>Ga0194051_1001744_pt1 | contig 11138 bp, 10 predicted proteins | sample SepL2320m_MetaG_FD_161275 | JGI IMG/M metagenome (GOLD analysis project Ga0194051, IMG submission 161275) | Anoxic zone freshwater microbial communities from boreal shield lake in IISD Experimental Lakes Area, Ontario, Canada - Sep2016-L239-20m | ecosystem: Environmental > Aquatic > Freshwater >...
ATGGTCGACTGGTGGTTTGACTGGCACCCACACCAGGCGATTCGCTACAAGGTCTGGCATCCGCGGGCACACATCAACAACTCTGTGGTTGAGGCCGCGACTGCCGGCGTGAAAGCGCATTGGGGCACTACCCACTACCCGGTTGAGACGCTCGGTCAGGAGTTGATCAAGGCCCGGATCGAGTTCGTTCCACCGGTCGAGATTGGCTTCTCAAGTAATGAACTTGACAACCCGAACGTCGCGACGATGATCTGCGGCAAGGCCGGCGACATGAAGCTGCACGTTCGCCACACCGTCATGTCACATGTCTGGCTGAACGACGGCAACGGTGGCACGATCCTCCGCAGCCACTTCTGGGGCGGCGCGATCATGCGCCCTTATCTCCCGAGCGGCCTAGGCGACGTCGTTGGCAAGCTCATCAACCGTCCGGTAATGCGAAAGCTCGCGATGCCTGAAAGCGTTGGCGAAAGCCTTTCGCTGCACTGTGTCGAGGAGTTCAGCAATCTTGCCGAGATACTTCCCGAGCTGTACGCCGAGTTCGCTCCCGCCTGACTCTCTGCAAGAGAGCTCTTAACTCGTAATGAAGGAGCCCCGGTTCGAATCCGGGTGTCGGCTTGGGGGTTGCGCTTGCGGCCGACTGGCCGCAGCGGAGAAGCGCTCAAACCAAGTGGCGCAAAGCCGTAAACCTCTCTGCTATGTTTGCGAATCAATGAAAACAATCACGTTGACTTCGACGTCCAAGGCGAAACTGCAGTGTCTGGAAAGTCAACTTATGAAAGACGAGGCGTAATGGAACTGAAATGGAATTCAACCGCTCCGCGAGTATCCACCGCGGTTCTTGCTGCGTCGCTACTTGCCGCCGCGCTGTTCGCAGTACCAGCGTCCGCAAAGCCGGTTCGCGCAGCCGCAGCTAACCCGATGTATTCGTCACTGATGCAAGACGTCCTGATCAACGCTGACTACTGGGACAAGAAGCCGAAGATGCTGGCTGCCGGGCTCGGATTCACGAACATCCTTGGCGTCACCAACGCTGACTCCACCGACCTCTCCGTTGCTCAAGCCGCAGTCCAAGGAGTATCGGGCGCATGGAACGTAGGCCTAACCTGCTCGTCAACCTCAACCCCGCCTCAGCGCGCGTACACCTCGGCTGCAACCCCTACCCAAATCCTCGACGCCTATGGCGCATCGGTGAGCACCGGTTCCGGGCTGCCGGTCGAGTTCTCGTGGCCTGTCTTGCCAACGACGGTCCAGACGACAGACTTCCAAGTGACGCTCAGCGACGGATCGGTCGTCACCCCGGAAGGCGTCTCGATCGTGCCGAACCTTGAGTACAACGAGCGCTCGACGGTAGTGCTCGTCGGGCCCTTCGGCACTCCGTTCCCGTCTGATCAAGGCGGCGTATACGTGACCAAGGTCGCGGTTGTCAGCGACGGGACGCCAATGAAGTTGATTGGCCCGCACGCGAAGAAGGTCAGCGCAGTCGGCATGAGCGCAACAAAGACGACCTCCCCGTATGACCTCCCTTCGAGCGACCCAACCGACTGGACCGGTCCGAAGCTCACCGGCGGCAAAATCTCGAAGATGTCAACCGCGGGCGAGATGGCGCCGAAGCTGTTCGGTGGCAACCTCGAGAACGACGGCGTTGATCTTTACGGGAAGGCGGCGAAGTTCCGTGTACGCGTGCTGACAACCGGCGGATTCTCCCCGGACGGGATCCGCGGGATCTACCCAACCGACTATCGGAACTTCTTCCAAGTCGTTGCTCGCTCAAAGAGCGGAAAGCTCGTTCGATTGATCACGCCAAACAAGACGTACTTCATCGATGGGCAGCCTTTGCGGGTACTCGGGCTAGCTGATGTCGGAATGAAAGAAAGCTCATACGACTACTGCTACAACGAGGATCATGACAACCAGTTCGACATTGTCCTCAGCGGCTCAATCAAGGCTGCCGAGCGCGTACGGACGGTCGTAATTCCGGCCACCGGCAACGGCTACCAGCCGTTCTATAACCCCGGCGGCCCAGGAACCACACCGGTCGCGGGCGTCAACTACACGAGCCCAGGGCCGCGCTACGAGCAGAAGATCGTGAACGCACTTCACGATCCAATGACTGTTACGTACGGCAAAGTTAAAAAGTAAGTAACGCAACCCTGGTCGCCGCTTGGTATTTTCGACCGTAAATAGCTGGCCGCACGGGGCGGTCAGCGTCAACTAATGGAGCATTAGATACCCATGAAAATTCGTCTATTGGCAGTTATGGCCGTGCTCGCGGTCGGTTCATTCGCAGGCACGAGCCAAGGCATCGCTAAGAATGCACACTCGTCAGCAAAAACAAAGAACGTCCTTATAAAGGCGGGTCGCTCAAACACCGTCATCCTGCAGCAGTGCTCAGGCGGCACGATGGGTTGCGGCGGCTGGACAGTGAACGCTGACCCGAACGGGTCGGTCGCGACGGTGAGCAGCGTGCGCCAGAAGAGCGGTGCAGCCGTCGGCAGCAAGACAACGTTCTACGTCAAGGTCACCGGCGTCCACAAGGGGACTACGCAGACATCACTGACGAATTCGATGGGAACGACCACAATCAAGATCAAGGTCGTTAAGTAGCTCGGCTCTCAAGCAACCTCCACTTCATCCGGCCGCGCACGCGGCTGGATGGAGTGCGGCTGAGAGCCTCCTCAGGGCAAGTTCAACGCCGGTCGAAATATCGCCCTAGGCTCGGCGCTTCACGCAGCCTGAGCCAGCAGCAGCGCGACGACCACCCCGTGGGCGCTCCAGGCGATCGTGCGGACCCACGACGAGCGAACTAGGCGGCGGTGGGCAGGCGCGTCAAAGCCTGAGCCCAGCTCGGCGTGGCGCGGCACCGCAAGCAGGGCTGTAGCCAGCCAAGTTGAGGCCGCCAGTAGGAAGCCGGCGACAACCAGCGCCATTGCCGTCCCCGATGGGCGGCTGAACAGCAGCAAGCCAGCCGTAATTAGCTCGATCGACATTGCCGGCAACACGATCGGCGTGATCCGCTCCGAGTGGCGCCGGTGGTACTCGACAAACCGCTCCGAGCCAACCGACTCAAAGAGCGGGTAGTGAACCAGCTGCACGATCCAGCCGAGCCCGGCCATGAACCAGGTCGCTGCGGCGCAGATGATCAGAAGAGTCACGCCGTCAGTTTCGCGCCCAAACCGGATGGCGCAGCCGCGAGGCTAGAGGCGAGGCTCGCCGCGCGACTAGCCCGAGCGGCTGTAACCGACGGTCATCTTTGCCGAGGCGAGCGTTGTCTTCTTGATCTTCGCCAGCATCACTGGGCGCGTGACCGTCGTGCCGGTCGAGAACTTCAGCACCGCGCTCAGTGCGTAGACGGTCAGCGTGTAGTACTTGAGGCCCGGGCCTTGCGAGCACGGCGGCGTATAAGTGTTCTTGCCGTCAACGGTGTTGGCGCCGAACATGCCGACCGTCGTCTGCCCTTCGCCCAGCGCGCGCAGAGTACTCGGTAGCTGGTAGCGAATTAGGTAAGCATGGATTGATTCGCCAGGCTTGTCGCCCGGGCGCGGCGGCCCGGCAACGGTGTGCATGATCACGGCGAAGCTCTTCGTGCCGGCTGGCGGATTTGCCCACTTGACCGATGGCGAAATCCGGCTGCCGTCGCAGGTGAAGCGCGTTGGCAGCGTCCCGCCGGCGGTCATCGCCGGGCTCGAGATCGTCATTGCCGAAGCTGCGGCTGGCTGGCCGCCAAGCCCGGCAGCCGCCGTCGCTAGCGCCACACAGGCCAGTGCTAGGCCGCTGCGCAGTGTTGTGATCTTTCGGAGCATCATCATCTTCATCCAATCTCTGCTTTGGCGCCGAGCGCGCAGAGCCACGCTGGCGCTGAGGCGAGTGTCTTGATGCTGCTGGTAATCGAAGCGACTTTCGTGCCGACAACTTTCAGCACGGCGCTCGAGGAGGCCACTGATGCGGAAGCTTTGGCCGGCGGCGCCTTCGCGCAGACGCTCTCGCGTGAGACGCCCTTGTAGGCCGAAGGCGAGTTGATGTAGTTGAACGTCCAGCAGCCGGTCGAATTCTTCGTCCAGGTCACCTTGCCGACGCCTTCACTGTGGCGGTAGCTGGCGTAGCCACTTGTTAGGCCCGCCTTGGCTGCCGTGATCGTGCCAACCATTCCGGGCGCGTCAGGGCCGCGCATCGGATTCGTGAACGGCTGGGCGCTGGTGTCAACTTTGCCGTGGTAGCAATTCATCACGTAGGGCGCCGTGGTGGTCAAGTGGTAGTGGTAGCCGAGCCCCTTCTGGTAATGCCCGTGGCAATTGTCGAGCCCCGTTACGGCAGATCCATCCGGCTCGGTGAGGCCGAGAATCGGGTAGCCGTCAAGGCCATAGCCGACCAGCTCGCCGCTGCGGCCGCCTAGCTCGTCGATCAGGCATGAAGATCCGTAGTGGTAGTGGTAATCCTCAGCGCGGCCGGCGTGGCCGCCGCAGTTATCGAGCTCGCCGATCAGGTGCGGATCATTCATCGCCGAGTAGGAGCTGCCGTCCTGGCGGGTCGGCGCGAAGATCGGCACGCCGTTGAGCGCAACACCCGAAGCTTTGTTGCTGAGCAATGTGCTGACTGGCGAGGCTGAGCGAACGGGCGTCAACGGAACGTGCCAAGCGTTGGTACCGGTGTAGTCCTGAGGCAGAGCGATGTTGTGGTTCCACTGCGAGATTCCAACCAGCACTTCGTGGTGGGGCAGCGAGTTAGAGGCGATGTAGAGCTTGCCGCTCTTGCAGGAGAGCTTCACGAGGTCGCCGATCTTCTTCATTGGGAAGAGCGCTTTGCGCTTCGCACAGCTACCAGTGTCGTACTTGCCTAGCTGCGCGCTGGAGCTGGCGCTTGCAGTGGCGCTCGCAGCGCTCGCCGTCGCCACGGAAGCGCTCGTGGTCGAAGCTGCCGCCGAGCTAGCGCGGGTAACTGTTTTGCGCAGAAGCACGGTGTTGTCGGTGACGAGGTTGTCACCCCAGATGAACTTGGCTTTGCCCCACTTCATCGCCGAGAAGCCGTCAACGTGGGGCTGAACTTCAGCCTCCGTGTAGAGCTTCGCGGCCGGCCAGCTCGAAGTAGAGCTGGTCGGCCAGTTCGAAGGCGCCGGCGTGTTGACGACCTTGCAGGTGGTCGGGTCGGCAAGGCAGCTAGGCACATCGGTCGGGCCATGCGAGATCGTCGTCGCCTTCCAACCGCTGCCGGTGACAACGCCGTTGGAGAAACGTGCGATCAGGCCACCGTCGCCTACCTTCGTGTTGTCGTACTCAAGCGCCGTCTTCGGGTCGCCGTAGTCAACTGCCTTGAAGGCGAAGGTCATCGGGTAGCTAGCGCGGAAGCTGACCTTGACGACGTTGAACGGTTTGAAGGCGATCGGGTCGGAGGCGACTTTGCGACCGTTGACGTAAAGCTCGAAGCTGTTGTCGCCGTAGACCAGCCCGGTGACCGCAACCGACTTGGCCGAAGCCGACTCGACTTGCGGCGCGCAACCGAAGCTGGCAAGCGCCGCGAGCGCCAACGCCGCTACGAGTAGAGGCGTGGCGCGTAGGCTGCTGCGGTTGAGGCGAAAGCTGGGCATCTTGGTCCGTTCGGTTGTGGTGCTTGTAAGAACACGCGCCGCGGCGAGAAGTGACGCAGCATTCGCATGCTCACAGAGTTCTCTCAGAGATTCTCGCCGACCGGCCGAGCTAATGCGCCGCGAGCGCTTGCCGGTAGATCGCGAGATCGTCGAGCTGGCTATCGGCTTCGCCTATCAGGCGCTCAAAGGCGGTCGCGTCGTCGGGGCGTTGCGCGCCGACAAGCGTGACGACGCCGCTTTCCTGAATCGCGTTTAGGCGGGCTGCGAGCTCGTCAAGCTCGGTCAGCGAACGCTCGGTGATTTGGCTTTGCCCCGCGGCCAACTGCGCGCCTGTTTCACTCTCCGCGAGCTCGTCGTACGAGGCAGCGATCGCCGTCGCGGCCCGCAGGTCCTCGTCGATCTGCAATGCGTAGTCGTAATGAATCAGGTGCCTGCCAGGCTCGTGCCCGGACTCCTCAACCAGCGTCGTTGCCTTCAGGCTGGCCGCCAGCAGCGAGGCTCGCGTTTGATCGCGCTGCGTGCGGTCGGCGCCGATGATCGAAGTGCAGTAACCGCGCAGCGCGCTAGCCAATTCGGCGAGCCCCGCGCCGGCATGGCTGGAGGTTCGTGTAGGCCATAGCCGGCTGGCGCCAATTACAAGAAGTCCAGCGGCAAACGTTTGCACCACTCTGGCTCCCGTTGGCGCTGAGCCAATCTCGAGCACGGCCATCAGCCAGATCGTGACTCCGACCGTGCAGAGCGTGTAGTTGGCGACGATGAAAAGGACCGTGATCATCGAACCGGCCGCAAACATCGCTACCTCAAGCGGAATACTTGAGCCGATCAGATCGATCAACAGAGCTGAAGCGACCACGCCGATCACCGTGCCGAGGACCCGTTCAACTACGCGCAATGTCGTGCCCGCGAAGTCGGGCTTCGTGATCCAGGCAACGGTCAGCGGAATCCAATAGGAGTGATTCAAGGGATCGATCTGAGCTAGCGCTGTGGCTATGACGAACAGCCCCGAAACTCGGATTGCGTGGCGCGTGAAGACTGCGCCCGGGTCGCGCCTGTGCAGCAGGTTGCTGACCGGCGCGATTGGCGCGCTAAGCCGACGCGAGAACTGGCATTGGAGGCCGATCGGCCATCTGGCGGAAATTGACTGGCTGAGACTGCGGGCGGCAACTTCGATCCGCGATAGCGATGCTTCGCTTCGCGGCCCTAACCCATGCGCAGACGCGGCGGCGGCGTTGAAGGCCTCCAGCGCTGGGCTGATCCTGCGGCGCGAGGCAGGGATCTCGAGCGCTGAAGCAAGCGCCATCAGAAGCTGATCGGCGGCCTGCTTGAACTGATCAACGCGCTCTTGCTGCTGCAGATCCCGCTCGTCAAGAGCGCCATGAAGGGCGAAGAAGCCAAAGCGCATTGCTTCCGCGTCGCTGAGCATCTGCTCAAACCACTCGAGCGTCTGGCCGTAGCAGCCGCTGGCCGCGACCCGGCCGCGGGCACCGACGAGCTTCGCGGCGACATTCGTTCCGTCGATGCCGCCGATCATGCCGCGAAGCGCCATCGCCTGGGCGCGCAAGGCAACGACGACGTCGGTTCTAAGACCACCGAGCCTGCCAGCCAACATTGGAACGACGATGACGGTTGTCATCGCAGCGGCACTGATCAGAACTTTCAGCGTTGTCGGCAAGACCGCACTGAATGGCTCAGGCGTCCCCGAGAAAGCCGCGAAGGCAACCAGCGCGACGACTCCCGCCAAGGCCGCGCGCGGACCGCCCAGGCCGATGTAGCCGCAGAAAGCAGCGAAGATGCCTGCCGCGACCAAGTGAGCCACGAAATTGGGTGAGACCAGGACACCAAGGAAGGTCGCGAATGTGACTAGTACTCCGGCTATCAGCAAGCCGCGCACGCGCTCGTCGAACTCGCCGCGCTGGTCAGCAAAGCCGACAAAAAGCGTGCCGACTGCAAAGGGGAAAGCGCCTGAGGGGCCGTAGATCGCGATCCCAATCGACACCGCTATCGTCGCGACAATCGTCGTTCGCAGCGGCCCAATCCAGCGAACTGCCGGCCAGTCGGTCGCGGTCGAGACCCTCAAAATGCGCTTGGTTACATGCTTCTCAGGCACAGCGGGCAGCATACCTAGCGCCGCTAAGCGGTCAACGGAGCGAAGCGGCCTGACGGCGCGGCCTCGGCCGGTTAGGGTTCCGAGCAGACCCAGCCACCAAGGAGATAGACGATGGACCACCTTCGAGTTGCCACTTTCGACGTAACCAGCGGGACAGTTGAGGAGCTAGCCGAAGTAATTCAGCAGCCAGGCAGCTTCGTTGACATCTTTCACGCCCTGCCGGGGTTTAAGTCTTACTCGCTGCTGGAGGTATCGCCAACGCAGGTGATGTCAGTCAGCGTTTGGGAAACTCACGAAGAAGCTGAAGAAGCGATCGCAGCCTCAGCCGAATGGGTCGCGACTCACATGGCCGACACCGTCAAGCGCACCTCCAATACTTCGGCCGCAGAGATTCTCGTAATCAACGCGCGCGACTGAGCGCACCGCAGTTTTAGCGGACGGGGTTTCCGTTGGCGTTGCAGAGGATCGGCAGCGTGCGCCGCTCAGCAGCGAGATCCGCTTCGATCACTGAAATCGAATACTGCATCCCGGTTGGTTTTATGCTGCCCTCTTCGTTTTGGAACGGCGACGCGAGCACCGCGACGGCGACGAGGCTGGCCGCCACGAGCGCAGCCGTACTGGCCATCATCGCGACCTGTGCGACGACGCCCTCGTCGGGGTCGGCGTAGAGCAGTACATAGCCGATCACCATCAGCCCAGCGATCACCAGCAGAACCCAGAGCAGCGTCGGCACCTCACCTTGAGCAACGAGCAAGCGTGCGCGACGGCCCAGCTCGCGCTCTTTGGTCGCCTCATTCCAGGCAATCAGCGAATCAGACTGTTTCGAATTCGCAGCCGGAAGCGCAATTCCAGTCTGCTCGAGTTCCGTGATCCAATGCTCGGTGACGGGGCTTGCTCCACCGCTCTTCATCGCTTCCCAGTCTGGCCCGACGACCGAGCGGGCGTAGCAGACGAGGTCTGCCTGGGCGCGATTACGCAGCCCCAGCGGCATATCCTCGGCGGCCGTGAACTGTTCGACGACTGCGACGCCTTCCACCTCCGACTGCGTCGCCGCATTGTCGTAAGTTCCGAAGCTGAGCGCGATGATGAAGCCGAGCAGAATCACGAACCCCACGCCGACAAACCCGAACGGCCCTGATGCTCGATCCGAGTCGGTGAAGCGGCCACCGGACTGGCCGTAGCGCCGAGCTACGAGCATCACAGCGACCGTCACGACAACGGCCAGGATGATTATTAGCGCGGCGGTCACTGGGTTCATACCGCGGCACAATACACAACCGTTTCCCGGAAGCGACCCTCGGCGACCGAGCGGACCATCGGCTACAGCGGCGGGCCTGGCGCTTAGATCCACTCGAAGGATGCAGCCAGGCCAGCTCGACCTTGGCGTCCTGCGCCATAACTCGCCGCAGGCCGGCCCAATGAGCGAAGACGTTGCCGCTACATGACCGCGTCACGAATTACCGGACAAGCAACGGCGACTCGTTCCAGGCCGAAGAAAGCGGGCTCGACAGCTCGTTCGATCTCACGCCGTACTGCAGCTAACGCCCGCGCCTGACCCCAGCGGGTAAGGTCGGCAGATGCGAACCATCCTAATCACGACCGCAAACGGAATGTTCGGGGGCGGGCTCGCGCGCGAGCTAGCTGGCGCCCCTGACGTGCAGGTCCGGGCGATGGTCCGTGACCGATCAAAGTTCACCGCGGAGGCGCCCAACATCGAGGTAGTCGAGGGCGACATGGACCGCCCCGAGAGCCTCGTCGGACCAATGCAAGGAGTTACGAACGTCTTCCTCGCAGCGCCGATCAGTGACCAGATAGGCCCGCGATACAAGAATGTCGTCGAAGCAGCAAAGCAGTCTGGCACGCCCCACATCGCGGCCATTCACGGAGCCGTAAAGCACAAGGGCGACGCGCTCGAGCAGACTTTCGACGCAGGAATCGAAGCGCTCAAATCTTCCGGCCTGCCTTGGACGTTGATCTCACCAACCTCAGTGATGGAGACGGCCTTGAACGCAGTAGAAGGCACTGCGCCGCTCGGCTGCGTTCTCAGCATGACCGGTGATGGAAAGAACGCCCTAGTTGCCAACCGCGACGTAGCGATCGCGACCCGCGCGGTCATCACCGGAAGCGGCCACGACGGCAAGGACTACAAGATCACCGGGCCGCAGCTCTTGGACATGGAGCAGATCTGCTCCGCAATCTCTAAGCAGGTCGGCCGCACGATTATCTACTACGACCTCCCGGAGGACGAGTTCGCAGCGATGATGCTGAAGAACACTGAGATCAAGGACCCAGCCGTCCTCGAGCAGATGGTGATCATGCACCTTCGGGCCTGGAAAGAAGGCCGCGCTGAAGTGATCACCGACACCTTCACAGAGCTCACCGGAGAGCCCGGAACAACGCTGGAAGATTGGCTCAAGACGAACCACCAGCTCTTCGACGCCAAGCCAAGCATCGCCCAGCGCGCGACCGGGGCTCTACTGCGCGGCAAGTACGGCAAGTACGCCAAGCCGTGAGGCTGGGCTGCCGCGCCTGCTCCGGCCGCCCACCTGCGCCGCAGCGGCAGTGCTGGCCCTAGCCCTCCGGCAGCGGGCCGTGGCGAAGTTCCAGCAGCTCCAGATCGATCAGGTCTTGGCCGCGGCCGGCCAGCCGCTTGAGAGCGACGAGGCTCGCGAGGCCCGCGAAACGTATGAGTTCGCCGCGAAACTCGATTGCCTCTGCCCCAGCATCGATCGTTTCGAAGTCCAGCGGCGCAAGCCCGCCCCTCATCACGTCAATAACCCCTGCCGTTGGGGCTTCCAGCCGGAGATGTTCGCGGCCGGTGATTCGCTCCAGGCTCAAGGGAAGATTATCGCGCGGAATTGCGCCCAGATCCTCAAGCGCCAGCAACACCGCACGGTCGTTCTCAGCGTCATCGGGGATCAGCAGGTCACAGTCCTCGGTCGTGCGCACGACGTTGTGCGCGATCACTGCCATCCCACCGATTACGACGAAGCGCGCGCTGCGAGCAGCGAACGCCCGCGTCACCGCGACGAGGTCAGGTGCGATCGACATCAGCCTGCCGTGAGACTCGTGCGGCGGCGGCGAGCTCGAAGGCGAACCGCGTCAGGCCGTCTGCCGCTTCAAGGCACTGAGAGGGTGTCATCGCCATGTCGCGGCGCGCGGCATAGAGAGCGTCCTCGCGATTGGCGCGCTCGAACTCAGCTTTGCGGCGAGGGCTGTCAAGTGGTTCGGCGATCCCACCATTGTAAAGCCAGCAGTTACGGAGCCTCGTTGCGCGCCAGCAGCGATTAGTAGAGGTGGATCAGTTCCAGCAGCGCGAGCTTGTCATCGACGAGCTCGAAAACGTCTTTGTCGTGCTTGATCTTCTTGCTGCGCATGTAGACGCGAAGCCACTGTTTGAAGATGTACGTCTCATAGAGCTCGAGCATCTCCTCGTCAGCTAGCGCCGGTTGG
>Ga0194051_1001745_pt1 | contig 11135 bp, 16 predicted proteins | sample SepL2320m_MetaG_FD_161275 | JGI IMG/M metagenome (GOLD analysis project Ga0194051, IMG submission 161275) | Anoxic zone freshwater microbial communities from boreal shield lake in IISD Experimental Lakes Area, Ontario, Canada - Sep2016-L239-20m | ecosystem: Environmental > Aquatic > Freshwater >...
TCGTTACCATGTCATCGTTCCGCTCGTCGCCGACGATGGCATAGACGCACCGTTCCGCGCCTGTGATCACCATCACTTTGCAGCCGTACGCAGTGAGGATGTCGGTGACTTCCTTGAGCTGCCCTTCGGAGAGCACGTTGACATTTGGGATGATCATGGCCGAAAAAATGGGGCGCGACGGTATCCGCGCACCGGGGTGCGGCAAAGTTTTTCTTCCGGCGCAGCAGGGAAATCGCGCCTGATCCGCAATCGCCGGATGGAGGTTTTGCTGAGACGCGCGACAGCTTCCCCGGCGTCGGCGCGATTGACGCGCACTGCTCGCGCTGGCATCCCCGCGGCATGAAGATCCTCGCTCCCCTCCTCTCACTTGCCCTGGTCTTGGCGTCCGCATCCGCAGAGGACGACGGCAAGCTCACCATCCCGATCCCCTCCTCCGTGCAGGCCACCATCGCACGCGAAAAAGGCGACGCCGGCACCGTGCGCGATTTCCGCAGGGTGAACGAAGCCGACGGCACGACCTACATCATCGGCATCGTCGTGGGTGAAAAAACGTGGGAGCTTTCCCTCGACGCCTCGGGCCGCGTGATGCGCAAACGCCTCGACGCCGGCGACAGCGGCCCGCGCATGGTCCGCATCGAGGCGCTCCCGGCAGCCGTCCGCGACACGATGCAGCGCGAGGCGGGGGCCGGCGTCCTCACGGAGATCGAGCACATCGAGCGCAAGACCCACTATGTCGGCGAGGCGAAGCTCGGGAAACGCAAGTATCGCATCGAGGTGGACGCCGATGGCGTGCTGCTGAACAAGGAATTCATCGGCGAGGAAGACTGAGCGCGCCAAGCGCGCCGAACCGAAATTCACCGGCGTTCCCCTTGCCTGTCGCGACAGATTTCCAAGCGGTCACGCCCTCGGTCTTCGTGTGGCACGCATACGAGCCCGCCGTGAAGTGCGAGCTGTCCTCATGCGCGATCGAGACCGCAGACGGCCTCATCCTCGTGGATCCCATCGAACTCGCAGGACCGTCCCTCGCAAGACTGCTCCACGGACGGACCCCGCGCGCCATCGTCCTCACGAACGGCAACCACACGCGCGCCGCGGAAAAATTCCGCACCGCGCTTGGTGTTAAAATTTTCGCATCCCGCGATGCGGACGGCCTCGACCTGACCCCGGACGACACAGTTTCCGACGGCCAGCTCACATTCGGAAACATCCGCATCCTCTCGCTGCCCGGCGCAGGGCCGGGGGAAATCGCACTCATCGGCCCCGACGTGGCGTGCATCGGCGACGCGCTGATCCACCTGCCGCCCGAGGGCCTCCGCATTCTCCCCGACAAGTACTGCGCCGATCCCGCGCAACTGCGCCAGTCGCTGAGAAAACTGTTGTCTTGTGATTTCCAAGTCATGACCTTCGCGCACGGCGCACCACTCACCGATTCGCCGCGCACGAAGCTCGAACCATTGACCGCATGAAAAAACTCCCCGCACTTTTCCTCGCCTGCACGCTCGGCGCGTCCGCATTTGCACAACCCCCGGTCCCGGCGACCATCGCGAAGCCGACCGCCACCCTCGCGGCGGAGACGCCCAGCCCGGACGCCGACAGCCCGGACAAAATCATCGGCCGCTTTTTCGCCCAGCTCCAGAAGCGCGAGGTGGACCAGGCCTACGACCAGCTCACGCGCGGCACGAAGATCGCCGAGCGCGCCGACGACGTGCGGACGCTGAAATCAAAGACGAAGGAGGCCATCACGGTCTTCGGCCCGATGCTCGGCTACGATTCCGTGGTGACGAAAAAAGTCGGCACCCGCCTCGTGAGCTACACGCTGCTCTCGCTCGGCAAGGAGTTCCCGCTCCGCTGGCGCTTCTATTTCTACAAGCCGATGGACACATGGAAGCTGATCGATATCCGCGTGGACGACCGTCTCGCGGCGATGTTCGACGAGACGGACGACGGCCGCACCCGCGACGAGCGCCCGTAGCGCGCGCCATGCGTTTTGAAAGCGATGCTGTGTTGAGGACCTCAAGCAAAAGCGGTGCAGGGCCTTTCGCCGCAGGGTAGATCGTCCCTCGCAATCTCGGGCTGAAGGATGCAGCGCCGTTGGCGTTGATGACGCCAATCACGGAAACGCACACTTCACCTGCGCGATCGCCGGGCCGGACATCGCGTAGATGCACTCCGAGTCATACGTGCCCTTCGGCCCGCGCGGGATGAACGCCACGCCGGGCGTCACGCGCTTCCACGTGATGCTGTCCGGGCTCCACGCGAGTTCGCAATCCACCGTGCGGCACTTGCGCACGTTGTACATCATGACGTAGCCGAGCCAGATGTTCCCGTAGCGGAACGGCGTGAGCGCGTAGGTCTGCACCGACTTCCCCACCTCCGCCGACGAGCGCAGCACCATGCCCGTGTTTTTCCAGCGGATGAGATCCTCGCTCTCGAACCGCGCCACCAGCCGCTCGCCGAGGTAGAGCTTCGTGAACCACAGATACTTCTTCAGCCGCCCGTCCCACATCGCGTTGTTGTGCGTGTCGTGTCGCGCGCGACGATGTTGTTCCCGCCGCGCCCGTCGAATTTGTGCACCTCCAGCGCCGGCCGCTCCCACGCCACGCCGTCCTTCGACGTCGCGTAAAGCAGATACCAGCCGACATCATGCACCGTGCTCGGCCCGTCCATCTTCGTGATCACGTCCTTGTCCGCGAGCGCGCACTTGTACCACAGCTTGAAGACCCGCTCCTCCGCGTCCCACAGCACATTCGGGTAAAGGTTGTTCAGCGCATTCTCCCAAGGCTGGTCCGCGTGCAGCGCCGGATTGCGCTCGGACTTCACCATTGTCCCCGGCGCGAGCCGCGCATTGCTCGCGGAAATGACGACGCCCGAATCGAGCACGAGATGCTTCTTTTCATCAGGCACGACGAGCCGCGGCTCCGCTGCGAAAAGTCGAACGCTCACGACAAACACCGCGGCAAACCGGGGGAACTTCATGCGCTTGGATAGACCGGTCCATCGCGATGCGGCAATTTCGCTCATCATGCCGTGGCGGGCCTCATGTCCGCATCTGCCATACCAGCGTGATCCGTCGTGAAAAGATCGGCGCTGCCCGTGCCATCCAGAATCGCTGAGGTGCGGTGGATGAGACGAGAATCGAGTTGATGAATCGAGTTGATGACCGGACGCTTGCGAGGCTAACTGCGGGCATGGTTTCCATGCCGGACATCAAGCGCTACTGCGACGCGATCGCCGCCGCCTTCAAACCGCGGCGGATCATCCTGTTCGGCTCGCACGCCTACGGTCAGCCAAACGAGGACTCGGATGTGGATGTGCTGGTGGTGATGCCGAAGTCGAGGCGCGTGAGGCGGGGCACCGCGGTGAAAATCCGGATGAAGGTGGACGCGGATTTCCCGGTGGACATGCTCGTGCGCAGCGAGGCCGAGGTGGAGCGGCGGGTGCGGGAAAAGGATTTGTTCATGACCTACATCACCAGCGAGGGGAGGGTCATGTATGAAGCCGTCCACGCGTGAATGGATCAAGAAGGCCGAGGCGGACTATCAGCTCGCCGTGGCGCTGTCGCGGCGGCGCAAGGTGACGTTTCACGATCACGGTTGCTTTCATTGCCAGCAGAGTGCGGAGAAATATCTGAAGGCGCGGCTGGAGGAGGCCGGCATCATGTCGCCCAAGACGCATGATTTGAAGAAGCTGCTGCAGCTCTTGCTGCCCGTGGAGCCGCTGTGGCCTGCACTGCTTCACTCGACGCTGTCGCTGAGCCAATACGCGGTGGATTTCCGCTATCCCGGCGAAGAAGCGACCGCGCGGGATCTCAAGGACGCGATCAAGGCTGCGAAGGCGGTGCGCCGGGAGGCACGGCTGGCGCTGGGGCTGAAAGTCTGATGCCCGCCATGAGCACGCTGACCGAGATCGAAAATGCCGTGGCAACGCTGTCGCGACGTGAGCAGCAAACATTGCTGCAGCATTTGTCCCCGAAGCTGCAAGTGCGCACTGTTGCCTCAGGAATGGGCCGGCGCAAACGCTGGCCGGTGCCGCCGCCGAAGGTGAGCAAGACCGAATCGCAGCGCATCGCGCGGCGCATTGAGGGAGAGTTTGGCCGCGTGGAGTGGGAGAAGTGGAAGTGATCCTCGACACGAATGCCATCCGTGAAGTGCAACCATGAAAACCGACTCCTTGAAATTCGTGCAATTGAGTGACGCCGACGGCCTCTTCGTCGGCTATTGCCCCGACCTCTTCATCGGCGGCATCTGCCACGGCTCCGACGAGCAAAAGGTCTATCGCGAACTCTCCCGGTTGGTCGCCGCCGAAATCGCGGAAAGCCAGCACGCCCACCGCGCCCTTCCGAAAAAATCCGCGCTGGTCACCATGCCAGGCCGCGGAGGAGATTCCACCGAGACAGGGTGGCGTCTCTCATAAAGGCTTTCCAAGCAGAAAAAAGGTTATGGGTCTCTTCAAATGGCTTTTGCACAAAGGAGCAGTCGGTGGACTGGCGCGTTCCTTTGCAGACGGCTATAAGACGATACGAGCGGCCAACCCCGACCATTTCCACCTTAGTGATAAGGATATCTTTCGCCTCATGATTGAGGCGAGAATGTCGATTTTCCCGAACGTAGGACAACGTGCGTTCATCCAGCCATTTCTCGACACCCCGTCGAAAGGCCTTCGTCATCTTATCAATGGCGTATTGCTGGCTGAAAACGCACCTTCAGATCCGTGGTCGTTTCTACAATCTATTGCTGAAGTTGTTAATGAAGAATTGGCAAAATCCGGTCTTCCCCAATCCGTAATCGAGGGTGTGCCTGAATTTATACCGTCTCCTCCAGAACCTTCTTTTTCGTTGAAACCGCCAGCGACCGCGCCGCCAGTCCTCGCAAAGGCATCCCGTGAAACCAAAGATAGCGAGAGCGACCCGGTCGGCTGCTTGATTATCGCCGTTGCTTCCATCGCCATAGTGGCGGCTCTCGTCTTCGCCAAAAGCCGTCCGCCCACTCCCGCAGTTCCAACGTCAGCAACACCATCTCTTGCTGAGCGGAGTGCAGCAATCAACAAGACATTTGCTGATTTAGAAATCGAGTATCGCGCTCTTAACGCACGGAGATCAGCTTTGGATCAGAAAAACCCAACGCAACTGGCCACCTTTAACCGCGATGCAGCAGACTACACACGCAGAGTTCAACTTGCTCGTGATGAAAAAGCACGATTAGACCGATGAACCCACGACCTAAAGGTGCGCAGCGGCCTACCTACCCAGATTGCAGTGCTCTCTCAACTCCAACCGGACTAACCGGATCCCCTACCCCGCCGTGATCGCCGCGCGCTCGTCGTTGAGCGCGCCGGTCTTTTCCAGGAAGTAGTCGTAGCCGCCGGGGTAGCCGGTGACTTTGCCGTCGTTCACGTGCAGCACTTTCGTCGCGAGCTTGCGGATGAAATGCACGTCGTGTGAAATGAAGACGAGCGTGCCCTGGTAGTTTTCCAGCGCGAGGATGAGCGACTCGACGGTGTGGATGTCGAGGTGCGTCGTGGGCTCGTCCATGAGGAGGAGGTTCGGCGGGTCCACGAGGAACTTGATCAAGTTGAGCCGCGTCTTTTCGCCGCCGCTGAGGATGGCGGTCTTCTTGTAGATCTCGTCCTTGCGGAAAAGGAATGAGCCGAGGATTCCGCGCGCGTCGTTTTCGCTGAGGTCCTTGCCGCTCTCCATGACTTCCTGCAGCACGGTCTTCGCGGGGTCGAGCGTGGCGGAACGGTGCTGGCTGAAATAGCCGATCTTCGCGTTCAGCCCCGGCGTGCGCGTGCCTTTTTGAAAATCGAGGACTCCGCCGAGGATTTTCAGGAGCGTGGATTTGCCCGCGCCATTCGGGCCGACGAGCACGGTGCGCTCGTCGCGCTCGATGGTGATGTCGAGGCCGGTGTAAACTTTCACATCGCCGTACGCCTGATGGATGCCCTCGAGGGACATCGCGCGCTGGCCGATGCGCGGCGGCTGGGGAATCTGGAAACGGAACGGCTTCTTCGGCGGCAGCGGCTTCTCGAATTTCTCAATGCGCTCGATCTGCTTGAGCTTGCTCATGGCCTGCGAGGCCTTCGAGGTCACGGAGCGGAATCGGTCCACGAATTCCTGCAACGACGCGATTTCCTTCTGCTGGTTTTTGTAGGCGGCGAGCGCCTGCTCGTAGTTCGCCTCCTTCTGTTCGAGGAACGCGGTGTAGTTGCCGGTGTAGGCGACCAATTTCCGCTCATCGATTTCGTAAACGCGCTCGACGATCTCATCCATGAACTGCCGGTCGTGCGAGATGAGCAGCACGGCGCCGGAGTAGTTCTTGAGGTAATTTTGCAGCCACAGCAGCGAGAGCAGGTCGAGGTGGTTCGTCGGCTCGTCGAGCAAAAGCAAATCCGGCTCCATCACGAGCAGCCGTGCGAGGTGCGCACGCATGACCCAGCCGCCGCTCATCTCCTTTGCGGGACGCGCAAAATCTTTCTCGCGATAGCCGAGGCCGCTCAGCATCCGCTTCGCCTTCGCGTCCACCTGCGGATCGCTCAGCGCCTCGTGCTTCGCGTGGGTCTCCATGTATTCGGGGCTCTCGACGTCGCCGGTCTTTTCGAGCGCGTGCAATTTTTCCTCCAGCTTCGTGAGATCGCCCGCGCGGCCCGTCGCGATGTCGAGCACGGTCTCGTCGCCGACGGATTCCGCCTCCTGCGGGAGGAAGCCGACCATCGTCCACGCATCGCGCTCGACGGTGCCGGCGTCCGGATCGTCCTTGCGGAGAATGAACGAGAAAAGCGTGGACTTGCCCGTGCCGTTCGGGCCGACGAGTGCGACGCGCTCGCCATAATTCACCTGCATGGAAGCGCCCTCGAAAAGGACGCGCCCGCCGAGGCTTTTGCGGATGTCACGGATGGTCAGCATGGATTGGAAATGGCGAAGGTCAGATGGTGTGCCGCGGGACAATCACAGAAAGCGGGGCGGGAAGGAATGCAGTTCTGCGCGATGCGCAAGACGCAAGAACGGCGAAACGACTCGGGAGGTGCTAACCCGCAAACTCGATCACGCCGAAACGCTCCGGTGTGTGGAAGCTTGCGCGGAGCGGAGGCGACCATGAGGTGAGTTCGCGCGGCAGCGTTCCGTCGCGCGAGGGGCGGTCTATGCGGCAGAAATTTGCACGCCATCGCGAGCCGGTGCGCGGAGGTGAATTCGTGACACTCGCAAACGGGATCGCCATCTCCGCACTCCAGCCGCCGTCATGCCGCCGCACGAGCGTTCGCAGTCCTTCGCATTGCCACGCGCGATCGCCTTTGTAGCCGCTGCGGCTCTTGCGAAGGACGAGATCGAGCACGGTGCCGAGCGGGTTCACCTCGATCTCGAAGTAGCTCTCCAAATCGCCGACGGGATCGAAGAACACCTCAACCGTCTCCTCCTCGTAGAGCGGCGCATCGCGCTGCGTCATCGTCGCCCACGGGTCGGTGTCGGCGGCGGTGAAAAGCAGCCGCCACTCGTCATCATGCCACGCTGCGCGGACTTCGGTGCCCTGCTTCGGCGCGGCTGCGGTGACGGCGTCGCAGAAGCGCACGCCCGGCAGTCCGCGCCAGGGCAAGGCACTCGCATCCGCGCTCAGATCGCCGAGCGCGATGTGCGCGCAACGCAGGACGGGGATCATTTCGCCCACAGCACGCGCTTTCCGTGCAGCGTCGCGCGCACGTCAAATTTCCCGCCGTGCCAGTGCGCGAAGACCGTCGAGTCCGGCACGCGCTTCACCGCGCCCGCTAGGCGCAACAAGTTCCACGCGCGCTCCGATGCCGCGAGCCTGGCCTCGGCGAGCGGGACGCCGCCCATGGACATGAGTGCTCCCGCGTCGCACGCGCGCGAAATTGTCGCCGCATCCGCCATCGTGTGCGCGAGCGCGGGCAGCACATTTTCCACGCGCAACTGACGGATGAACGGAGTCGGACCGCCGACTTCCGGTGCGACGGTGACGTGCGCACAGCCGTCGCGCCACATCGCGCGGATTCCTGCGGCCATCCGCTGCGCCGTCGTGTCCGGGTGGTTGAAATCAATGCCTGCGTAGCCGTTGCACTGGAGGTCGAGCAGGCCGGGGCCGAAGACGACATCCGTCTTCGCGCGCACACTGCGACGTCCGACGAAGCGCGTCCCGTCGAGTGTGAATTCAAACACCGCGCCCGTGCGGAAATGCGCGGCCGTTATCTTTTTGAGGGGCTTCTGTGCGGGGCGTTTCACCGCGCGCATGTTGTGCAGAGGAGCGAAGAACGCGAGTCCGAAGCCATCAGTAGCCGGAGTTGGAAAGCCACGGCTACCGATCAGCCGAACAGCTCGCCCTGCGCGGGTGCCTGCCTCTGCGCCTGCGGCTGGACTTGCACCTGCGTCTGCACTCCATTCGCGGCGGCGTCGGCCCTCACCTCGGCGAGCAGGCCCTTGAAGTCGCATTTTTCCAGCGCGGCGATCAGCTCCTGCCAGCGCGGTGTGATTTGCAAATCCGCGAGCGCGACGGGCAATGGGAGGTCGTCATCGAGCCGAACCATCTCGCGATTTTCGCACACACGGGCCGCGCCTTCGCGCAGCTTCCCGCGCGTGCGTTCGCTTTTCACCGCGTCGAGATTTGCGAGCAGCGCGTCGAGGCTGCCGTGTTCATTGATCAATGTCGCGGCGGTCTTCGGGCCGAGGCCGTCAATGCCGGGGATGTTGTCCACGGTGTCGCCGATGATCGCGAGCACGTCGCCGATCCGCGCAGCAGGCACGCCCCATTTTTCGCGCACCTTGTCCTCGCCGAGCAGTGCGAAGCCGTCCTCGGGCGCGGCGAGGTCGGTCTTGTTTGTCGAGTACACGACGCACCTCGGGTTCACGAGTTGGTAGAGATCCTTGTCGTTCGTCGCGAGCACCACGTCGTCACCGCGTGCCAGTGCGGCGATGGCGTAGCTGGCCATGAGGTCGTCCGCCTCCGTGTCCGGCACGCCGATGCTCGCGATGCCCATGAGCGGGACGATGTCGCGGATGATCGGAAATTGCGGACGCATCTCCTCCGGCGTCTCCGCGCGCGTGGCCTTGTATTCCGGCTGCAAATCCGTGCGACGCTTCGGCAGGCCCTGGTCCCACAGCACCGCGGCGAGGTCGGGCTTCAAGTCCTTCAGCATTTTGCGAAGCGTCTTCACAAAGCCGTAGATCGCATTCACCGGCTCGCCGCGCGAATTCGTGAGATTCCGGATCGCGAAGAACGAGCGATAGACATAGTAGGGACCGTCAACGAGCAGCAGCTTCATCGGCGCGGAACGAAGCGGGACGCGGGCGGGATGTCGAATGGCGAATGCGCCCCGGCGCCGCGCTGCGCTCGACAATCCCGCGCAGGGCTCCCTATTTTTCGCCCCCCATGAACATCCTCATCCTCGCCGCCGGCTACGCGACGCGCCTGTATCCCCTCACCCTCACGAAAGCGAAGCCGCTGCTCACCGTCGCGGGCAAGCCGATGATGGAATGGGTGATTGATAACATCGCGCCCATCCCGGGCATTTCGAAGGTCTTCGTCGTCACGAACAACAAGTTCGCCGCCGACTTCCAAGCGTGGGCCGACGGCTACAACGCCTCGCACTCGAAGCTCCCCTTCACCATCGTGAACGACGGCTCCACAAGCGACGCCGACAAGCTCGGCGCGATCGGCGACCTCAATTTCGTCGTGCAAAAATTCGGCATTGAAAACGAGGACCTCCTAGTCGTCGCAGGCGACAATCTTTTCAGCGAAAGCCTCGAAGGCTACGGCGCGATCGCGCGCGAAAAAAGCACGCCGGTGCTCGGAGTGTACGACGTGAAGTCGCTCGACGAGGCGAAGAAATATGGAGTCGTGGCGGTGGATGCAGAGGGCGTCATCGCGCAGTTCGTCGAGAAGCCCGTGCAGCCGCCGAGCACGCTCATCGGCATCGCGCTCTACTATTACCCGAAGCACATCGTCCCGCTCATCCGCCAGTATCTCGCCGAGGGGAACAATCCCGACCAGCCCGGCCGCTTCGTGCAATGGCTCTATCCGCGCACGCCCGTCCATGCGTGGAGCGTGCCCGGCACGTGGTTCGACGTCGGCAGCAAGGAAAACCTCGATGAGGCAAACCGCGTCTTCGAGCAGTTCAAGGAGTGACACGATTTACACGGTCCGGCGGCGCGGACGCCTGAGCGGAAAGCGATTCGAGATTGGGAGCGTGTCCCGCACTCCGGCAGAGGCGGTGAACAGCGGGCCCTTGGTTCGCAGAGCCGCTGATGTTCAACACGCCACAAACGCTCGAATGCGCCACCCGTAGTCCGTCAGCCGTGATTTGATCGCAGGGATGGAAATGAAGGGCGACGAAGCAGCGCCGGGTTCAGTTCACCATCCATCATTCACAGGAGCCCTTCATTCCACGCCGGACACAGGCTGGCGAAAAGTGTCCGCCTCACGGCTGCCGTTTCCAGAACGGGCGGTAGAAGAAGTCCTTATCTTCGTTGGAGACGGACGGGAGGATCCAATTTGAGCGGAAGACTTCGCGGGTCGTACGCTCGTCGTCCGTCTCCCAGCGTCGGCGCGCGGCGATCTCGTCCTTCGACGCGCAGCCGGAGAATGTGAGCATCAGCGCGAGCGATGCGAGGGCGGCTTTCAGCGGACGGAAAAGTTTGGGGTTCATGCGCGGGGCGAAGATGGCAGCAAACGGAAATGCGTCATGCGCAAATATTCGCAGTAGATCGTCCACGGAAAACACGGAGGCACACGGAAGCGAATCCATTTCAAATCGAAACGCCTTCGCGCGGGAGATGAACGAATGATTCGCTCCGAGCATTTCCTTCCGTGCCCTTCCGTGTATTCCGTGGATGATCTTCTGCAGTTTTCACGATGATTTACCTCGACCACAACGCCACCACTCCGCTCGCGCCCGAGGCGCTGGAGGCGATGCGGCCGTACTTGGAGAGGTTCCACGGCAACCCGTCGTCCATCCACGCCGCGGGCCGCGAGACGCGGGCGGCCCTCGATGATTCACGCGACCGTCTCGCTGCGCTTCTGCGCTGCAAGCCTCATGAGATCATCTTCACCGGCGGCGGCACCGAGGCGGACAATCTCGCGCTGCTCGGCCTCGCCCGCGCGCACTCGGCGCGGGGAAAACATCTCATCACCTGC
>Ga0194051_1001748_pt1 | contig 11116 bp, 6 predicted proteins | sample SepL2320m_MetaG_FD_161275 | JGI IMG/M metagenome (GOLD analysis project Ga0194051, IMG submission 161275) | Anoxic zone freshwater microbial communities from boreal shield lake in IISD Experimental Lakes Area, Ontario, Canada - Sep2016-L239-20m | ecosystem: Environmental > Aquatic > Freshwater >...
ACTTTACTGCAATGTCGGTCGAAGAACTGATTAAAAATCTCGGAAGCAAAAACCAGACCATGCGCATCATGGCGGGTAACGAACTAGTTGCAAGAGAAGATAGCGAAGCAACGAAGCCGCTCCTTGCCGCAATCAATAAGCCAGCAGATAACTTTCAACAGGTTCATGCAATGTGGGCTTTACTGCGATTAAACGCCCTGCCCGATCAGGCGATTGAAACTATTATTACAAACCCAGCACCTTTTGTTCGGGTGCATGGCATCAAGATGGCAACTTCAAAACCACAATTGAATGAAGGCCTTGCAACACTTGTACAAAAGGCGCTTGAAGATACCGATGGAAGGGTGCAAATAGCCGCAGTTCAAGGCTTGGCCCAACATCCTAGCGAAGCGAATTTAAAAGCTATCCTATCCTTTCGCACCAAAGTTAACCCTAGTGATTCACATCTTTACTATGCCTCGAGGTTGGCATTGCGGGAACAAGTTCGAAATCCTGAAGCTTGGAAAGGGTTACCTTCTCAATCTTCTGATCCCTTGGCATTAAAGGCCCTTGCTGATGTAGCCTTGGGTCTTCCAGGCGCAAGCTCCGCAGCTTTCCTTGCAAACAAACTCGCTTTAATAAAACCCGAAGGAGATAGCGAAATAGCTGTCGTTAGAATGATCACCCGCGATGGTGCAGGTGCAGATAAAGCCAACATCGTCTCGTACATGAAAAACTCTCAGCGCCCCAAAGCACGCCAAGCTGAACTGATTCGTGCTGCTGCCCTTGCTGCACAAGAAAAAGGCTCGAAAGTTGATCCCAATCTCTTGACGCAAGCTACAGACCTTTGTGGTTATCTTCTTGCTTCCAAACAAGAAAACGATGTTCGAATCGGAACCGAACTAGCTTCTTCACTTCAGTTGATTGATCATCTAGACACCATCATCAACATTGCAAAAGATTCAGCCATGCCAACTGCCAACCGGTTGGCTTGCATTACTTCATTAGGGAACATGCCCAATGCCAAGGCAACTAATGGTCTCCTAGAAACTGCTAAAAACATTAATAACAGCGCCGAAGTACGAGACGCTGCAATCATTGGCCTTGGGAAAACTCTTAGCCCCGAAGTACGCGCTAGTCTGTTAGCCATGTTCGCTGGGGCTTCCGCTAGGCTGCAATCTTCGCTGGCTTTGGCGATTGTTTCTACCTCTGAAGGGGCCAACGATTTTCTCAAAGCGATTACAGAAGGGAAAGCTTCTGCCCGCTTACTTCTTGAAAAACCGATCGAGAACAAATTAAAGCAACGCAATCTCCCTGACTTTGATAAGAAGCTTGCCGCTTTGACAAAAGGCTTACCACCCGCTGATCAACTGTTACAGAAAAAGATTGCAGATAAGAAAACTGCATTTCTTATGGGCAAACATGATGAGATCAAAGGTGAGGCTCTTTTTGGCAAACACTGCGCAGCCTGTCATCAAATCGCCAACAAGGGTGCTAAGATTGGTCCACAACTTGATGGCATCGGATCTCGCGGCCTTGATAGGCTGCTCGAAGATATGCTCGACCCTAATCGCAATGTCGATCAGGCTTTCCGCCAAACCACTCTCGCCTTAAAGAACGGCCAACTTGTCAACGGCTTGCTCCTGCGGGAAGAAGGCGTCCTCTTAGTTCTTGCAGATCAGCAAGGCAAAGAAGTGCGCATCGCGAGTGATCAAGTTGAAGAGAGAAAAATCTCTCCCGTATCGCCCATGCCTGCTGGCTTTGTGGATCAGATTACCAACGCTGAATTCGCAGACCTAATGGCATACCTATTATCGAACCAGTTGAAGAAATAAACTCTACCTGTGTGAAGGCACTTTATTCATGACTATTTCTTTTTTCAGCAGTGTTGATGAGAAACCTCTTTCTTCTGATGAGCTTAACCAGTTGCATGCATGGTGGCGAGCGGCCAACTATCTCAGCGTTGGCCAAGTTTACCTACTGGCCAACCCCCTCTTGCATGCACCACTAAAACCCGAGCAGGTTAAATCTAGGCTGGTTGGCCATTGGGGCACCTGCCCTGGCCTTAATCTAATTTACGCTCATCTCAACCGCCTGATTCGCAAGCACAGCCTTAGTGTGCTTTATGTCACCGGGCCAGGCCATGGCGGACCTGCCCTCATCGCCAACGCTTGGCTCGATGGCACCTATTCCGAAGTCTACCCAGCCATCAGCAGAGACGAAGAAGGCATGATGGCTCTCTTCAAACAATTCTCTTTCCCAGGCGGTATACCAAGCCATGTTGCGCCTGAAACACCCGGCTCCATCCATGAAGGTGGGGAGCTTGGTTATGCACTTGCCCATGCCTATGGCGCAGCTTTTGATAACCCCGACCTCATCGTTGCATGCGTGGTTGGCGATGGCGAAGCAGAAACCGGGCCCCTTGCTGCCTCTTGGCATTCCAACAAATTTCTCAACCCCGTGCGCGATGGCGTTGTACTCCCCATCCTCCATCTCAATGGCTACAAAATCGCAGGGCCAACCCTCCTCTCACGCATAGGCAGAGAAGAACTCAATCACCTTTTCCAAGGCTATGGTTACCTACCTTTCTTTGTCGAAGGGGAAAACCCCGAAGAAATCCACCAAGCCTTCGCTGCTACCCTTGATATGTGTCATTTTGAGATACGAAATATTCACGATCGGGCCAGAAACCATGGCGATCTTACCCGCCCACTTTGGCCCATGATCATCCTTAAAACTCCAAAAGGTTGGACTGGCCCGGCTTCTTTCGACGGGAAACAACTCGAAGGCACCTTTAGGTCCCATCAGGTCCCTCTTACTAAAACGCGCGATAACGCCAGCCAGCTTGCTGCTCTTGAAGCTTGGCTTAGAAGCTACAAGCCCAACGATCTCTTCGATGAAAACGGGCACCCGATTGCCCTCATCTCTGATCTCGCACCCGTGGGAAATTTGCGCATGAGCGCCAACCCCCATGCCAATGGCGGAGCGCTTCTTCGTGATCTGATTCTTCCAGACTTTAGGGAATACGCGGTCGAAGTACAGAAGCCTGGATTCTTACTCGCTGAATCCACCCGGGTGCAAGGGTCTTTCCTGCGCGATGTCATGAGCCTTAATGCTCAGGCACATAACTTCCGGATTTTCAGCCCCGATGAAACCAACTCCAATCGATGGAACGATATTTTCGAAGTCACGAATCGTGCCTGGATGGAACCGATCCTACCCACCGATGATTCGCTTCATCCTGAAGGCAGAGTGATGGAAATCCTCTCCGAACATTTATGCCAAGGTTGGCTCGAAGGCTATCTTCTAACAGGCAGGCATGGCTTCTTCTCCTGCTACGAAGCCTTCATTCATATCATCGATTCCATGTTTAATCAGTATGCAAAATGGCTTAAAGTCTCACGCTCTATACCATGGCGCATGCCCATCGCATCCCTTAATTATCTGCTTAGCTCTCATGTATGGAGGCAGGATCATAACGGCTTTAGCCATCAAGACCCAGGCTTCATCGATCATGTAGTTAACAAAAAAGCAGAGATCATCCGGGTTTATCTGCCACCCGATGCCAACACTCTTCTTAGCGTGACCGACCATTGCTTACGCAGCAAAGATTACATCAACGTTGTTGTTGCAGGTAAACAACCAGCGCCTCAATGGCTCGACATGGATTCTGCGATCAAGCATTGCAGCATGGGGATTGGTATCTGGGATTGGGCTAGTAATGACCGTGGGTCTGAACCCGATGTGGTCATGGCATGTTGTGGCGATGTTCCCACCCTTGAAACCCTTGCAGCGGTTGACCTGCTGCGCACCGTTGCGCCATTGCTTAAAATCCGTGTCGTTAATGTTGTTGATCTGATGAAACTGCAATCGCCTTCCGAACATCCACATGGTATGCCCGATCGCGATTTCGATTTCCTCTTCACCACCTCAAAGCCCGTTATCTTTGCCTATCATGGTTACCCATGGCTTATTCACCGACTCACTTACAAACGAGCCAACCACGAAAACTTCCATGTTCATGGCTACCGGGAAGAAGGCACCACCACTACGCCATTCGATATGACTGTTCTCAATAAGCTCGATCGCTTTCACTTAGTGGAAGCAGTGGTAGATAGGGTTGAAAGCCTTTCCAACCAAGCTGCCTACATCAAGCAGGATTTGCAAAACAAACTGATTGATCATGCAAATTACATACGCAAGAACGGTGATGATATGCCTGCAATCAGAGATTGGAAATGGCCAGGCTGGAAACCCAAAGACCGCGAGACACCCTCGTGATCGCCCTGATTCTTAACTCTGGCTCTAGCAGCCTGAAGTTTCATTTAGCTAATCTAAAGAGCAAAATAATCATTGCGCATGGATTGGCAGATTGGGCGGGTGAGCATTGTAATTATAAACTTCATTCCCAAAGTGTTAATGTCGAATCAATGCTATCAGTCTCAGACCCAGCATCTTGCTTCCATCACCTTCTTAATGATTTACAATCTCGTTTCCAAACCGAAATGAATCAACTTACGGTGATTGGGCACCGAGTCGTTCACGGCGGCAACCTCTCTAAGGCAACCCTCCTTAACACCAACACTCTTGAAGAAATTAACAACGCCAGTACTTTTGCTCCGCTGCACAATCCACCTGCAATTAAGCTTATCCATGAAGCTACCTCTCTATTGCCTAACTTAAAACAAGTCGCATGCTTCGATACTGCGTTTCATTCCACCATGCCTGAAAAATCTTATACCTATCCCATTCCCTACGCATGGACTACTGATTTTAAATTGCGAAGGTTCGGCTTTCATGGATTGAACTACGCTTGGTGCAGCACTAAAGCAGCACAGTTACTAGGGCCAGAAAAAAACAAGCTGGTGATCTGCCATCTGGGACATGGCGCATCCGCTTGCGCAGTCAGCGATGGGAAATCAGTTTATACCACCATGGGCCTTACGCCCTTGGAAGGCCTGATGATGGGAACACGAAGCGGAACCATCGATGCGGGAATCATCTTTCATATGGCACGCACGCAGAAACTTTCAATAGAAGAAATCGAGAAAGCTTTATTGAAAGAGTCGGGCCTACTAGGGGTCTCAGGCAAAAGCGCAGACATGCGAGAGGTAATTACACTAGCACAAGCAGGCGATGAGCGGGCTAATCTTGCAATCGAAATATACTGCCTACGGGTGCAACAAGCGATAGGGGCTCTAAGTACAACCATGGGTGGGGTAGATGCAGTTATTTTTACCGCAGGGGTTGGCGAAAATGCTGCGCTCATTCGAGAGAAGGTGATTGCACCCTTGGGTTTTCTTGGACTAGAAATCGATACTGCGTTAAACCAAGCGTGCCAACCAGACTGCGATATTTCTAAAGCTAACTCAAAAAGCAGAGTCTTGGTATTAGCAGCACGGGAAGAATTGCAAATGCTGCATGAAATTGATTCCCTCTTAAACCAATAATTATTATTGACCCATCTTCTAGAATTGATTTTTCTAAAACTATTATTTGGTTGGGATGACTTTTTCTTTAGCGGGCAATGGTTCATCTTCATCCATGGGCGGGCGGGGCCTGCCCACACCTTGACCGCCTGGCTTTGAACAACCCTGAACAAGAATCATAGCCAACAAAAAAAGACAAAGATTTTTGATCATCGTGCACCTTAACAATTATGTTCTTAAACATGACTTCAACAAATCATCTACCAACTCAAATCACCAAGTCTGCATATTTCCGCTAATAACTTCCCATCTTAAGAAACAAATCAACCGCCTAATTATCTATTTTAACACCATCTTTCCCAAACTCTCTAACCATATAAATAATTTAATTTTGATGAATAAATGGGAACAATATGCCGATTATTTTGGCTGTAATGATTTTTATGATGATAAATATTGTTTTTTAAATTATGGCATGTATTCAAATAAACTTTGTACGACTTCTTCAAATCCTTTTAATCATAGGATTAATTGAAACTATTATTTTGGGAACATGCAACGCAGAAGAAGTGGCGCCACCGGTTGAAGAACCAACTTTAATCACAGAACCGCTGGTTCAACCAATTTCAATTTTAGAACGATTTCAGGAAGGCCCGATTAAAACACCGCCTGAAGGACCAAGGCCAAGCCAATACGCAGAGCCCTTGGTTTTTCCACCCATAATGGGTTCAAGAGGCAAATACCCCTATGTTCAGATGGGTGGAGTTTTTCAAATAACATCCATTTTTTATTCGCAAACAAAAGGCAATCGTGAAGTCCAACAAAATGATGACAACCCCACGGGTATTGAACCAGATGGTACAGGGATTCGCAGGGCAAGATTAACTGCATTTGGTTCTGTTGCTGAGAATGTTGATTATCGCTTCCAATTTGATCTAGGCGGATTTGGCAGGCCAAGCATTACTGATGTTTACATGGATATACTCGAAGTTCCATATTTAGGCCATGTTCGTATTGGTCACTTCAAACAACCTTTTAGCTTGGAAGAATTAACCAGTTTTAGATTCAATCCTTTTATGGATCGTTCTAGCTTGTTTATATTCCATCCTTTTCGAAGGACTGGAGTAGGTTTCTTTGATTGGTCGGAAGATAAAAAAACGACTTGGTTTGTAAGTGGCTTCCGGGGTTTTAGTGATTTTTATGGAAATGATCTTACAAATGTTGGTGGATACGGGTTTGCAGCGCGTGGCACCCATTGCCTGTATTACGAAAATGAGGGTAAAGATTTATTGCATTTTGGCGCGATCTATTCTATTTTAGCACCCTCAAATGGTGGTATACAGTTTGGAAGATTTGGAGGTAATGCACCCGAACTTGGTCTTATACAAGGTCAGTTTGGAACTTCGAGTTTTACCCAAAACCAATCGATGGTAAACACCGGTTCTCAACTTTCGAGAAACTTAGACCCCACCAGAGGCCCGATAAATGAGGGAACCACATACTATCAAGATTTTCATATTGAAACTGCATTGGTCCGGGGGCCTTTCTCTTTCCAAGCTGAAGGTGACATCGTTCCAGTAAGATTGAACAATGGAAGTACTCCGATATTCTCTGGCGGTTATTTATTCATGACTTGGTTTCTCACAGGAGAACACAGAGTTTATGATCGAAATCTTGCGCTTTTTGACCGTATAATTCCCAATAACAACTCAAGGAAAGGCCATCCCTTTGGCGGTGCTTGGGAGCTTTGTGCAAGGCTTAATTACATCACGCTTGATTCGGGTAGCGTCAAAGGTGGAACACTGATGGATCCAACCTTCGGCTTTAACTGGTACATGAACCCCTACACCAAATTATCCTTCAATTACATCCCGATTTATTTGAATTCACCCCTGAGGTATGGCGACCAAACCTCCCCCTCAGTGAAAACCCAAGCCAATGCTTGGGGCCTTCAAGCACAAGTTGATTTCTAAAAAACCATCTTATGCAAACAGAACAAATAAGTGCGACAAAAGTGTATTAATAAAGCAAGGCACCGAGTTGCCTCGATGCCTTATATCTAAGAGAGATCGCCCAAATCGCTCTAGACAATATTTATTAATAGGTAGTGAAAGTAATATAGTCAAGATTTTTTATAAAAATATTCACACTATTTTTATCAGTGAAAGTTTAGATCGAATCTCGTTCTGGACTGTGTTGGCATCCTTGGTGCCATCAACCTTTATAATCAGCTCTTTGCGCTTGAATAGTTCAAGCACTGGCGCAGTTTTTTGATGGTAATCTTTAAGCCTAGAACGAACAGCTTCTGAGTTGTCATCAGCACGAGCTACCAGATTACCTTTACATACATCGCAAACGCCTTCAACTTTCGGGCGATGGAAGATGAGATTATAATCGAGCCCACATTTGTCACAAAGTCTGCGGTTCATAATACGATCAAGCACTATCTGATCCGGAACATCAATCAGAATAACCGCATCGATATCATAGCTTTCAAGGAAGAAGGATGCTTGGATTTCGTTTCTAGGAAACCCATCAAGAATAAAACCATAATTCCAATCGTGTTGATCAAGCCTATGTTTGACGACTTCCTCCACCAATTCATCAGGGACAAGTTTACCTTCAACAGTAAAGCGTTGGATACGGGCAGCAAGCTTGGTATGAGATTGAATATGCCAACGAAAAATATCGCCCACGCTAATATGAACCAGATTGAAATCCTTGGCAAGCATGATCGCCTGAGTGCCTTTGCCACAACCCTGCACACCAGTGATAATATATTTACGCATAAATATCCTTATTTGAAATTACAATCAAGGCACAACCACAGTAATGGGATCGCTCCAATGACTGCAGCGGCCGGTGCTATCACGCCAGCGGGCTCGAACCCGGTATTCTCCACTTTTGCTTAAGACATCTTTGGGAATATTAACATCCGTGGATGCTGGAACATCCAAGCGCCAATGATCAACTAATTCATACCAACCCTTCTGGCCAACCCTGCCCACACGCCATTCTAATGCAGCTTGCTGGTGATTCACAGGGGATAAGAACTTCGATGCAGTAAAGCGCTGAGGCATGGCTGGATCTTTAGTAACCGTGGGCTTTGTTGGGATTTTATCATCCTTAGCTTCATGTGCAAGATAGCCATAGCCATAACCGCGTTGGTCGCCATCGTTAGGTGCATATTTTTTATTGGGCCGTGAATCAGTACAAAAATCGATGATATACTTTCGAAATCCTGCGAAGTCATTTGTCGCAAGGGTTCGCTTCCAAGGGCCACCAAAATGATCCCCATTAGCAGGGTTCACAAAGAATGAATCTTTTTGATTTGACCTCGGATTCTGATTCCACACAGCTTCATCCAGCCGGGGCCAATCAACCATATAACCCTTGGGTGTGAGAGCAGAGCTTAAATCAAAAGCCATTTGACCAACCTGGCCTCCTTTTAAAGATGCATCACTTGCAAAAAGATCAAGAATCTCACGAGCGCGATTACGGTATTCAAGTGCGATATTAGGATGATTAAGGCAAACCATTGCATCAATATGCCCCGGCTGATGATGGCGTGGCACAAATATCATGTCGTTATCCCAAGGAATAGGCGACCAATGCCCATCCGGATGGCGGTAATAACCATGATTACCATCGGGCCGTAAATCAACATTCGCAAGCAAACGGTTCATTGCATGAAAACTATAATAAGCTTTCAGATCAAGGTTCTTCCTGCACCAATCCTCCTTGGGGTTGGATCGAAGTTCATTGATGAATTTCTCCCAAACCTTGCCCGCATCTACCATCTCTTTTGGTGTATGCTTGATGCCACTTTGAATACTAACGGTTAGGCCATCAGGGAGTTTATGTTCTGCAAGCATCTTTGGTTTCATGTCACCCATTGCCACATAAACACCCCAGAGATCTCCCTCATATTGATTCTTCAAGGAAACCTCTTCAGCACCTTGCACCACACGCCATTGAATCCAAGTTGATACCGGACTAGGCACACCCGCAAGAAGATAAGCACGCATGGATAGAACTTCATCTAAACCAGTGACACCCCGAAGTATAGGCAGGTAAGGAGTTGATCCACCTGGGTTGAGATTAATGCTGCCACACTCTGCGGGAAAAGGTTTGCCATCATGATCAACAAAAGGCACATCATGGCCCGTATTAAACTTGAGGCCCCATTTATTTTTGCCTGAGATATGGGCACTGCCCTGCCCACGATTACTGAATTGAACATGATCATAAACAATGCCCCGGTAGACAAGCGTGCCCAGTTTTTTTTGTTTATGAGAGTTCCCATCCCATTGGCTACTAGCAACATCATCCGCCCTTGCAACAAGATGAATCGATTGAAGGGTGTTTAGAAATTCAGAGGAGAAAATGAGGGGTGGAGTTTTACCGGGCTGACGAGTACCGATCCAAGTTGCAGGGCCAGCATCACACCACCAGGCAAAATTCGGGCATGTATCATCAGCAGCAGGTACCACAAAACCCTGTCCTTTCTCATCAGTTGCAATAATCCGATACCGGATCAGCCAGCGGTGTTGCTGATAAGAGGCAGGAATACTAATACTAAAAATCCCATCACCTGCCTTGGCATCACCATCTTTGCCATCATCATGCATAGGCAATTCGGCCCAGTCTTTTTCATAAGTGGGGTCTGACTTACGAACATACTTACCGGGTGCAATACTCTGCAGCTTGATCTTTACATTAGAAATGCCGGCTTTAAAAACTGCTGTTACCAACACCGGAACACCCGGCTTCGGTGCAACGGGTTCGTGTCGAACTTCTTGGCTAGCCAAAGGTTCTGCAGCAGATAGATGGGAGACCATTAAAAATAAAAATGCAACTAAGTTAAATCGTTTCAGGCGCATGATAAGGCCTCATGAGTGATCAGCGGGCGAGCAATCCAATCGCAGATGAAACACTATCAAGGTTTAACAACTTAAGAGCAGCAGGAATTTCCGAAACAATCCTCTGAGCAGCAGTAGGGTCGTAGAAGTTAACCGTCCCCAATTGCACCGCAGAAGCACCTGCAAGAATGAACTCCATCACATCATCAACGGATGCAATGCCACCAATTCCAATGATCGGGATTTTCACTTTTTTAGCAACCTGCCAAACAATGCGAAGTGCAATAGGCTTGATCGCAGGGCCACTAAGGCCGCCGGTGCCATTGCCTAAAACGAAGCGCTTTTTCTTCCAATCAATTGCAAGGCCCATGAAAGTATTGACGAGAGAAACCGCATCAGCACCAGCTTCTGCAGCAGCTTGAGCAATGATAGCTACATCCGTAACATTGGGGGTAAGCTTTGCAATGATGGGGAGATTGCAAAATTCTTTGACACCCTTAATAACCCTAGCAGTTTTTTCAGGGTCGATTGCAAAGTCGACTCCACCCGAAACATTCGGGCATGAAAGATTGAGTTCCAACGCAGCAAGACCTGTTTCTTTGCTGATTCTTTGAGCCATCTCGAAGAATTCTTTTTCTGTCTTTCCTGCGATGTTGCCTATGATCTTCGTCGGCAGATTTCTCAAATAGGGAAGATGATTTGCAAGGAAGTATTCTAAACCATCGTTATCAAGGCCGATTGCGTTAAGCATACCAGCAGAGGTTTCACAAGTACGGGGTGGCGGATTGCCTGCGCGAGGATTTTGTGTGACGGTTTTAGGAACGATGCCGCCCAGCTTCGAGAAAT
>Ga0194051_1001752_pt1 | contig 11100 bp, 11 predicted proteins | sample SepL2320m_MetaG_FD_161275 | JGI IMG/M metagenome (GOLD analysis project Ga0194051, IMG submission 161275) | Anoxic zone freshwater microbial communities from boreal shield lake in IISD Experimental Lakes Area, Ontario, Canada - Sep2016-L239-20m | ecosystem: Environmental > Aquatic > Freshwater >...
CCTCGGCATCGCCTTCCAGCTCGTCGACGATGCGCTGGACTATGTCGGTCGGCAAGCCGACTTGGGCAAGACCGTGGGCGACGATTTCCGCGAGGGCAAGATCACGCTGCCGGTCATCCTGGCCTTCCTGCGCGGCGGCGCCGTCGATCGTGAATTCTGGAAGCGGACCATCGAGAAGCTCGACCAGCGCGACGGCGACCTCGAACACGCCCAGGCGCTGATGGAGCGCCACCATTCGGTGGCCGACACGCTGGAACGCGCCCGCCACTACGGCGCCATGGCGCGCGACGCGCTCGGGCTGTTTCCCGACACGCCGCTCAAAGCCGCCTTGCTCGAGGCGGTCGACTTCGCCATCGACCGAGCCCACTGAACCCTCTCGCACACGATGGCCGGCAAGCACGTTCTCGCCATCGACCAGGGCACCACCAGCACCCGCGCCATCGTCTTCGACGCCACGGGACGGCCGGTGGCCACGGCGCAGAAGGAACTGCCGCAGATCTTTCCCCAACCCGGCTGGGTCGAGCATGACCCGGAGGAAATCTGGTCGGCGACAGTAGAGGTCTGCCGTGGCGCGCTTGCCAAGGCGAAGCTGAAGCCTGCCGATCTCGCCGGTATCGGCATCACCAACCAGCGCGAAACCACCGTGGTGTGGGATCGTGCCACCGGCAAGCCGATCCACAATGCGATCGTCTGGCAGGACCGTCGCACCGCCGAGCGCTGCGCCGAGCTGAAGAAGGCGGGACACGAGAAGGCGGTCACGGACAAGACCGGTCTGCTGCTCGATCCTTATTTCTCGGGCACCAAGATCGAGTGGATCCTGAAGCATGTCGCCGGCGCCCGTGCCGCGGCCGACAAGGGGGTGCTCGCCGCCGGCACCATCGAATGCTTCCTGCTGTGGCGACTGACCGGCGGCAAGGTGCATGCGAGCGACGCCACCAATGCCAGTCGCACCCTGCTGCTCGACATCCGAAAGGGCGCCTGGGATCCCGAGCTGATGAAGCTGTTGGGCGTCCCGGCATCGCTGCTGCCGCAGGTCGTCGACTGCTCCGGCGAACTCGGTGTCACGACGGCGGACTTCCTCGGTGCGCCGGTTCCGGTGCTGGGCATGGCCGGCGACCAGCAGGCGGCGACGGTGGGCCAGGCTTGCATAAAACCCGGCATGATCAAGGCGACCTACGGGACCGGCTGCTTCGCGCTGCTCAATACCGGCAGCATTGCCGTCCATTCGCGGTACCGCCTGCTCACCACCATCGCCTATCAGCTCGACGGGCGGCGGACCTATGCTCTCGAGGGCAGTATCTTCGTCGCGGGCGCTGCGGTGCAGTGGCTGCGTGACGGCCTACAGCTGATCGAGAAGTCGAGCGATGTCGAGGCCCTGGCTGCGCAGGCGCGCGACAGCCACGGCGTTTATCTCGTGCCGGCGTTCGTCGGTCTCGGGGCGCCGCACTGGGACCCTGACGCCCGGGGCGCCATCCTCGGCCTGACGCGCGATTCCGGTCCCGCCGAGATCGCCGCCGCCACGCTCGATTCGGTCTGCTACCAGACGCGCGATCTCCTCGATGCGATGCGCGGCGACGGCGCCCAGATCGACGATCTCAGGGTCGATGGCGGCATGGTCGGCAACGACCTGCTGATGCAGCGGCTAGCCGATACCGTCGCGACGCCCGTCGAACGCCCCCGGGTGACGGAAACCACCGCCTTGGGTGCGGCCTTCCTGGCCGGGCTGCATGCCGGGCTTTGGCCGTCGCTCGAGGCGCTGTCCGCGACCTGGGTGCTCGACCGGGCTTTTAAGCCAGCCGAGGGCGCCGCTTCGCGCGACCGCCGCTATGCCGGCTGGCAGGATGCGGTGCGGCGGGTGCGCACTTCCTGATTGCTGGCCAATTGCTGATTGCTGCCAACAGGCGCGGCCATTAGGTTGCGCCCGCCATGCGGACCCGTTCAAACCCAGTTTATTGCGGCATCGACACGATCGATCTCGCCCAAGCCACCAGGCTCATCCAGAGCATCGCCGGGGGGCCGAAGCCCGCCGTCGGCGGCATCAAGCTCGGGCTGGAATTCTTCCTGGCGCACGGCGCGCCGGGCGTGCGCTACGCCTTTCCGACGCCAGTCCGCGCCACCGGGGTGGGCTTCTTCCTCGATCTCAAGCTGCACGATATTCCCAACACCGTGGCCGGCGGCATCCGCGCGGTGGTCGAACTCGCGCCCACTTTCATCACGATCCATGCAAGCGGCGGCCGCGAGATGATGAAGGCAGCGGTGGAGGAGGCTGGCGTCCAGGCCGCCAAATTCAACGTCCCGCGGCCGAAGCTCCTCGGTGTCACCGTGCTGACCTCGCTCGACCGGTCCGATCTCGAGGCGACAGGCGTGAATGCCGATCCATCGGATCAGGTGCTGCGGCTGGCGGCCCTGGCGCATGAGAGCGGGCTCGACGGCGTCATCTGCTCGCCGCTGGAGATTGCGGCGCTGCGCAAGCAATGCGGCCCCGATTTCGTCCTGATGGTGCCGGGCATTCGGCCCATCGGCAGCGCCGCCAACGACCAGAAGCGGGCCATGACGCCGCGCCAGGCGGTCGATCTCGGCGCCACCAACCTTGTCGTCGGCCGGCCGATCTATCAGGCGGCCGACCCGCGCGCGGCGGCCGAGGCCATCGCACGTGAGGCCGGAGTCAACGACCTATGACCGTCGAGGCCAAGATTTGCGGCCTCTCTACACCTGAGACGCTGGAGGCAGCAGTCACGGGCGGCGCCCGCTGGGTGGGCTTTGTCACCTATCCGCGCTCGCCGCGCCACATTTCGACCGATCTGCTGCGCACGCTGGGCGCACTTGTGCCTAAGAGCGTCGGACGCGTGGGCCTGTTCGTTGATCCCGACGATGCGCTGCTCGACGAGCGGCTGGCGACCGGTGCGATCGACATGCTGCAGCTTCAAGGATCGGAGACGCCGGCGCGCGTGGCCGAACTGAAGGCGCGCACCGGCAAGCTCGCCATGAAGGTGATCAATGTCGCCACGCGCGAGGATGCCGAACGCGGCATTGCGGCCTATGCGGCCGTGGCTGACCGGCTGATGTTCGAACCGGCCGGCGGCGTATTGCCCGGCGGCAACGCCAAGGCCTTGGACTGGACGATCCTGCACGGCCTCACCGTGCCGCTGCCCTGGCTCCTGGCCGGAGGCCTCACGCCCGACAATGTTGCCGAAGCGGTGCGCGTCACGGGCGCACCTGCCGTCGACGTTTCCTCTGGTGTCGAGTCGAGCAGGGGTGTGAAATCGATCGAACTGATTCGTGCCTTCCTCGACCGGGTGAAGGCGCTTTGAACGGATTTGAGAAGGGGACGGCATGAAGGTCGAGGAGCGATTGAAGGAACTGGGCATCGAGCTCACCAAACCCACGACTCCGATGGGCAGCTACGTGAACGCCGTGCGCACCGGCAATCTGCTCTATCTCGCCGGCAAGGGTCCGGGCCTGCCGGGCAAGCCGCTACCCGTGGGCAAGCTCGGCCGCGATTTCTCGATCGATCAGGGCTACGGCTTCGCGCGCGACACCGGCCTCAGCATTCTCGCCGCCCTCAAGGAAGAGCTGGGCGACCTCGACCGCGTGAAGCGCATCGTCAAGGTGCTGGGCATGGTCAATGCGACGTCGGAATACGGCAGCCAGCCGGAAGTGATCAACGGCTGCTCCGATCTCTTTGTCGAGGTGTTCGGCGAGCGCGGCCGTCATGCCCGTTCGGCGGTCGGTATGGGTTCGCTGCCGCGCGGCATTCCGGTCGAGATCGAAGTGATCGTCGAGATCGAGGAGGAGCCCGCCCCGCGCGCCGCCGCCGCCAAGCCCGCAGCCAAGCGGAAAGTGGCGCCTAAGGTGAAGGCCAAGCCCGCCAAGGCCAAGACAAAGTCGGCCAAGACCAAGAAGCGCTAAGGGTCTTTGACCGACCCCAGCCGGGGCTGCTAAGCCCGCCCGTCCCGACAGGAAGAGCCATGGCCACTTCACCCAACAGTTTTCGCACCGGTCCCGACGAGCGCGGGCATTTCGGCATCTTTGGCGGCCGCTACGTCGCCGAGACGCTGATGCCGCTGATCCTTGAGCTGGAAGCGGCTTATAACGCCGCCAAGGCCGATCCGGCGTTTCAGGAAGAACTCGATTACCTGCTGGAGCATTACGCCGGCCGGCCGAGTCCGCTCTATTTCGCCAAGCGCCTGACCGAAAAGCTGGGTGGTGCGAAGATCTACTTCAAGCGCGACGAACTGAACCATACGGGCAGCCACAAGATCAACAACGTGCTGGGTCAGGTGCTGATGGCCAAGCGCATGGGCAAGACGCGCGTCATCGCCGAGACCGGTGCCGGCCAGCATGGCGTGGCCACCGCGACGGCCTGCGCGCTGTTCGATATTCCCTGCGTGGTGTTCATGGGCGCCGTCGACGTCGACCGTCAGGCACCGAACGTCGTGCGCATGAATATGCTGGGTGCCGAGGTCCGTCCGGTGACGGCGGGCTCGGCCACGCTCAAGGACGCCATGAACGAGGCGCTGCGCGACTGGGTGGCGACCTGCGAGAACACCTTCTACTGCATTGGCACGGTGGCAGGTCCGCATCCCTATCCGGCGATGGTGCGCGACTTCCAGTGCGTCATCGGCAATGAGACGCGAACCCAGATGATGAAGGCTGAGGGACGGCTGCCCGACACGCTGGTCGCCTGCATCGGCGGGGGCTCGAACGCCATGGGCCTGTTCCATCCCTTTCTCGACGACAAGGGTGTCCGCCTCGTTGGTGTTGAGGCCGGCGGCAAGGGCGTCGAGACCGGTGAGCACGCGGCGTCGCTTACGGGTGGCCGGCCAGGTGTGCTGCACGGCAACCGGACCTATCTGCTGCAGGACAAGGAAGGCCAGATCACCGAGGCACATTCGATTTCCGCTGGCCTCGATTACCCCGGTATTGGCCCCGAGCATTCCTGGCTGAAGGAAATGGGCCGCATCGAATATGTGTCGGCAACCGACAATGAAGCGCTCGAGGCGTTCCAGCTTCTGTGCAAGCTCGAGGGTATCATCCCGGCGCTCGAGCCGGCGCACGCACTGGCGCATGTAACGAAGCTCGCGCCTACCCTGCCGAAGGACAATCTGCTGGTGATGAATCTCTGTGGACGCGGCGACAAGGACGTCTTCGCCGTCGCCGAACGCCTCGGGATGAAGATCTGACCATGAGCCGCCCGTCTCCAAACCGAATTGCCAAGCGTTTCGCCCAGCTCAAGGCCGACAAGCGCGCCGGGCTCGTGACCTACATCACGGCGGGCGACCCCGACGTCGACGTCAGCTATCAGATCCTGAAGGGCCTGCCGGCGGCCGGCGCCGATTTGATCGAGCTCGGCATGCCCTTCACCGATCCGATGGCCGACGGCCCGTCGATCCAGCTCGCCGGCCAGCGCGCCCTCAAAGCCGGCATGACGGTCGACAAGACCTTCGACATGGTGCGCCGCTTCCGCAAGGAGACCGGCGACAACGACACGCCGATCCTGCTGATGGGCTATTACAATCTCGTCTACCAGCGCGGCGTGGAAAAATTCTGCAAGGACTCGGCCGCGGCCGGCGTCGATGGCTTCATCCTGGTCGACCTGCCGCCGGAAGAAGCCGACGAACTCAAACCCTTCGCGGAGGCCAACGGCCTCGACACAGTGCTGCTGACGGCACCCACCACCGACGACAAGCGCCTGCCCGCGGTGCTGAAATATTCCTCGGGCTTCGTCTATTTTGTTTCGGTGCTGGGCATCACCGGCACGCGCTCGGCGACGGAGGAGGCGGTGCAGACGCATGTCGCGCGCATCCGCCGCCATACCGATCTCCCCATCGGCGTAGGTTTCGGCATCCGCACGCCCGATCAGGCCGCCGCCGTGGCACGGCATGCCGACGCCGCCGTCGTCGGCACCGCCATCATCGATCGCGTCAAGGCGGGCCTCGACGACAAGGGTATGGCCAAGCCCGACCTGGTGCCGGGCGTCTTCGCCTATATCCGGGCACTGGCCGATGGCGTCCGCGGCGTGCGCAAGGCCTAGGCTTTCGCCTCTTCCTCGTCGTCGTCGAACAGCAGGTCGGCGACGAAGGAGTTGGTCTTGCGCTCCCAGCCGAACGTCGAGGTCTGGCCGTGGCCGGGCACGAAGGTGACGTCGTCACCCAGCGGCCACAGCTTCTTGCGGATCGAATTCAGTAGCTGCTCGTGATTGCCGCGCGGAAAGTCGGTGCGGCCGATCGAGCCCCGGAACAGTACATCCCCCACGAAGGCGACCTTCGAGGGGCGGTTCACGAACACGACATGGCCCGGCGTATGGCCGGGGCAGTGAACGACGTCGAGCGTGAGGTTTCCCAGCTTCACCTGCTCGCCGTCCTGCAGCCAGCGATCGGGAACGAACGGCTTGTAGACGGGAAAATTGTACTTGGCGCCCGACTCGGGCAGGCCCTGGATCAGGAACAGGTCGTCCTCGTGCGGGCCCTCGATCTCGACGCCATAGTGATCGGCCATGGTGCCGGCGGCCGACGCATGATCGACATGGCCGTGGGTCAGCAGGACCTTGGTGATCTTGATCCCCTGCTCGGAAATCTCCTGCTTCAGCATGTCGAAGTCGCCGCCCGGATCGACGGCGGTCCCTTCCATGGTCTCGTCGCACCAGACGAGCGAACAGTTCTGCTGAAACGGCGTGACGGGGGCGATTAAGACCTTGAGCATGGGTCTGATCTAATACCTCCCGCGGATGAGTGGAAGAGCGTATGGTGACGGCCTCTTATGCGTCGGTGGCAATGAACTCGCGCCTCTTGCTGTGTCTTCTAGGGCTGATCGGCCTTTTATCGTTGCCCGCCCGGGCCCAGATCGCCGCCGTGACCTCGCCCTCGGGGCCGGTCCCTGCCGGCCCTTATGCCGTCGTCGATGTCGCGACCGGCGAGACGCTGATGGAGCGCAATGCCGGCGCCTATTGGTATCCGGCCTCGCTCACCAAGATGATGACGATCTATATCGTCTTCGAGGAGTTGAAGGCGGGGCGTCTCAACCTTGCCATGCCGCTCGCCTTCTCGGACAACGCCCGTGCCAAGGAAGCCTCCAAGCTGGGCCTCGCGCCCGGCCAATCGATCACGGTGGAGCAGGGTTTGCAGGCGCTCGTGGCCCATTCGGCCAACGATGTCGCCACCGCGTTCGGCGAGCGCATCTCGGGCTCGGAGGCCGCCTTCGCGCAGCGCATGACCGACACGGCGCACCGGCTCGGCATGACGGCCACGACCTACCGCAACGCCAATGGCCTGCCCGACCCGGCACAGATGACGACCGCGCGCGACCAGGCAATTCTAGGCGTCGCGCTGGTGAAGGATTTTCCCCAATACTACGGCTATTTCAGCACCCGAAACGTCATCATCGGCAAGCAGAAGATCGGGCTCGGCGTCAAATTCCTCGATCTCTATTCACCGTATGCCGACGGGCTGAAGACCGGCTTCATTTGCGCCTCCGGCTTCAACATCGTGGGCAGCGCCGTGCGCGACGGGCGGCGGCTGGTCGCGGTGGCCTTCGGCTTTCGCGCGTCGGTTCTGCGCGATGAATTCCTGGTGCGGCTGTTCGACGATGCCTTCGCTCTCAAGACCGGCGGCAACCGCCAGAAGATCTGGCAACTCCACAATGGCGGCGGCGGGCCGGTGACGGTCCTGCCCTACGGCGAATGCGGCGGCATTCGCTACGAATTCCCCGGTGACGCGGCCTGGCTCGGCACCTACGGCGACTGGCGCACGGCGCGCACCGTCTTCGACAAGGGCCAGGCGCAGCTTGCGGTTCTCGGCTTCTCGCGGCTCGGCAAGGAGTGGATCCTGCCGGTGGCGGCGAACCAGGTTACCAAGCAGGCCGCCATCATCGCCGATCTCGAGCCTGCGGCGGCGGAGAAGCTCTGTGCCGACTATCAGGCCAAGAAATTGTTCTGCCAGGTGAAGAAAGCCGGGGAAATGGCGCCGCCCTTCGGCGGCTTCTGGCGCTGATCCTGGCCGCCCCGATCTTGGCCGGGAAGGCCATTCGTGCGATACCGCCGGCATGAACTGGCTGACCAATTTTGTCCGGCCCAAGCTGCGCGCGCTGGTCGCCCGCAAGGAAGCGCCCGAGAACCTCTGGCTGAAATGCCCGAAGTGCGAACAGATGCTGTTCATGCGCGACTGGGAGGCCAACCAGGAGGTTTGCAACCACTGCGGCCACCATATGCGGCTGCGGCCCCTCAAGCGCCTGCCCTACCTGTTCGACGAGGGCCGCTACGAGCTGCATCCCCTGCCGCGCGTCACCGCCGACCCGCTGAAATTCCGCGACACCAAGCGCTATGACGCCCGCCTGAAGGAAGCCCAGGCCAAGGCCGAGGGCACGACCGACGCGCTGGTGGTGTCGAGCGGCCCGATGGGCGGCCGCATCGCCATCGTGGCGCTGCTCGACTTCGGCTTCATGGGCGGATCGATGGGTACCGCGGTGGGTGAGGGGCTGGTCATGGCGGCCGACCTCGCGGTCGCGCGCAAGGCGCCGCTGATCGTGTTCTCGGCCTCGGGCGGCGCCCGCATGCAGGAGGGCATCCTGTCGCTGATGCAGCTCACCCGCACCACGATCGCGGTGCGCAAGGTGAAGCAGGCGGGCTTGCCCTACATCGTCGTGCTGACCGATCCGACGACCGGGGGGGTGTCGGCGTCGTTCGCCATGCTGGGCGACGTCCATATCGCCGAGCCCGATGCCATCATCGGCTTCGCCGGGCCGCGCGTGATCCAGGACACCATCCGCCAGGAACTGCCGGCCGGCTTCCAGCGCTCCGAATACCTGCTCGAACACGGCATGGTCGATGCCGTCGTGCATCGTCACAAGCTGCGCGAGACGCTGATTCGCCTCACCTCGCTGTTCATGGACCCCCTCGTCTCGGAGGATCGCGGCCTCGCCGTCGCGGTTCGCTGACTTCACCGTGAGCGACGCCATCGTCCAGCGCTTGATGAGCCACCATCCGATGGTGATCACCATCGGGTTGGAGCGCATCGAGCGCTTGCTGAAGAACCTCGGCTCGCCCGAGAAGAAGCTGCCGCCGCTCGTCCATGTTGCCGGCACCAACGGCAAGGGTTCTCTGGTCGCCTACCTACGCGCGATGGCCGAGGCGGCAGGCTATCGCGTCCACGTCTACACCTCGCCACATCTCGTCCACTTCAACGAGCGCATCAGGATCGCCGGCCGCCTGATCGACGACCACGAGCTCGACGAGATGCTGGCCGAATGCGAGGAGGCGAACGGCGACACGCCAATCTCCTTCTTCGATATCACCACGGCACTGGCCTTCCTCGCTTTCTCACGCGTCCCGGCCGAGCTCGGCATCATCGAAGTCGGCATGGGGGGGCGCTACGACAGCACCAACGTGATCGAGCCCGCGCTCTCGGCCATCACGCCGATCGGTTACGACCACACAGGCTTCCTCGGAAACAAGCTCGAAGGCATCGCCGGCGAAAAGGCGGGCATCATCAAGCACGCCGTGCCCGCCGTGATCGGCCGCCAGCGTGACGTGAGCGCGGGTGTGATCGAGGCCGAGGCGGCCAAGCTTGCGGCCCCGCTGTTCCGCATGGGCCGCGAATGGCAGATGACGCCGTCGGCGAACGGCTTTCGCTATGAGAGTGACCTGCTCGGCCTCGATTTGCCGGCGCCCGCGCTGGCGGGCATGCATCAGCTCGACAATGCCGCGACGGCGGTGGCCTGCATCGAGCGCCTGCGCGCCGCCCGGTTCGCCATCGACGACAAGGCAATCCGCACCGGACTGAAATCGGTCGAATGGCCAGCCCGACTGCAGCAGCTCACGCGCGGCCCACTGGTCGAAGCACTGCCGCCGGGGTGCGAGCTGTGGCTCGACGGCGGCCACAACGAGGATTGCGGTCTCGCGCTGGGGCGCATGGCCAGCGACTGGGCCAAGGAGCCGGCGGCGCTGCCGCTCTACCTCGTGTTTGCGATGCAGACGACCAAGGACGCTTCGGGTTTCCTGCGGCCCCTGGCGCGTCATGCGGTTGCGGCCCGTGCCGTGCCCTTCCCGGAAGGCCACGCTGCCTATACGCCGGTCGAGGCCTGCGCCAAGGCGGCGGAAGTCGGCCTTGATTGCGTGCCCGTAAACGACATCGGCGCGGCGCTGGAGGACCTGTTGGCCACCCAGCCCGCGCCGATGCGTATTCTCATCTGCGGCTCGCTCTACCTCGCGGGTGCGGTGCTCGCCCGCAACGGCTGAGCCCTGTTTGCCGGTCAGGCGATCGCGGTGTTGATCCAGTTCACCAGCTTCTGCTTGGGCTCGGCGCCGATCTTGGTCGCGGCGACCTGGCCGTTCTTGAACAGCAGCAGCGTGGGGATCGAGCGGACGCCGTAGCGCGTCGGCACCATCGGATTCTCGTCGATGTTGACCTTCACGACCTTGAGCTTGCCGTCCATGTCCTTGGCGATGTCCTCCAGAGACGGGCCGATCATGCGGCACGGGCCGCACCACTCGGCCCAGAAGTCGACGAGGACGGGCGTGTCCGACTTCAGGACTTCCTGTTCGAAGGAGGCATCGGTTGCTTTGATCGTCATGGTGGGTTCTCCCAAAAACAATACAGGCCGGTCGAATGGGCCGGCGCCGCCCTTGTCCAGAAGCTAGGAACCGGAACCGCGCGAGTCAAGGTGCCGCGGCATAAGGCATTGATTTGTCTAGGATTTCTCCATCGATCTCCATTAGCCTGGGCGCCGCTGTCCACAGCAGGAAAGCCCGTACCGGCCGTCCGGGATAGATCGCCTGGAGGAGGCTGCGATAGAGCGCGAGCTGGCGGCGATAGCCGAGTGCCACGCCCGATGCGTGCTCGGGCGGTGGCCGGTTGGTCTTGTAGTCGACGATCAGCACTTCGTGGTCGGAAACGGCCAGCCGGTCGATCTGGCCGCTGACCGTGAAGGTCCCGCGTGGGGTCTTCACGGTGCCGATCAGCGGCACCTCGGCGCGCGAGTCCCTGGCGAACAGGGCGGCATGCGCGGGCGCTTCGGTCACGGCGAGTGCTTCGCGCGCCCAAAGGTCGATCGTCTCGGCCGCCAAGCCATAGGCCGGCTGCGCGAGGAAGCGCCGCGCCGCCGCGG
>Ga0194051_1001753_pt1 | contig 11092 bp, 10 predicted proteins | sample SepL2320m_MetaG_FD_161275 | JGI IMG/M metagenome (GOLD analysis project Ga0194051, IMG submission 161275) | Anoxic zone freshwater microbial communities from boreal shield lake in IISD Experimental Lakes Area, Ontario, Canada - Sep2016-L239-20m | ecosystem: Environmental > Aquatic > Freshwater >...
GGACAGACCTGCGTGTTGGGAGGGGCACCAAAGGCCGTCGAGCAGCCGCAGAACAGCTTGGTGCGGGTCTGCAATTGCAGGTGTACCTCCAAGCCGACGATGGTTGTGTAGGGCGCGGCAGTCGGAGCGTTGGCAGCGTTCATCGGACCGGTTTCTTTGGGCGTCGGAGGTGCCAGTCGGTGAGGCGTTGAAAGCGGTCGCTGGCTCGCAGCAGCAGCGGTTCGCCCAAGGCTGGGGCCTGCAGTTGGAAGCCGATCGGCAGGCCCGACTTGGTGAAGCCGCAAGGAAAAGAAATCCCACCGATACCGGCTAAGTTGGCTGCAACGGTGTACAGATCCACGAGGTACATCGCCAGCGGGTCGCCCGTTTTTTCGCCCAGCTTAAAAGCAGGCGTAGCCGACACAGGTCCGCCGATCAAATCCACATGCTCAAATGCGTCGAGGTAGTCCTGCCGAATAAGCCGTCGCACTTTCATTGCCTTGGCGTAGTAGGCATCGTAGTAGCCGGCGGAAAGTGCGTAGGTACCCAGCATGATTCTTCGCTTGACCTCCGGGCCAAATCCTTCCCCGCGGCTGCGGCAATACATTTCCACCAGCGGCGAGTCGTAGGCGATGGGGCCGTCGCTGGCACGGCTGCCTTTTCGCGAGGCTGCTTCCTCGCAGCGACGGCCGTAGTGGGCGCCGTCGTATCGCGCCAGATTGCTGGATGCCTCACAAGGGGCAATCAGATAGTACGTTGGCACGCCATATTTTGCGTGCGGCATTCGGATGTCGAGCACCGTCGCACCTGCCGCCTTGAGCACGGCAAACGCCTCTTCAACACCCTTGGCCACCTCCGGATCGAGTCCTTCTGCAAAATGATCCGGCACCCGACCGATGCGCACGCCCGTCAGCGGTTGCTCAAGCAATTCTGTATACCGTGGCACACCAGCGACCAGCGACGTGCTGTCGCCCGGATCATGCCCTGCGATCGTCTCGAGCACGAGCGCACAATCGGCGGCGCTTCTGGCCATGGGCCCAATCTGATCGAGGCTGGATGCAAAAGCGATCAATCCGCGACGGCTGACGCGTCCGTACGTGGGCTTGAGCCCCGTGATGCCGCAGAGGCCTGCCGGCTGGCGGATCGATCCTCCTGTGTCGGAGCCGATGGCCACAGGGGCCATGTCCGCGGCCACGCAGGCTGCCGAGCCGCCGCTGGATCCACCTGGTGCGCGAGAAAGATCCCATGGATTTCGGACCGGACCAAACGCGGAGTTTTCGTTGCTTCCGCCCATCGCAAACTCATCCATATTTGTCTTGCCGACGATAACAGCATCGGCCTGCCGCAGCCGGCTGACGGTGTCCGCGTCGTATGGCGGCCGGAAGTGTTCCAGCATTTTCGAGGCGCATGTCGTGGGCAGGTTTGCGGTGCAGAGCACATCCTTGACAGCCACTGGCAACCCCGCCAGTGGGCCAATCGGCTGACCGGCTCTGCGGCGGGCGTCGATTTTTGCCGCGCAGGCCAGAGCCCCCTCGCGGTCGACGTTCAAAAACGCATTGATCGATCCGTTGCCCGCTTCGATCCGGTTGAGGAATGTCTCCGCGCACTGCACGGCAGAGAGATCCCCTTGGCGAACGGCAGCCACGATATCAACGGCAGAAAGTTCGGCGGGTTGCATGGATCGCAGGTGGAGAAAATGACAGAAGAAAGTCAGTTATTATGCCGCGCCCGATTCACCCAGCACGGCGGGCACAAGGAAGTATTGCCCATCGTGGCGAGGGGCCGACTGAAGGGCTTCGGCCGTGGACAGCGAAGGAGTAGGCACGTCATCGCGAAAAACGTTTTGAGTGTCGAGCGGATGGGCCAACGGTTCGACGCTCGTTGTGTCGAGTTCATCCAACAGCGAGACAAATCCGACGATCTTCGATAATTCGCTGGTCATCGTGTCGAGTTCGGCATCGGACAACGCCAGTTTAGCCAGCATCCCAACCTTGGCGACATCCTGTCGGGAGAGTGTCATGAGGCTTGGCGCGTCCCGGGGTTGGGGCTAGGAGACAGGAGCAAGAACACAAGAAACCACAACGACAAACCGGTCACTCGCCGCACCGTCGGGCTACCACTACGGCCGAGCGCGCGGGCCGGATGGCACAGCTTCCTCTGCCAATGGCTTTGCTTTTTCCACCGATGGCAGGCGAAACGGCTGCTGGCGAACTTGCTTCTTCACGGCCCCCGACTTGATGCACTGCGTGCAGACCAAGAGCGTGGTGCTGGTGCCTCGTCCAACGGTAACCCGCAGTCGCTGAAGATTCGGTTTAAACTTGCGGCGTGAAATTCCTGTCACCTTGGTGCCGACGCCACCCAAGTACTTCGCCTTGCCGCGGAGGGTCACGGTGTTGCCCATGGAAAAACCCTTGCCGCAGACCTGACAGGAACGTGCCACGATTGAGTGCTCTTTAATTCAGTGTGGAAAATGGAGACAAAAATGGGGAGCAAAACTCACCAGAGTTTCAAAGCGTAGCCATTTGGCTCAATCCCGCAAGGCCGAAGCCGGCGTGCCACTCGAAACAGGCCCGCTTCGGGGGAAAAGCGGCTGGCATTACGTTGACCAACGCAACAGGTCGAGCACGTGGGCGTGCACGAGCCCGTTGCTGGCCACCCCTTCGCCCGAGTCGATTCGACGGCGGCCCTGCCAGTCGGTGAACGAACCGCCGGCTTCATGGATGACCGTTTCGACGGCCGCCGCATCCCATGGGTTCATTATTGGATCCACCATCACATCGGCGCGACCGGTGGCCACAAGCAGGTAGCCGTAGCCGTCCCCCCATGTCCGCGACACGCCGCACGCGGCCTCAAGGCGTTGGCGTGCGGCATCGCCACGCCCAAGTGTGTTGCCAAGAGGCGAATCAGTTGCAGTCGACTCGAATCGATTGCGGCCCTTAAAGGAAGTAAAGTCGCTCGTGCACAGCAGGCTTTCAGCCAGCGTCCCCCGCGACGACACCCTGGCTGCTGTCGGAGGCTCGCTGCCGTGGGCATGCCAGGCGCCGCCACCGGCTGCGGCATAGACCAGCTCATCCAACGCCGGGATCGCGATGACTCCCAGCACACCGTGCCCAGCCAGTCGGCAGCCGATGAGCGTGGCGTAGAGCGGCACGCCCCTGATGAACGATTTTGTCCCATCGATCGGATCCACGATCCACTCGTACCCAGAGGTACCCAGAACGCTGCCCGATTCCTCGCCCAGAAAAGCGTCGTCCGGAAAAGCTCCGAGGAGTTCTCGTTTGATGATCGACTCGGCGGCACAGTCGGCCTGCGTCACGGGGGAGCGGTCGGCTTTCTGCGTCACCGTGAGGCCCGGTGCCCGAAACCAGCGAAGCGTTTCGGCGGCTGCTAGCCGGCCGGCAGACAACGCTGCTACCAGCCGCCCGGCTATGGCAGTCGGCGTAGAGTTGAGTGGAAAATCATGGCTCGTATTGGTTGTGGGCTCTGCCATGGGTTGGAAGCGGGCTGGCTCGCGGGGGGGTGTTTAAAGTGGGTTACTGGTGCGGCGGTTGGGTTGCGTTGAGCGATTTCATTGAGGGCCGAAGCGAAACCAGCAGCAAGAGACCGGCGCCGATGACCAGCCACGAGTCGGCCAGATTAAAGATCGGCCAATCAATGATGCCATCCAGACGGAAATGAATCCAGTCTCGCACCGCCAGAACGGGTGTGCCCAACCGCGTGAGTGGTGCGTGCCACGTGAGCCCAGGCAGTCCGAGGCGGTCGTAGAGATTGCCCAGGATGCCGCCAGTGATGAGCGCCAGCGAGACGGTTAGCCAGAGGTCGTCTCGCGTGACCTGCTGCGACACCATCCACACGATTGCTACGATGGCGATACACGATACGGCCGCAAAAAAGAAACCCATTCCCTGGCCCATGCCAAACAGAGCACCTTCGTTGAGATTTGTTTCGAGGCTGAGCATGTGTGGCACAACGATGATGCCTCGCTGTTCGCCAGGCATGCCGAGCCGTCGAAAGATCGCCCACTTTGTGATTAAATCGAGCCACGAGGCCGCCAGTGTGATCCAACCAAAGAGTGTCCAGCCGCGAAGAGGGTTGAGCATGGGGCGCACAATCCATCCACTCCGACTCAAACCCCGTTAGCGGGGCTGACGCGGTCGCTCGCCATATGGGAGTTCGTGCTTTTCGGCACAGCGAATGCACATCGATGCAAAAGGGATCGCTTCCAGTCGTTTTTTCGAAATGACCGCGTTGCATTCCTCGCAAAATCCGTACGTTTTGGAACGGATGCGGTGAAGTGCCTGTTCCACAAGATCCAAGGTGCCTTCTTCGTTGGCCATGAGGGTGAGCGTAAATTCCTGCTCATAGGCATCGGTGCCGACATCGGCCATATGAGTCGGCATGCTGGAAAGATCACCGCTGGCCTCCAAGCGGGTTTTGTGCAATGCCACATCGGCCATCGCAGAAACATCGCCGCGCAGGCGGGCCCGCATCTGCTCCAACGCCAGACGAAAGGCCTTCATTTCCACCGCTTTCATGACCGCCTCACTCCGTATCAGCCTGCGTGGACCACTTCAATGGACCACTTGGTTCGAGTAAAAATAAAACGCAGACTATACACTCTGCAGGAAGACTGTCAAACTGGCAGTCGCCAACAGGCTGAAAAAAGAGTATTCTGGGGTTTGCGTCGGCCTGTAAAACCGAAAGAAACGTCGGATTTCGGAGTCTTCTTGCTGGGCGCCTAGGCATGACCTACGTTTTAAAAAATCCGGCGGCACGACCCGGAACATTCTCTCCACAGCAGCCGGCATCACTGTGCCGACACAGGGAGGGAACGAAAGGGATGTGGAGGAGTTTGTCTTGGCCGTTGTGACTCGCACCGATCTGGCGTTTCAGCAGTGCATCTCGCCTGCGTGTGCCGCCACGTTCTCGGTGGAGGAAGTGCTGACAAGCTGTCCCTCCTGCGGCAACCTGCTGGATGTCGCCTACGACTGGAATCGCCTTCGGCCCCCCACGTCCTTTGAAGTGTTTGAGCGGAAGTGGATGCGTCGCAGCGATCCCTTGGCCGTGAGTGGCGTGTGGCGATTTCACGAACTGCTTCCCTTTGCGCCCCGCGAAGCTGTGGTCACGATCGGTGAAGGGCAAACGCTACTCTCGGTTTCAGATGGTGTGGGAGCATTCGTCGGAATGAAGCCGGGCCGGTTGCACCTGCAGTACGAAGGACTCAATCCTTCGGGATCCTTTAAGGACAACGGCATGGCCGCTGCATTTACCCACGCCAGAATGATCGGCGCGAGGCGGGCCGCGTGCGCCTCGACAGGCAACACAAGCGCTTCACTGGCCGTCTACTGTGCGGTCACCCGCTTGATGCGTGGCATCATCTTTATTGGTACGGGGAAAATATCCTACGGCAAACTCTCGCAGGCGCTCGACTACGGTGCGCTCACCATTCAGATTGCCGGCGACTTCGACGATGCCATGGCCAGAGTAAAGGAGGTGTCGGGCAAGCTGGGGATCTATCTGGTCAACAGCGTGAACCCGTTCCGTCTGGAAGGTCAAAAAACGATCATGTATCGGGTGCTGGAATCGCTCGCGTGGGAGGTGCCCGACTGGATTGTGGTGCCCGGCGGCAATCTTGGCAATTCAAGCGCTTTTGGAAAAGCCTTCGCAGAGCTGCGCACGCTCGGCTTGATCGATCGTGTGCCGCGGTTGGCTGTGATCAACGCCGCCGGTGCCAACACGCTCTACGAGCTGTATCACAATCGCGGCTTGCGCTGGGAAGGCGGCCGCGCCGACCTCACCCCTGCGTGCCACTACTACGACGAGTTGGACAGCCAAAACAAACGTGCCGATACGATCGCCAGTGCCATCGAGATCAATCGCCCGGTGAATCTCAATAAGTGCCTTCGAGCCCTTGAGGTGTGCGACGGCGTGGTGCGAGAAGTGAGCGAGCAGGAGATCCTCGATGCCAAGGCGCAGGTGGGAGCTGGCGGCTTGGGCTGCGAACCGGCGAGCGCCGCCAGCGTGGCCGGTGCCAAACAACTCGTGGCGGAGGGCGTGATCGGTCGGGATGAGCGGGTGGTGTGCATCCTGACGGGCCACCAACTCAAAGACCCAACAGCCACGGTCGCCTACCACACCACAGACCAAAAACTCTTTAATGAAGTGCTTGGCAGCCGAGGTGTGAGTCGGGCCAGTTTCGCCAATCGATCCGTGAGCGTCGGCAATAGGCTCGACGAGATCGTGCAGGCGATCGATCTCTACGGGTGAGCGATCCTCATGCCCCTTCCGTTCGCACGAAGTCCGCGGGCATTCCCGTGCTTCGAGGCGAGCGATTGCTTGCTCTCAGTGAACCCAAAAAGCCAGTAGTCGGCGTGGCTCTTGAGCAAAAACGATTGGCTTCGCTAGAGTCATTGGGTGCGCCGAGCCGGCCTTTCCAATGGCTCGCCGTTATTTTTTTCTAAGAGGCGTGCTGTGAATCAAACTTCCCCCAAGCGTCTTGTCGTTCACGGTGTGGCTGGTCGCATGGGGCAGCGAGTGGTGGCCTGTGCCGCAGCCGATGCGGTTCCTTGGCAACTCGTGGCTGCCATCGAGAGACCCGGCCATCCCAAGATGGACGCCGATGCCGGCCTGCTGGCAGGGATCTCGCAAGCCCATGTGGCCGTGAGCCATACGTGGAGTTGTGCGGCCGATGTTGTGATCGACTTCTCACTGCCTGGAGCCATTCCTGGAATCGCTGCGGCCTGTGTCGAGGCTGGCGTGCCGCTTGTGGTGGCGACAACCGGGCTAGAGGACCTAGACCGAAAAGCCATTGCGCAGGCTTCCCACTCGATTCCGGTGCTTCAGTCGCCGAGCATGAGTCTGGCAGTGAATATTGCAATGGATTTGGTGGGCCGCGCCGCCTCGCTCTTGTCGGGCGTCGGCGGCCGCAGCGATGTCGAGATCATGGAATGGCATCACCGCCACAAGGAAGATTCACCGAGCGGCACCGCGCTAAAGTTTGGGCAGATTGTGTCTGATGCTATGGGGCAACTCCGCGTAACGCACGGCCGCGAAGGTCGGCCGGGGGCGAGGCCAGCGGATGAAATTGGTTACCACGCAATCCGCGCCGGAGACAATCCAGGCGAGCACACGATCCTCTTTGGTCTCGACGGAGAGTCGCTGTCTGTGAACGTGCGAGCCACCAATCGGGATTGCTACGCCAGAGGTGCCTTGGCCGCCGCTGCCTTTTTAATAGGCAAGCCGGCCGGTCTCTATTCAATGCGAGACGTGCTAGGGCTCTCGGCAAGCTAAGCTCCCGATGCGCCGGTGTGATCTGTCGCGTGCCCCGGCCCGAGAAACCTTAGGTGCTATCCGCAGTGGTATGCGGGGGCCTGTTTTGCAGTGGAGTGTTATCGTTCTCGGGTGGCCCGCGAGAGAATCCACCAGCCCGCAAGGAGTTGCGCAAGGAGTACCACGAGGCCGCCGCGAGGATGGCCAGACGCTGCGTAGACCGCGCCAAAGATAAGGCTCGCTGCAAACCCAGCGAGCTTTGTGCCCACCTGCATGAGTCCGAATGTTGTGCCGAAGCGGCCGGCTGGCGCCAGCACTGCTACGCTCGTGCGGAGCACGCTCTGGACCCCGCCGAGCACCAGCGCCAATAGAATGGCCAACGCCATCAGGTGCCCAGGTGAGTTCACCAAAAAGGCCAGCCCCAGCACGGCGGCCCACCCAGTCAGGCAAATCGAAAGCGCCACCTGTCGGCTCCATCGTACGGAGATCCAGCCAATGGCAATCGCTCCAGGCATCGCGAGCAGTTGCACCAGCAACACCAGTCGTACAAGCGCAGGAGGATCCAGATGGAATTCTTCGAGTGCAACGCTCGAAAATTGTGAGATCGCCGTCTGCACGGTGCCCAATACGAGCACGGCGCCTAAGAGCATCGTTCCCAGCGGGTGCCATCCGCCGTCTCCAAGCGATCTGGCGAAGGCAATGAGTTCGCCGACTGACGTAGATGCATGTGGCTGGCCGCTGCCACTTGGTGCTTGTGTGCTGCCAGCGTGTACGCTGCCAAATTGCACGCAGGCTGCAGGCAGCGAGAAGGCCAACCACCAGATGCCCATCAGAACAAACGCCACTCGCAATGCACCGGCGGTGGAGAGGCCCAAGGCATCGTGAGCCGTGACGATTGCCGTTGCCGCAACGAGGGCAATTGCTCCGCCAGCGTAGCCTGCGGCAAAGCCAGCCGCTGAGAGCCTGTCGGCGTCGTCACCAGAAGTCATGCTTGGCAGCAGGCTGCCAGTGAAAATGGAAGCCATGTCAAACGCGACGGTTCCCAAGCCGATCAAGAGTGCGATCCCTAGCCTGGCTTCAGGGGGCGCAATGCCCAAGAACAAACAGGCGCCGCTTCCGACGAGCACGCTGGCAAAAAGCACCTGCTTGTGGCTGCAGTGACGATCCGCCCACGCAGCGAGGACCGGGGCCACGAGTGCCGATGCGAGCATTGCGGTGGCCAACGTCCACGCCCAGACCACCCCGCCAGGCACGCCCCACACGTTGTCCACAAACACAATTTTCTCGACATATGCCACGAGCAGCGTGATCGAGATCGTTGAAAACGCACTCGCAGCCCAGTCGAGGAGCATCCACGAAATGGCGGCGGGCCAGCGACTCGTGCTGCGGCCGTTGGAGTCGCAGGCTGCCAGAAGGTGATCCGACTTCTGGTTCATGTCTGCGCACGGGTGTTACGGGATTTGGGGCATGCGAATCGGTCCATCACGGTTTGTGCACGATGCGTGGCCCGTCGGTGCGGTAGGACCCTACGCCCCCTTGATAGCGTTGGCCGTGCCACCAGAGCAGATTTGTTTTTTTCGGAATGACAAACCCTATGTAATCCGTGCCCCACGTCCCTTCGCCGATTCTACGCTCCTGACCCCCTCGGCTCTTCACCCGGGCTCCTCCTCCAATAAAATAACCCTCTTCGTGGGACGACTTGGTCGGCTTGGCGAGCGGCGAGACCCACTCGGGGTGGCCGGCCCGCTCGACCGGATCTCCTTGAAAGTGCTTGCGCTGCGTGCTGGGCCGACCCATATATGGCGTGAGATCGCGAGCAGCGGCCAACGACTCAAAGAACCCGGCCAGTGACCCCCAGCCAAACGTTCCAAAGAAGACCCACACTACCGCGGTGGCAGTTATCGCCTGCCGCCCCCAGGCCAGCAGGCTTCTATTCAAGCGATTGTTCGGCATCTCAATCATTCTGGCCCAAGGGGACGAGTTCCCAAAAGATCCCGTTCTATCCACGCAGCAACCACAGTCCCCGTTCCCTCAATCGCCTATCTGCCGGCCGTGAGTCTATGCCCCCCATTTTTTCCGTTGGAGTTGGCATGAAAGGCAAAGCTTGCCCAATCCATACAGTCGATAAATAAGCAATTGATTTCATCGCGTAGAGGCCCCGGACCATCCATTCGATCAAAGATGTTGAGTGTCATTCTTTTCTCATCCCGCACAAATTGCCACTGGCTGTTGCGCGTGCGATGGCCGATGCCCACCGCCTACATCGTAGTCTGGCTCTGCCACGCTCTGCATGCTCGCGCCACCCACGGGCAATCGGAGGCACTCCATTGGCCACCCAGGCACGAAGCAGTCGCGGTTGCCCCATCTGCGCGTGCAGCAGAGTCTTGTGGAGCAGAGCCGCAATTTTTTGACCATGGGGCAAGCGTCGTGCCAGAGTGCCTTTTTTCGACGGAGAAAGATGCATGGCCTGTATCCCTGCCAGTGGTGGCGGTCGACACGAGAACAGCGGCAGTGTCATGGCATAGCTATGACGGCGATTTGGCTGCGGCGGAAGAAATGCAGACGCCCCGGCCACGAGACACTGATTGGGAGTATCTCAGTCGCGGGCCACCAATTCCGCGCGGGCCGCCGATCCTCGAGGATCCGTTCGAAAATATCTACGACCTCTCAGGGGAGCGGCCCATTGCCGACCCCCTGCTTCGGTATTCTGCGTACCCGCCTCCTGGGTTCACAGGCAGTTCCAGCGTCATGCCGAGCGAATCACAAGAATCGTCGCATTTTGTCCCAGCAGAAGACCGCTGGCGCATTGGCGTGCCACCCTGGGACCGCTACGGCCGGGGCCATCCGCGTTTGGATGACTATCCATTTGCACCGGGAAATATCTTCAATCCCTACACGCAAAACCTCCTCAAGGAAGACTTTCCGATCATCGGGCAGCACACTTTTTTTGATTTAAAAGCGATTAGCCGCACGATTACTAATTTCCGGCAAGTACCGACGCCCACGACGCCCTTTGAATCAACGCCGACGCCAGGCCAAGAAGATTTCTTCGGAAATCCCAACGGCTTCTTATTTCTTCAATATTACACGCTGGCGTTCGAACTCAATCACGGCGACAAAACCTTCAAGCCGAACGATTGGCGGATCAAATTTGCGCCGGTGTTTAATACCAATTATCTTGAAGTCTACGAACTGGGCGTCGTGAGTCCCAATGTCGAATTGGGCCGCCGTCGATCAAGGGGATTTGCCACGATCGAAGAGTGGTTTGTCGAGGCCAAACTGGCCGATCTCAGCCCCGACTACGACTTCATGTCGGTCCGTGCCGGCTCGCAGCCATTCACAAGCGATTTCCGCGGATTTATCTTCAGCGATTTGAACCGCGCCATTCGCCTCTTTGGCACACGGTTCTCCGACCGCGATCAGTTCAACCTGCTCTGGTTCGACCAGCGGGAAAAAGATACCAACAGCTTTCTCAACTCATTCGAATCCCGCGGCCAAAACATCCTCATTGCCAACTACTACCGGCAGGATTTTATTTGGCCTGGCCATACGGTCGAGGGCAGCTTCCATTACGTCAACGACCAGAAAAGCCTGAAGTACGACCAAAACGGCAACCTCGTCCGCCCCGATCCAGTCGGGCTTGCCGAGCCCCACGAAGTCAATGCCTGCTATTTCGGCCTCGCTACCGACGGGCACATCAACGAGCTCAATATCACAAGTGCGATGTACTATGTCACCGGCCACGACACGCTCAACCCGCAGGCGTTGCAGCCGGTCAACATCAGTGCCTACAGCGGCGCTTTGGAGCTATCGTATTCGCCCGACTGGATACGGTTTCGGGCCT
>Ga0194051_1001757_pt1 | contig 11079 bp, 9 predicted proteins | sample SepL2320m_MetaG_FD_161275 | JGI IMG/M metagenome (GOLD analysis project Ga0194051, IMG submission 161275) | Anoxic zone freshwater microbial communities from boreal shield lake in IISD Experimental Lakes Area, Ontario, Canada - Sep2016-L239-20m | ecosystem: Environmental > Aquatic > Freshwater >...
ATATTGAGCCTCGCGCTTTTCGAGAAAGCGCCGCTACACCAACTGCTTAGTGACAGGGCGCTGCAAACCCTCGACGACGAAAATTCTAACCAATTGAATCTGTTTCGATAATTGCCGGACAGCAGTGTCTCTGGAGTATTTCTTGAGGAGATAATCGATTTGGGCGTTTTCCTTACAGCGAATGCTTCGTATCGGGGGCCAAACGACGGTCCGTGGTGCTGGTTGACCGTATCGCTTGCTGACTCTTGGCCGGAGCTAACTTGAGTAAGCTAAAGCGACGGGCAGCTATGCAAAAGTAAACTTGCAGGTTCAGCAGGAAATAGGCTATATTTCCTATAGGTTGGCACTAACCGCGCCGACCTTCCCTAACCACATCCCGGGACACTACCATGCCCTTCGACCCCGCTCCCCTGCGGGCGCTTCTGGCTGCCTGCGCGGCCGCGCTCCTCGTGCAGGCACTGCCAGCACGCGCCCCGCGCCTGCTCGACCAGGCGCTCGATCTGGCGGCCGTGCCGGTTGCCGCGAAGGTCCCGCGCCGCAGGGCGTGAGGCCTTTCTGAAACGCCGAGCCGTCCGTCCAGGGCGCGCTCCGACATCTACGTGAACCTTTGGCCATGCCCCGCCCGGCGCGCCCGCCGGGTATAGTTCCCTGGAGGACCAGGGGCCGTCCCGCGGCCTTGCCCTGACTGGGTATTGAGCCGTGAGTAGATAAGCACAAGGCTGCCCCGCCGAGGATCGTCCGGCAGGTGGGTGGACCGAGGCGCGACAAACGCGTCCAAGAGCTGGATTTAGACGGTCGTCTGCGGCTGCCCGAGGTGGGGCCGCAGGGTCAGATTCTCGCAATGTCACAGGTGGGCGATTGGCCTGTGTCACAACATTTGTCTCAACTTGGTGTGACACTCTAGGGTGTGACAAGGCCGTGCGCGTTGCGGCACCGGTCGACGCTTTCGGACATTGCTGCGCAATGTCCTGTCGCTCCCCGGCCCATCACGAGGCCGTGCTGCGCACGCCCTCGTGATGGGCCGCGAGGCATCCGCTGGGCCGGGTGCTACAGTACCAGTGCCATGGCACCCACGACGCGCCGCACCTGGTCCTGGACTTTTAACCTGCCGCCGGAAGAGCTCTGGCCGGTGCTGGCCGACACCAACCGCTTCAACGAGGCGATGGGCCTGCCGCCCTATGCCCTGGAGGAGACGCCCCAGCCCAACGGCACGGTCCTGCGCCGCGGCAAGGGCAAGGCCGCGGGCTTCACCCTCGAATGGGAGGAGAAGCCCTACGAGTGGATCGCCGGCCGCCACTTCCGCCAGGCCCGCGTCTTCACCAAGGGGCCGTTCCGCCGCTTCGGGCCGGTGTTCGATCTCGAGTCCGATGGGAAGGGCGGGAGCCGCGTCAGCTACGCGCTGGAATACGAGCCGCTCACCCTGATGGGCCGGCTGTTCGGCGCGCGCCTGGCCGAACAGGCGGGCGCAGCGGTCGAAAAGCGCATCCTGGAGGCGGTGTCCTTCGCCCGTGGCGAGCGGCCGACCTTCTTCGAGCTGCCGCCGCCCGAGCTGCCGCCCGGCGCCGCCGAGCGGGCAGGGGCGATGGCGGGCGAGATCGATCGCAGCCCCTACGGCAACGGTTTGGGCGCGCGGCTGGCGGCGCTGGTGCAGACGGGCATGGCGACCGATCTGGCACCGCTGAAACCCAAGAGGCTGGGGCGGGACCTGGGCGTGCCCCAGCGCGCCGCCGTCGAGGCTTGCCTGGCCGGCGTCCGGGCGGGGCTTCTGACCATGAAATGGGACCTGCTCTGCACCAACTGCCGCGGCGCCAAGGCGAGCGCGGCGGCGCTGGGCGAGCTGCCGCGCGGCGCGCACTGCCCGTCGTGCAACATCGACTACGACCGCGACTTCGAGAAGAACGTCGAGCTGTCGTTCGCGCCGGCCCCGGCGGTGCGGCCGATCCTGGCCGGCGGCTTTTGTTTGAGCGGTCCGATGGCGACGCCGCATGTGGCGGTGCAGCTCCTGCTGGCCGCGGGCGAGCGGCGGGACGTGGCGGTCGATCTGCCGCCCGGAAGCTACCGCCTGCGCACGCTGCATCCCGGCGCGTTCGTCGACGTCGAGCATGACGGCACGAGCCCGTTCCCCGGCGTGCGCGTCACCGCCTCGGGCGTCGAAGCGTCGGCCCCCGGCGCCTTCGTGAACGACGCGGGCTTCGAGGTTGCAGCACTCATCGAAGACCGCACCTGGACGCGCGAGGCGCTCACCGCGCCCGAAGTGATCTCGCTACAGGTGTTCCGCGATCTCTTTGCCGCCGCGACCTTGCGGCCGGGCGACGAGGCGGGGGTGAGCCAGGTGGCGCTGCTCTTCTCCGACCTGCAGGGTTCTACCGCGCTCTACGAGCGGGTGGGCGATTCGGTGGCCTACAACATGGTGCGCGAGCACTTCGCCCTGCTGGCCGGCATCGTCCGCGACCACGACGGCGCCGTGGTGAAAACCATCGGCGACGCCGTGATGGCCTCCTTCGGCGATCCCGCCCAGGCGGTGCGGGCAGCGTTGGCGATGCAGAAGGCCATCGCTGACCACGACCTGGTCCTGAAGTTGGGCGTCCACGCCGGCCCCAGCGTGGTGGTGACGCTCAACGACCGGCTCGACTACTTCGGCTCCACGGTAAACATGGCCGCAAGGCTGCAAGGCCAAAGCACCGGCGGCGACATCGTGCTCAGCGGCACCGTCGCCGACGACCCGGCGGTGCAATCGCTGCTGTCGAGCGTCCCGAAGCGAGAAGAATCCGTAACCCTAAAAGGCTTCACCGCCCCGGTGGGCTTCGTGAGGCTGACCCCCTCCGGCCTTCGGCCACCTCCCCCGTAAACGGGGGAGGAGAATCGGACTCCTCCCCCGTTTACGGGGGAGGTGCCCCGTCTTACGGGGCGGAGGGGGTCTCACGTCCCGAAGAACGCCGCCATCACCCCGGCCGCCTCGTCATTCGCCTTCAGCCCCTGCTTCAAAAACCGCGTCATCGAGAAGAAGCCGTGGATGGTGCCGGGGTAGTTCACGTAGGTCGTCTTCACGCCGGCATCGATCAGCTTGTCGGCATAGGCGCGGCCCTCGTCGCGCAGCGGGTCGTAGCCGGCGGTCAGCACAAACGCCGGCGGCAGGCCGCTGAAGTCCTTGGCGAGGAGGGGGGAGAGCCGCAGGTCGGCCAGGTCCATGTCTTCCGGCACATAGGCCTCCCAGAACCATTCCATCAGCGGCTTGCTGAGGAAATAGCCCTCAGCGAAGGCCTGGCGGGAGGCGCTCTCCTTGCTGGAATCGGTCGCGGGATAGATCAGCATCTGGAACGCCGGGCCCGTCTCGCCTGAATCGCGGCACAGCTGGCAGACGACCGCGGCGATCGCGCCGCCCGCCGAATCGCCGCCCACGGCGATGCGTTCCACGTCGGCGCCGAACAGTTCGGCGTTGTCGCGGATGTGCCGGAACGAAGCCACGCCATCGTCGATCGGCGCCGGAAACGGATGCTCGGGCGACAGCCTGTAGTCGATCGAAATCACCTGACAACCGCTCTTGTTCGCAACCCTTCGACAGGTCGAATCATGTGTCTCGATATTGCCGATCACGAAACCGCCGCCGTGATAGTAGATCAGCGTCGGCAGCAGGCCGGGCTTTGCGCCCAGCGGCCGGTAACGCCGGAAGCGGAGCTCGCTCGCCGGGCCGGCGAAGCCGCCGTCCGCTACTTCGGCCACCTCTGGCGGATCGGCCTCGCCCTCCTCCGACATCTTGTCGACGGCCTTGCGGCCCACGGCGTGCGGCAGCGTTTCCAGCTTGGGCCGGCCGTTCTTCGTGGCGGCGTCCATCAATTCGAGCAGGAAGCGGGCTTCGGCGTCGAGCATCGGTCGGTCCCCAGATTAGAGCAGGTGAGGTCAGAGCAGGAATTCGCGGGCGTGGGCCGCGATATCTGTAGCGCGCTCCCAGCTCATGCAGAAGCGTCCGCCGGGCACGGTTTCGATGCGGGCGTCGGGGCGGGCGGCCTGCATCAGGGCGCGGTGCTTGCCGTAGATGAAATGCTCGCCGTAGAGCATGAGGACGGGGCATTTGGCGGCTTTCAGGCCGGCGACCGGGTCGAACTTGGCCAGTGCCTGCATGGCCTGCCAGCGGTCGCGGCCGATCTCGAGCTGGGCGGTGTTGATGCGGTCCATCCACGACTGGCTGGGTTTTACGGGCGCGTGCTCGGGGTCGTTCTGGAGCAGGAATTCGATGGTGCGCGGGGCGGGGAAGCCGGACGGATCGGACGGCCGCACCTTGGCGATATCGGCGATGTCGTTCGTGGCGTTCGCCGCATCGGTGAAGTAGGGCGTGTTGATCGCCACGATCTTCTTGATGCGGTCCGGCCATTCCTTGGCCAGCGCAATGGAAACGGCGGCGCCCACGGCCTCGCCCAGCGCAAAAGCGGCCGTTACGCCGCGGTCGTTCATCGTGTTCACGACGGCGCTTGCGTAGTCCTCGATGGTGGGCTGCCAGTCGATGTGGTCGGAATGGCCGTGGCTGGGATAGTCGATGGCGATGGCGCGGAAGTGGGTGCCCAGCGCCTGCAGCAGTTCGATCATCAGCGCCGAACTCTGCTGGTTGATGTGGCTCACCATGACGACGGGCCCTGTCGTGCCGCAGGCCCTGTAGTGGATGTGCCCGGCGACGGTTTTCGCCAGGCCGCGTTCGATGGGAAGCGGCATTTTTTACTCGAGCTTGACGTTGGCGAGCTTGATCACCGCGCCCCACTTGGCGCTCTCCTCGCGCAGAAAGGCGGCCAGTTGTTCCGGCGTGTCGCCGACCACGAGGCCGCCCACCGCCGCATAGGCGTCGGTCACTTCCTTGCTCTTCAGCGTGGCGACCGCCGCCTCGTAGATCTTCTGCCGGTGGGCCCTGAGCGCCTCGCCCGGCGAGATCAGCGCGTACCAGTTGTCGGAGTTGACCTTGGGCAGGCCCAGCTCGCGCATGGTCGGCACGTCGGGCAGCAGCGGCGCGCGCGTGTCCGAGGTGACGGCCAGCGCCTTCAGTTGGCCCGAGCGGATGTGGGCCAGCGACACCGAGATATCGAGCAGCGTCGAATCGATCGTGCCGGCCAGCAGGTCGTTGGTCGCGGGGGCAGCACCTCGGTAGGGCACATGCAGGATGTCGATGCCGGCCTCGCGCTTCAGCAGTTCGATGGCGAGGTGAGTGATGCCGCCGGTGCCGGCCGAGCCGCAGGTGATCTTGCCGGGCTTCGCTTTGGCCGCCTCGATAAAGCCCTTGAAGTCGGTGATGCCGGTCTTGTTGTTCACCACCAGGATTTCCTGGACGCGGACCATGAGCGTGATCGGCGCGATGTCCTTGGCCGGGTCGTAGGGCATCTTGGGCATCAGGTGCTGCATGATGGCGCCGGCCGAGGCGCTCATCATGCCCATGACGTGGGCGTCGGTGCCGGCCTTGGCGACGAAATCGACGCCGGTCACGCCCGCCGCGCCGCTCTTGTTCTCGACCAGCACCGGCTGGCCCAACCGCGTCGAGATGCCCTGCGCCAGGTGGCGGCCGAACACGTCCGACGGCCCGCCGGCGGGAAACGGCACGACGAAGGTCATGGGCTTGCTGGGAAAGGCCGGCTGTTGCGCCCTTGCGTCGAGCGCGGGCAGGGCGGCAAGGCCGGCGAGGGCGCCGCGGCGGGTGATCGACATTAATTTCCTCCAGTTCTTTTGCCGAAGTCTGCGCGGCGGCCGCGCCGCCGACAAGAGATGATCCGGTGGCCGTGCCGTGCGTACAAGACGCATGACCGCATCACACGTCGTCGTCGCCGGCCTCCTCGCCTCGCTGCTCGGTGCCTGCGCCTCGCCACCGGCCGCGCCGGTCGCCGCTTCGGCACCGCCGCTCGTGCTGGAAGCCTTCTTCCCCGGCCGCACCGAGGGCGATGGCGTCTTCACCAACAGCTGGACCGGCAGCGAGCGGCGCTTCCATGTCGTGATCGACGGCGCCTGGGACGGCCGCACGCTCACGCTGGTCGAGGATTTCGCCTACGCCGACGGCGAAAAGGACCGCAAGACCTGGCGGCTCACGCGCACCGGACCCGGCGTCTTCGACGGCACCCGCGAGGATGTCGTCGGCAAGGCGCGCGCCTGGACCGACGGCAATGTCGTGCGCCTCGAGTACAAGGTGGAAATCGGCGGCTGGACGGTGGATTTCTCCGACGTGCTGGCCCTCAACGATGACAGCTCGCTGGTCAACCGTGCCATCGTCGGGAAGTGGGGCCTTCGCGTCGGCCGCGTCGAACTCTTTCTGCGCCGCGTAGGTCCCGCGAGTTAGATCGCGCCTTTAGAATTCGACGTCGAGCTCTTCCATTTCCTCCGGCTCGGATTTCGCCGCCATCGTCCATTCGAGCATGGCGGGAAACCGCAGCATCAGGTCGCGGTAGGCGGCCGCGGCGGGGTCGAGCTTCACGTCATAGGTGGCGAAGCGTGTGCACACCGGCGCGTACATGGCGTCGGCCGTCGTCGGCGTCTTGCCGAAGAGATAGGGACCGCCATAGCGGCTGAGGCACTCGCGCCAGATCGCGATCACGCGGTCGATGTCGGCCTGGGCCCCTGCCCAGACCTTGAAGCCCTCGTGGCGGCTTTTCAGGTTCATGGGCAGCGCCGAGCGCAGGTTGGCGAAACCGGAGTGCATTTCCCCGCAGATCGCCCGGCAATGCGCCCGCGCCGCCGGATCGGCCGGCAGCAGCCCGGCGTCAGGCTTGATCTCGTTCAGATATTCACCAATCGCCAGCGTGTCCCAGACCTTCACCTGCCCATGTTCTAGGCAGGGCACCAGAAAGGACGGCGACAGGAGCAATAACTCGGCCCGGGTCGCCGGATCGTCGAAGGGCGCCAGCCGCTCTGCGAAGTCCAGGCCGGCCATCCGGCAGAGAAGAAAGCCGCGCAGCGACCAAGAGGAATAGTTCTTGCTACTGACGGTGAGCGAAGCCTCGGCCATGGGCGCCAACCCTCTCGATTCGGCGGGTTCAGTCTGGGTCACAGGCCTCGCGTGTGCAATTTCCGAGCCGGTCGCCATCATGTTGTATGCGCTCTATCAGACTGCCGCCGACATGATGCTGCCGATGCGCGCCTGGGCCACGGCCACGGGGCAGACTTTGGCCGGTTCCGGGGCCGAGACCCGGGAAAGCTGGCGGGCGGCCGGTGCCCTCTGCGAGATGATGAGCCGAGCCACCCTTAGCCACCGCCGGCCCGCCTTCGGCATCGACGAAGTCACCATCGGCAACCGGACCATCCCGGTACACGAAGAGGAGGTGCTCGCCACGCCCTTCGGCACCCTGCTGCGTTTTGCCAAGGAAGGAGCCCCGCCGCAGCCGCGCGTGTTGCTGGTGGCGCCGCTGTCCGGTCATTTTGCCACCCTGTTGCGCGATACGGTGCGGGTCCTGCTGCCCGATCACGACGTGCACATCACGGATTGGGCCAATGCGCGCGACGTCGGCCTGTGGAACGGCCCTTTCGGCTTCGACGAATATGTCGAGCACCTGATCAAGTTCCTCGAGGCAATGGGGCCGGGCGCCCACGTCATTGCCGTGTGCCAGCCCTGCGTCCAGACGCTGGCGGCGGCGGCAATCATGGCCGAGGATGACAATCCCGCTCAACCGCGCAGCATGACCTTGATGGCGGGGCCGATCGACACCCGCGTCAGCCCGACCAAGGTGAACGACCTTGCGATGGGCAAGCCGATCAGCTGGTTCGAGCAGAACCTGATCCACCGCGTGCCGATGCGCTATCCCGGCGCCATGCGCCGCGTCTATCCCGGTTTCATCCAGCTGACTGCCTTCATGAGCATGAATGCCGAGCGGCACATCAAGGCGCAGGTCGACCTCTACAAGCACCTGGCCAAGGGTGAGGTCGAGAAGGCTGCCACCATAAAAGCCTTCTATGACGAATATTTCGCCGTGCTCGACATGGCGTCGGAGTTCTACCTTGAGACCGTGCAGTGGGTGTTCCAGGAGCACCGGCTGGCCAAGGGCGAACTTGACTGGAAGGGCCGGCGGGTCAATCCTAGGGCGATCCGGCGTACGGCGCTGTTCACGATCGAGGGCGAGCGCGACGACATCTGCGCCATCGGCCAGACCGTGGCGGCCCACGACCTCTGTTCCAGCCTGCGGCCCTATCGCAAGAAGCACTATATGCAGGCTGGCGTGGGCCACTACGGCGTGTTTAGCGGGCGCCGCTGGGCCAGCCAGATCTACCCCTTGGTTCGGAACACGATCCTGGCCAACGAATAGCTGGTTTCCGGCCCACGGAAGGGGCCGGGATGGGCAAAAGCCGCCATTTGCGTTAGATAATCGACATCATGGCCGATTTTCCGAAGAAGACCCTCGCCGACTGGGAAAAGCTCGCCGCCAAGGAGTTGCGCGAGCGGCCCCTCGACGACCTTACCTGGATGACGCCCGAAGGCATCGCGGTGAAGCCTCTTTACACGGCGGCCGACCTGGAACAGCTCGAGACCTTGGGCTCGCTGCCGGGTTTCCCGCCCTTCACCCGCGGACCGAAGGCCACGATGTACGCCGGCCGGCCGTGGACGGTCCGCCAGTACGCCGGCTTCTCGACCGCCGAGGAAAGCAACAAGTTCTATCGTGCCAATCTCGCGGCGGGCCAGATGGGCCTCTCGGTGGCGTTCGATCTCGCCACCCACCGCGGCTATGACTCGGACCATCCGCGCGTGGTGGGCGACGTCGGCAAGGCGGGCGTGGCGATCGATTCCGTCGAGGACATGAAGATCCTGTTCGACGGCATCCCGCTCGACAAGATGAGCGTGTCGATGACCATGAACGGCGCCGTTCTGCCGGTGCTGGCAGGCTACATCGTGGCCGCCGAGGAGCAGGGCGTGCCGCAGGAGAAGCTCGCGGGTACGATCCAGAACGACATCCTCAAGGAGTTCATGGTCCGGAACACCTATATCTATCCGCCCGGACCTTCGATGCGGATCGTGGCCGACATCATCGAGCACACGGCCAAGTTCATGCCGAAGTTCAACTCGATCTCGATCTCCGGCTATCACATGCAGGAAGCGGGCTCGACGCTGGTCCAGGAGCTGGCGTTCACGCTCGCCGACGGTCTCGAGTACGTCCGTGCCGCCAAGGCGAAGGGCCTCGACATCGACGCCTTCGCGCCCAGGCTGTCGTTCTTCTTCTGCATCGGCATGAATTTCTTCATGGAAGTGGCCAAGCTCCGCGCCGCGCGCTTCCTGTGGGCCGAACTGGTCAAGCCGTTCGAGCCCAAGAAGGCCGATTCGCTGTCGCTGCGCACCCACTGCCAGACCTCGGGCGTGTCGCTCACCGAGCAGGACCCCTACAACAACGTGATCCGCACCGCCTATGAGGCGATGGCGGCAGTGCTGGGCGGCACGCAGTCGCTGCACACCAATTCCTTCGACGAGGCGATCGCGCTGCCGACACCGACGTCGTCGCGCATCGCGCGCAACACCCAGCTCATCCTCCAGCACGAGACCGGCGTTACCAAGGTCGTCGATCCGCTGGCCGGCAGCTATTACGTCGAGTCGCTGACCGCCAGTCTGATCGCCGAGGCACGCAAGCTGATCGCCGAAGTCGAGGCGTTGGGCGGCATGACCAAAGCGGTCGAGGCCGGCATGCCAAAGATGCGGATCGAGGAGGCCTCGGCCCGCCGTCAGGCCCGCGTCGATCGCGGCGAGGAAGTGATCGTGGGCGTGAACAAGTTCCAGCCCAAGGATGCCACCACGGTCGAGGTGCTCGACATCGACAACGACATGGTCCGTGAATCGCAGGTCACCCGTCTGGACAATATCCGCAAGAGTCGCGACGAGGCCAAGTGCGTGGCGGCGCTCAAGGCGCTGGGCGATGCGGCGCGCAACGGCACCGGCAACCTGCTGGGCCTGGCAATCGACGCCACGCGTGCGCGCGCCACGGTGGGCGAGATCTCATCCGCGCTCGAAGGCGTCTACGGCCGCTACCAGGCCACGGTGCGCTCGATCTCCGGAGTCTATGCCGGCGAATGGGAGGGCGACCAGGGTCTCGATCGCATCCGCACCGACATCGCGGCATTCGCCGAGGAAGAAGGCCGCCGGCCGCGTCTGATGGTCGTGAAGATGGGCCAGGACGGCCACGACCGCGGCGCCAAGGTGATCGCCACGGCATTCGCCGATCTGGGCTTCGACGTCGACATCGGTCCCCTGTTCCAGACGCCGCAGGAAGCGGCGCGGGCGGCGATCGAGAACGACGTGCACGCGATCGGCGTGTCGAGCCAGGCCGCGGGCCACAAGACCCTGGTGCCGCAGCTCATCGAGGAATTGGCCAAGCAGGGCGGCGAGGAAGTGATGGTGATCGTGGGCGGTGTCATCCCGGCCCAGGACTACGACTTCCTGAAGAAGGCCGGCGTGGCCGCGATCTACGGACCTGGCACCAACATCCCCGCCGCCGCCGCCGAGATCCTGGGCATCCTCCGCCAGCGCAGCCAGAAGCGGGCGGCCTGAACTAGCGCCGCCCCGATCTAGCGTCGCATCGCCTGGCTTTCCTGCGGCGTCAGCGGACGCTCGCGGAAAAACAGGAGCTTGCCGCGGATCGTGCCGAAGCCGGTCTGGGCCTCCAGTTTGACAGGAAAACGCACCTGCGAATTGTCGAGGCGGGCGAGCCATATCTTCAAAGGCCTCTCGCGTTCCATCTCGGCCTCTTTCGGTGCCTCGTCGAATTCGCCGGAGATGCGCTTGGTGTAGAGCTGGCACACCAGCAGGTCGCCCTTCGCGGTGGGCACGCCCGCTGCGGCGGCAGACTCCGTGCCGATCTTGTGGATCATGATGTCGATCCGTCGCTTGCCGTCGTTGGTCTGCACGGTGCGATCGCAGGCGGCGTCGCCGGCGAGGCCCACCGTGAGCGCCGCCGACAGTGGATCGAGCGAACCGATGCGTTGATCGTCGGGGATCACATGCTGCGGTGGTGGCTTCCACGCCGGATTGTGCGTCTCGCTCATCGAGCCGCCGGGGCCGTATTGCGCGATCCAGGTGCGGGGCTTGTCGCCGACGATGATCGACAGCGAGCCGGCCGTCGGTTGCGCGCCTTGGGGGAGAAC
>Ga0194051_1001758_pt1 | contig 11079 bp, 9 predicted proteins | sample SepL2320m_MetaG_FD_161275 | JGI IMG/M metagenome (GOLD analysis project Ga0194051, IMG submission 161275) | Anoxic zone freshwater microbial communities from boreal shield lake in IISD Experimental Lakes Area, Ontario, Canada - Sep2016-L239-20m | ecosystem: Environmental > Aquatic > Freshwater >...
GAGTATTGGTGGATGCTCGCCGGGCTGGCAGGTTGGGCAGAAGTATGTGATGTGTTCGTTTGGTTTGGTGCCCTGCATCGCGGCTGCGATTTTCCCCCGACACCGGCGGCAGTTTTCTTGCGCCCTAGCGTGGACGTAGAACTCAAGACCAGCGCGTCTCGTCCCCGTCGTGGCCGCCAGTGCCAGATCGCGATTGGTGATTGCGAGAAGTCGAAGAGTGTCCAGGATTTTCCCGACCTTGACTTCGCTTACTGGCACCCAGGGAGATGTCCCAGTGAGATAAAGGGCCTCGCAGATCAAGATGTTGTTTGCGCCTTGAATGCAGTCGCGGTCGCGAAGGGCTTCGGCAATTTCGCGGTTAGGAGCCGCGGACAGGCACGCTACGACGGGCTCAGGTTCAAAACTCGCGGCAAGGAGGTTGTTTGGACTCAGTGGACTTCTGGGCTCAGACATTAGAGTGCTCGCTTCCTTCTCATCGCGACCCGGGATCTTTGTGCACAGCGCGTACGTCGGACGTTGCGATCCTGACAAGAAAAAACGCTTCATGCCCTACGTGTTCCCATTGGCGTATAGGTCGATCGATGATGCGCGCGATACATTTGCCAACCGGCGAGGCGCATTCGCACTCGCGCAAACAACGAGGAGTGCACTGAGATGGCCGACACCAATTCGTCGATCGTGATGTACGGCGCTGACTGGTGCCCCGATTGTGTGCGCAGCAAGGCGTATCTAGACGGCCGTGGGGTGGCCTACACCTACGTCGATCTCGAGGCTTTCCCAGAGCATGACGAAACGGTGAAGTCGTACAACGCAGGAAACCGGCCGATCCCGACGATCGTTTTCGCCGATGGAAGCCATCTCGCTGAACCAACTGATGCTGAGCTTGGTGCCAAACTCGACGCAGTCTGAGCATCGGATTAGTCCCGGTACTTTGGCGCACGTCCGCACTTAGTGCGCGGGCGCATTGGCCAGCGAGTTCAACGATGACTAGCCTGTCACCTCGTGCGGTTAACTGATTTCTGGCAGCGCCTTGAGTCCGCGCTTGGGGCGGGCTACGCCCGTTCATGGGCGTCGGATTTTGTGATTGCTGATCTTGGTGGACGCACAGTGCTGCAATCGATCGACGATGGCATCGAAACCGTCGACATTTGGCGAGCGGTTCATGCTGAGCTTCGCTTACCGGCATCGGACCGCTGACACTTTTAGACATATGTTCGACTAATCCGGCGTGTCGATACCGAGTCGAACACGCGTTCGACGTAATGTGTGTCGCATCAGCCGCTCGATGACTGGTCGACAACTCTCCGCGTGTCCACAGATCGAATTCCAGGAGTGTCGTCCTCAGCCAGATGGTGGGCAACGGTCGTTGTCGGACCCTTTCCGTAACGTCCACTTCATCGATATCCGAAACGTACGAAGGTAGGTCCACAATGGCAGCCTCCAAGACTCCGGGCGGGTCACGCGAAACTGATCGCGAAAAGGCACTCGATACCGCACTAGCACAGATCGAGCGGCAGTTTGGTAAGGGCGCGGTGATGCGACTTGGTCAGGACGGTCGCGCGCCGATTGAAGTAATCCCCACAGGTTCGATTGCTCTGGACGTTGCACTCGGAATTGGTGGTCTGCCACGCGGACGCATCATCGAGATCTACGGTCCCGAGTCCTCAGGTAAGACCACACTCGCACTGCACGCAATTGCCAGTGCGCAAAAGGCTGGTGGCATCGCGGCAATCATCGATGCCGAGCATGCTCTCGATCCTGAGTATGCAAAGGCACTTGGTGTTGACATTGACGCACTGCTTGTTAGCCAGCCAGACAATGGTGAACAGGCTCTTGAGATCACCGACATGTTGATTCGTTCCGGTGCAGTCAGCCTGATTGTCATTGACTCCGTCGCTGCCCTCGTGCCGCGGGCGGAAATCGAAGGTGAAATGGGAGATAGTCACGTCGGCCTGCAGGCGCGCTTGATGTCGCAAGCCCTTCGTAAGATCACCGGTGCTCTGAGCAACTCGGGCACTACGGCAATTTTCATCAACCAGCTTCGCGAGAAGATCGGCGTCATGTTCGGCAGTCCTGAGACCACCACCGGTGGTAAGGCGTTGAAGTTCTACGCGTCCGTTCGCCTCGATGTTCGTCGCATCGAAACCTTGAAGGATGGTACCGAGGCTGTTGGAAACCGGACCAGGGTAAAGGTCGTCAAGAACAAGGTTGCGCCACCGTTTAAGCAGGCCGAGTTCGACATGATCTACGGAGAAGGCATTTCGCGCGAAGGTGGTCTGATCGACATGGGCGTCGACGAGGGCTTCGTGCGTAAAGCCGGTGCCTGGTACACCTACGAAGGTGACCAGCTTGGCCAAGGTAAGGAAAATGCGCGTCAGTTCCTTCGCGATAATCCTGACTTGTCTGATGAGCTCGAAAAACGCATCAAGGACAAGCTCGGAATCGGAGCACGCCTCGATCTGCCCGCTGATGACATCATCGTTGATCTCCCAGAGATCGCACCGATCGATCTGTAAGCCTGATGGCGAAGAAAACTATGTCATCTGCCGATGGACCGACCCCGGGCTCATCGGCAGATGCAGTTCCAGACGCGAATCCCGTCGATGTGGCCCGTGCCATTTGCCTGCGCCAGTTAGCAATGGGCCCCCGTACCCGCCATCAACTCTCTGCTGCATTGGCTAAGCGCAATGTCGATCCTAAAGTTGCTGAACAGGTACTTGATCGGCTCGAGGACGTCAGTCTTATTGACGATGAGACGTACGCAGCGATGTGGGTGCGATCTCGGCATTCCTCACGGGGCCTGTCACGTCGAGCCCTAGGTCAGGAGCTGCGCCAACGGGGTGTGGCCGAGGCGTACGTCGAACAGGCCCTCGATGACATTAGTGTTGACGACGAGTACACCGCCGCGCGCAAACTGGTCGACAAGAAGTTGCCATCCACACGCAGCCTTGGAATCGAGACTCGGATGCGTCGATTGGTCGCGATGCTCGGTCGTAAAGGCTATTCAGGTGGCGTGGCCATGCGCGTTGTCCGAGAGGCGCTCGCGGACGAAAGAACTCTCACATTGCATGAGAGCCAGGTACTTAGCGCGATGGATGTAGCACTTAGCGATGCTGCCCGCGTGGGGGAGTAGCCGCGCTGACGTGTATGCCGGCAGGGCTCTGGGTTGAGGCGAGAATGCTAGCCAGTTTGGTATCTCCGCAACCTTCCTGAGCTGCGAGGTGAGGTACTTGTGGCAGACGTTCATGGATCGTTGTGGCTAGGCGTGCCATGACTCGAGCTAACTCATCGACCTCGTCACGGGTCCATTCCGCCAACAGAATTCTGGTGAAGAAGCGCGAAAGTGTCGTGGCTTCTGCCACGACTTCTCGGCCTAAGTCGGTGAGTTCCACTGTGGTTCTGCGTCGATCCTGCGGATCCATGCCGCGGACAATCAGTCCGTCATCGTGTAACTCGCCGAGTAGGCGGCTCACCGTGGAATGCTCAAGGTCCAGCGCGAGGGCGACATCCTTCACTGTGACGGCGGTGCCACTATCAGCAAGCTCAGAGACGGCGTCGCACGCATTTATCTTCGCCATGTCGAGGGGATGACCCAAACACGGCATCGACATTTGGGCCGCGGGAGGTTTGACGGTGGCCTTACGCAATCGTCTAAATGTCTTATCCACGGTGTCGACGAGTTCGTTTGGTAGGTGTCCGCCAACTGGTTTGGGCGTGCGGGCCATGTCACCTCCTCCTAGGATACGTGTGTCGGGCATGTAACTTGCATGTGCTAGGCACGTAAATTAGAGTACATGAAGAATATGTGCCTCGCACATATTTGTCATCAGGTACGTCGGGGTACATCGTCGAAATGGGTGTGTGAATCATGGGTGGACTTTCCCGCTGGGCTGTTCGTAAGCCGTGGGCTGCGATTGCAGCATGGTTTGTGTTGGTCGCAATTGTCTTCACACTGGGGGGCAAGTTTGGCGGCAAGCTCAATGACTCGTTCTCTCTGCCAGATACCGAGTCGCTCAAGGCGACCGAGTTGTTGGCCAAGATGCCAAGTGGTCAGGCTTCGGCTGCCACAACAGCCACCGCAAACATCTTGTGGTCGCCGGCAAAGGGCCTGGCGGTTGATCCGGCAAGTGCCGCGGCGATCGTGCCGGTGCTCACGAGTATCTCCAAGCTGCCGGGCGTTGCCTGTGTGACTAACCCCTTCGACAAGACTGGCCAGGGACTTGGCTCGTCCTGCCCCAATCCGCAGACCTCGCCGATCGATCCAAGCACTCTGCCAGCAGCGCAGGCCGCCGTCATCCAGGCTTCGCTCGTTGCCGCAGCGAAGGCGTATTCGCCCGTCAGTCCTGACGGAACGGTCGCCAAGTCAGTGGTGACGTTCGAGGGTGCCGGCGACGGCACTGGTGTACCCACGCAGACTGCAAAGGACATCATCACCGACATCAAGGGTGCCAATGGCGTCAATGGAATGCAGGTCGGTGCCAACGGTCAAGTTTTGAGCTTTGCCGGACAAGAGCCGCCGAGCAGTGAAGGTATCGGCCTGACGGTCGCACTCATTATCTTGCTCATTGCGTTCGGATCGATACTCGCTGCTGGGCTTCCACTCGTCACCGCAGTTTTCGGTGTGGCCCTCGGTAGCAGTTTGCTGCTGTTCATTGCTCGGTTCATTGACGTTGCCACCTTCGCGCCAACTCTGGCGGCAATGATTGGTCTCGGCGTCGGAATTGACTACTCGTTGTTCGTCATCAACCGATTCCGTCAGGGCATCTTGGCCGGCCACGACTCCAAGCGCGCTGCTACTGAGGCAGTGAACACCTCAGGGCGTGCCGTGGTGTTCGCGGCCTCGACGGTAGTCATCGCACTACTTGGCCTGTTCATCATGCGCATTAGTTTCTTCAACGGACTTGCTCTGGCGGCATCGGGCACGGTGATCATGGTCATGTTGGCGGCCGTGTGGCTGCTGCCTGCGATGCTTTCACTCCTTGGCGATCGTGCGGTTTCACCCGTGTCACGTTTTGCGGCAAAGGCTGTTGAAAACGGTCGTTACGGTGTGCCCGTTCAGATCGGCGCGACGATAGTTGGTCTTGCCCTTCTCGGCGGTAGTGCGTTGCCGGCCTTGGCCCCGGCAGCCAAGGGTTTTGCAACCGTTATCGGATTGGTTGCCCTCGTGGCCGGTGTCGGCCCATGGTTCTACAAGCTCACACGCCAGTCACGTGCTGAGGGTGCCCACGCTCCCGAGGGTGCAGGCTGGGCGCGCTACGCCCGTGCGCTGCAAAAGCATCCCGTGATTCCTGCGATTTTAGCCATCGGTGCTGTGCTGGCATTGGCCGTACCGGCGCTCTCGCTTCGTCTGGGCTTCCCCGATGATTCGGGGACACCTCCGGGCAGTATCAGCCGCATTGCCTACGACTTAACGTCAAAGGGTTTCGGGCCAGGCGCTAACGGACCTTTCTTCGTGGCGGTCCAACTGCCAAAGAATGGTGACGTCGAAGGACTTGGTCAGATCATCGGTGCGCTGACCAAAACCGAAGGTGTGGCATCTGTGTCGCCAAGTGTTGCGATGCTCCCGCTCGTTGGGCCGTCACTCAAGGACCAGAGCATCACCGCAGTTATGGTGCAGCCAACGACCGGACCGCAGGACGAAGCCACGCAACAGTTGCTTGATCGTCTGCGAACCGAAACGCTGCCGGCAGTGGACCAGAAGACCGGCGCGCAAGCGTATGTCGGCGGAGCCACGGCTATCACGGCAGACTTCAGTTCGGTGATGAAGGACGCGATGCCGCTGTTCTTATCAGTGGTTGTGGGTCTCGGCTTCCTGATGTTGATGATTCTGTTCCGCGCACCAGTCGTGTCGCTGACCGCCGTCGTGACAAGTTTGCTGTCGTTCGCCGCATCCACCGGCATCACGGTGGCGGTGTTCCAGTGGGGTTGGCTCAACGACCTATTGGGCGTCACCGGAACGGGGCCGATCTTCCCGTTCCTTCCAGTAATGGTCTTCGCGATCCTGTTCGGCCTGTCGATGGATTACCACGTCTTCTTGGTAAGTCGCATGCAGGAGGAATGGTCGCGTACGGGTGACAACGCGGCCTCGGTTCGTCGAGGTCTGGCCGGTTCTGGCCGCGTGGTCTTGATGGCAGCACTCATTATGGCGAGTGTGTTCGCGGCGTTCATTCCGACGCCGAACAACACCATCAAGCTGTTCGGCGTCGCACTTGCTTCGGCGGTACTTGTCGACGCCTTCTTGATTCGCCTGGTCTTCGTCCCAGCCTTCATGTCCATTCTTGGCAATGCCAACTGGTGGCTACCTGGATGGTTGGACAAGATTCTTCCGCACTTCGATGTTGAGGGCGCCGAAGATGAGATCGCCGACGATCCGGACCTCAAGCCCGAGACAGTAATGGTCTAACCTCAACCCACGCTCAGACATGGCCCGAATGTGCGCTTCATCGCGCGGATGCGGGCCATGTGCGTTTAACCTGACTCTGCACGACTCAAACTGCACGACTCAAACTGCACGACCCGAACCGCACGATCACACTTTCTTAACTTCTGACTATTGATATGCACGCATGTGCTTGATTACGTTCTTGGTGGCGGCTGTATAGCGCACTGAATTCGGTTGCATACCTGCGTGCGAGCAGGGAGCTCACGTGGATCCCATCGCCGTTGTGACTTTGGTAGCCGGCCTAGTTGTAGCCGGTGCCCTCTTTGCGGCCCTTGTACGACAGCGTCATTTGCTTCTGCAGGCAACGACGGATCGAGCGATGGAAGTTGCTGCTGGCGTTGATGCTGAACTGACCAAGCGTCAACGGGATATCGATGACCGCGTAGATCTGCTGCGCACCACCGCCCAAGCTGAGGCAGATCACACCAGAGCCCTAGCCGCAGCCGCACTTGCCGCCGCAGAACAGTCTCGGGTGCGGGCGGCTGACGACGTGCGTCGAGCAGAAGAGCGCCGGACTGCCATTGAGACTGAGACCGTTGCGGTCCGGGCCGATATTGAACGACTGCGCGACGAGGTAACCAGGATGCGCGACGAGGTGAGCCGACGCGAAGATCGACTCGTCGAACGCGAGAACCTCATTAGCGGTGAGGCGACCAGCCTCGCGTCGCGGGCCACCGAACTCGAGACGAGAGCTCGCGAATTTGGGGCTCGACTTGAGACCTTGTCTACGCGAGAAGCCTCGTTTGATGCAGATCTAGCCGCCGCGCTGGAAAAGGTGGCGTCGATGACCACCGATCAAGCCAAGGCTGAACTCGTCGCTACCATCAATGCACAAGCCAAGCGCGAGGCTGCCCTGACCGTCCGCGAAATCGAGCGCGAGGCGCGCGACGAGGGTGAGGCCCGAGCCCGTCGCATCGTGACTCTGGCCGCACAGCGGATCGCCAGCGAGCAGACCGCTGAGTCGACAGTGTCCGTCCTGCACCTGCCCGATGACTCCATGAAGGGGCGCATCATCGGGCGGGAGGGTCGCAACATTCGTACGTTCGAGGCAGTGACCGGTGTGAACCTGCTCATCGATGACACCCCGGAAGCGGTGCTGCTGTCGTCCTTTGATCCCGTGCGCCGTGAAATCGCCCGGGTAACCCTCGAGGCCCTTATCGCTGATGGGCGGATTCAGCCGTCGCGGATTGAAGAGGAGTATGAGCGCAGCCGCCTTGAGGTCGATGCCCGCTGCATTCGGGCTGGGGAGGACGCCGTCATGGATCTTGCCCTAGGCGAAATGCACCCCGATCTGATCGCCCTGCTAGGTCGTCTGCGCTATCGCACCTCATATGGGCAGAACGTCCTTGGCCACTTGGTGGAGTGTGCGCACCTTGCGGGAATCATGGCCGCGGAATTGAAGTTACCGATCGAACATGCCAAGCGCTGTGCACTCCTTCACGACATTGGTAAGGCGCTGACCCATGAAGTTCAGGGCTCACATGCGTTGATTGGCGCCGAAGTCGCGCGTCGCTATGGGGAAGATGAAGATGTCATCCACGCCATCGAGGCACACCACAACGAGGTCGAGGTGCGCACTCTCGAGGCTGTTCTAACGCAAACGGCCGACTCGATGAGTGGTGGACGGCCGGGGGCGCGGCGCGAATCCCTTGAGCACTACGTCGAACGGCTTGAAAAGCTTGAGCAGATCGCCTCAGCGCATCCCGGGGTTGAGAAGGTCTTTGCCATGCAGGCCGGACGTGAGGTGCGCGTCGTCGTCGTTCCCGAGGTTGTGGATGACATCGGGATGCAAATCTTGGCGCGGGATATTGCTGCTGAAATCGAGCATGAGCTCACGTATCCAGGTCAGATCCGTGTCACCGTGGTTCGCGAATCACGTGCAACGGGGCTAGCGCGTTAATGAGCTGCTGACGCGTCGGGTGGTCTAATGCCACCGGCGCGCACAGCCAAGATCGCGCCATAGGCCAAAATGGCGATGCTCCCAACAGCCACGACAGCCAGCGCGATGGGGGAGCCGCCGAACCGTGCCATGATAACGATGCCGATGACAGTCACCGTCAGATCAACTAGGGCTGCGGCCAACATCGCTACGATGGCTAACCTCTTCTTGTGGACGGACCGGCCTGGCGGTAACGCCATAAGCAGGCAGAAGGCTAGGAAGGCCAGTAGCGGGCCACCGACCATGAGACCGCTGACAAGCCCTGCCAGGCCGGCCATGCCGCCATTGTTGAGGTCGGCCGCCTTGGAAAGAGCCAGGGCGGCCACTACGGCACCGACTGGGCCACACAATCCGCAGACGATCGCTATCAACCGTGAATTGCTGTCCATAGGCCAATAATGCACGTGCGTAAGCCTGCGCCGCAGTATCGTTCGTGCCGTGTCCGAAAAGTGGAATGCCGAAGCAGCTCGTCCGTCACGTGTTCAGCGTCGCGACGACAACATGTTCGTCATGGATGAAGTCCACGGTGGCGTTGGACCCATCACAATGCGCCGCTACTTCGAGCTTGGGTTCAAATGGCCGCTCGAACTCGAGATTTGGGATATCCCCGTCGGTGCCACCGAGGGTGCCCACGTCCACGACGAAGTGGATCCAGACGGTTACGTCATGATCGACGAGTGTTACATCGTGCTCGACGGGCAGGGCCGTTTCCTCTTGGCAGATGAGGAAGTGGATCTTGCGCCAGGTGATGCCATCTTCATCAATCCCCACACCTCGCGAGGCATCGTTAACACTGGCGAGACAACGCTCCGAATTCTGCTGCTGTCAGACTTACCAGTCCAGGCGATGCCCTAACGGTCTTGTGGTTGGTGCGATAGGAGGATGCCCGTAGGCTAGGGGCATCATGCGTACGTACGAAGTGCGCACCTACGGGTGCCAGATGAATGTCCACGACTCTGAGCGGTTGTCAGGCCTGCTTGAACAGGCGGGCTATTCACGAGTCGAAACCGGCGAAGACGCCGATGTCGTTGTTTTCAACACCTGCGCAGTACGCGAGAACGCCGATAATCGCCTTTACGGAAACCTGGGGCGCCTGAAGCCGTTCAAGGATGCAAATCCCGATATGCAGATTGCTGTCGGTGGTTGCATGGCTCAAAAAGACAAGGGCGAGATCCTGCGTCGAGCACCATGGGTGGATGTTGTGTTCGGAACCCACAACATTGGGTCGCTTCCCGTTCTTCTTGAGCGTGCGCGCGTAAACGCCGAAGCGCAGGTTGAGATCCTCGACTCTCTCGAGACTTTCCCGTCAACTCTGCCAACGCGTCGTGAGTCCGCATATGCAGCGTGGGTAGCGATCAGTGTTGGTTGTAATAACACGTGCACGTTCTGCATTGTGCCGTCGCTTCGTGGCAAGGAAAAAGATCGACGTTCGGGTGACGTGCTCGCGGAGATTCAAGCACTCGTCGCTGAAGGTGTGATGGAGGTGACGTTGCTTGGTCAGAACGTCAACGCCTACGGAGTTGAATTCGGTGATCGTCAGGCGTTCGCGAAACTCTTGCGTGCGTGTGGTGACATTGAGGGCTTAGAGCGAGTCCGTTTCACCTCACCGCACCCAGCAGATTTCACCGATGATGTCATCGCAGCAATGGCCGAGACACACAACGTCATGCCATCTCTGCACATGCCGTTGCAGTCGGGCTCTGATCGAGTGCTGCGTGAGATGCGTCGGTCTTATCGCAGCGAGCGTTACCTCGGCATCATCGATCGCGTCCGCGAAGCGATGCCTCATGCGTCCATCACGACGGACATCATCATCGGTTTCCCTGGTGAGACGGAAGAGGATTTCCAAGCAACCATCGATGTCGTGAAGGCTGCCCGCTTCACTTCAGCCTTCACGTTCCAATACTCGCCGCGTCCAGGTACGCCGGCGGCAACGATGGAAGATCAGGTGCCACCTGACGTTATGGCCGATCGCTACAAGCGACTTTCAGCTGTTGTCGAGCAGATCGCATGGGATGAGAACAAAGCCCTCATCGGCACCTCGGTTGAGCTGCTGGTAGCCGAAGGTGAGGGTCGCAAAGATCAAGCTACGGCTCGGCTTTCAGGTCGTGCGCGCGATAACCGACTCGTTCACTTCACACCGGGCAATGAGGTTCCACGGCCCGGCGACGTCGTCGTCGCCGAGGTGACCTACGCCGCCCCCCATCATCTGGTGTCCGATATCCCCGTCACCGGAGTCAGGCGGACTCGATCTGGTGATGCGTGGCAAGCCCGTGAGTCGGGTGAGACCGAACATACGCACGGACAGTCAGCGGGTGCGCCAGTCTTGCTCGGCTTGCCGACGATGCGAGGCTGACGATCGTGATTGTTGCCGCCGCCTTTGTGCCGAGTGCTCCGATTCTTATTCCGGAGGTTGCCAGCGGCGCAGCAGAGGAACTCAACGATGTCCGTGCCAAGGCAATCGCATCGATCCAGCGCGCTGCCGCATCGGCAGATCACGTGGCGATTGTCGGGGCTGGTTCGCGCACGCGTCTATTCGAAAACGGGGTCGGAACTTTCGCTGGGTTCGGGGTGCCGCTCACGGTGACGATTGATCCCAACGCGCGCGCACACGCCGGCGAGCAGGTTGACGAAATTGGTGTGGCGGCGAGTATCGGCGTGTGGCTGTTGGATCAGACGCAGTGGAGCGGGGTGCGCA
>Ga0194051_1001759_pt1 | contig 11076 bp, 8 predicted proteins | sample SepL2320m_MetaG_FD_161275 | JGI IMG/M metagenome (GOLD analysis project Ga0194051, IMG submission 161275) | Anoxic zone freshwater microbial communities from boreal shield lake in IISD Experimental Lakes Area, Ontario, Canada - Sep2016-L239-20m | ecosystem: Environmental > Aquatic > Freshwater >...
CGGCCTGCGCGGCGGCCATCACAAAGAATGGCCGTTCGATGCCACCTGGGGGTTGGTGCTCGAGAAGGTCGCAGTGGTAAGCGCGGTAGGCCGGTAGCAACCGATCAAACAGAATTTCCAAAACGGCCCTCGCCTGTCGGGCATCCCGAAACGCCGGTTCGTTGGCCTCTAAAAGAGCCAACCGTTCGCGGAGGATCGCAGCCACGCGGACAGCCGTATCGGTGCGTTCCACGATCACGCCAGCGATGGCCGGCTCCACGCTCGCAAAAAGATCGCTCAACGCTCGCCAAGCAACCGGATCGAACGCTCCCGAGGAAAAGTTGAGATAGCCCAACACGCGTGCAGCACCGTCGGTGGACTGAGCTGGCTTAGATATTTCACGCATCAACCGGGGCCTTGTATGCCGCATTGAGAGAGGCTTGGAGCGGCCTAGGGATTCTATTCCTTCGGCCGGCACAAAAAAAAGGGGGATAGATCGCCGTGTGCGAAGGAAAGAATGCGCATGCGGTTGCTGGTGGCAACACTCCGTATGACGTATGCCCTGTGCAGCGAAACGTCCTATCGGCCAAATCGAAGCCGATCAAGAAAGATCCTCGTACCCACGTCGTCAAGCCGTTGGGTGCGCAGCGTGCTCATGCAACGGGCTTCCGCCGGCACAAACAGATCGCCGCGGCCGTCGCGAGGATGGCCAGCCAGGCTGTGCTGCTCACCACCGCCCCTCGCTCAAACGTCACTGAGCGGTGACGGTATTCGAGCCGGTGCTTGCCTGCCGGGAGCAGGCAGCCACGCTGCACCCGATTGACACGCAGAATCGGCATGACTCTCGGCTCGCTTCCGTTGGATGCCACACGCAGATGCCAGTCGGGATGAAACGTGTCGGCGAGGATCACCAAGCCCGCCGCGGCGAGATTTACATCGATCACGACGTGCCGCGGGGCATCGGTGACGATGTGGCAGGAGTCTTTGGCGTCTCCCCCGGCCGGAGGCGGCCCCAGTTCGGGGAGCGGGGTCACCGACTCCACCACCGCTGTGGAAGTGATCGAGGGGAGCCTTGCGTTGGGAAATGCGATGTCGAAAAGGAAGGCCAGTCGCCGGCTCCGTGGCCGCGCGGGGACGGGATCGGCACGCCGCACGTCGCGCACGATACGTGCGCGGGGCAGCGCGGAATCGTTCCGGATGTAGATCGCCACGGGACGATCGCCCACGCTCGCTTGCAAGACCGGCATGATCGATCCCTCGGGCGTGATCCCGCTGACTTGCCCATCGCGCTGCTCGACGGTCCATGCCCGTCGCAACTCCATAAGGGCCTCGGAATCTTCTAGCACGGCGCGGGTTGATACCACGAAGAATTCGACAGAAGCCATGTCGAACGTGCGGCGAGGAAACGTGCTTTCAGTCCCATGTGGCACCGGAGAGCAGAGCAGTTCGAAATCCGCCTCCATCGCCGTTCCGGGCTCACCATACTTACCCCAGTGGTGCACAAGCGGAGTGTTGCCACGCATCAACAGCCCTGTTTGTTTTGCGAGATCGACGGCCGATGCGGTCGTCAGGATGGTGTTTCGGCCGTCGATCGCTGCAAGGCGCGGCGTCGGATTAACACTCGCCATCGTTGGGAGCCGGTCTGCTTGGAGGCGTGCGATCGCTGCGCCGCCTTCACTCAACGCCGCAAAAGGTGCGTTGTACATGTTGAATCTGGCGGCCAAGACCAGATCGATGGCAGTCACGCAGAGCAAGAGATACGCCGACGACCGGAGGGCTGCATGGTCGGATGGGGCGTGTGCGGCCCGTCGAAGAATGACGCAGGCCACGAACGCTAGCACGATGGTAACTGCTCCACCGAGGATGACGTCGGGTGCTTGTGGGCCCGCCGCTGCAGCTGCCGCGGCCGTGGCAGCCGTAGCCAAGACGATACCAGCCGGCAGCAGACGTCGATGCGTTCCCGCATCGCGGACGAAATCCTGAAAGCCGATGGCTGCAAGTTGTGAAAAAGCCAGACCGAAGGGAGTCAGCCATTTGGCGGGGTATCTGAAGCCTTCGTAGCCGGGCACGAAGGTCACCAGAAACCAGTACACACCGCCCACCTCGTCGCCATGCTCGTAGAAGATGGGCGGATTGATTCCGGTAAGACGTTGTGCGATGTGCCGCACCATGCCGCAGGCTCCAAAGCCACCCAAGCTCGCCAGGTAGGCGAAGACAAGGATCACGGCCCAGCCACGCACGCTCGACTTTCGGCGGAAATTCCACAGGGCGACGGCGACACTGCCCAGCGGGACGATGCCCGCGTAGAGCGTGGCAACCCAGGAGAGTTCACCCTCCAGCGACGTCCGCGCCGGCCAGCGGTCAAGAAATGGACCCGAGAGCAAAGGGGAAAGGCATTCCAGGAGTCGCCACGGTGCGACGCTGAATCGATAGACCTCGTCATAGAAGGCGTTGACGTTCGCTGCTCGGCCGAGAATCGCGGCACACCACGATGAACGCTCCTCCACCGCCGCCTCTGCAAGGAAGCGTGGCACTGCCCATAGTGACAGTGGCAGCGAGTCGGAACAGCGGGTAGTAGTCGCCATGAATTCCTGCGTGAGCATGATTTGGACCAGGGCAAGGGCGCCGGCCAAGAGCCCGCCCGCCAGGAGTGTGCCGGCGGCCCTCACTGCGTGTCGTCGACCGGCATGACCGGCCGACGCCAGATGCACCAACCACTGGAATCCCAGGCAGATGGCGGCATGAAACACAGCCTGCGGATCACCCGCCAAGACTGCCAATGCAAGCGATGCGGAAAAGAAGAGGAGGCACAACGGCGAGAACGAGCGAAGCAGAAGGAGTCCGTATCGCATCGACCAGGCGAACCACACGGCCCCGGCAAGCATATTCGGAGAATAGACGTGGAAGAAAATGCACCCGCAACCCGCATACGACAGTGCCGCGGTGGCTGCTGCGACGATCGAGCAGCGGCGGTCGCGGGCAATCGTGAAGGCAGCGCAGCCGGCGAGCACAATGTGAAGGATCGTCGACACGTTGACATCAGTGCCCGCTGGCAGAACCAACGAGGCAATCACCTGTAGGGGATAGAACACCGCGGCGACATTGAGCGCCGCAAGTGGCTGCCCGCCGTTTAAAAGCGGATTCCACAGGGGCACCTCGCCGGACGCCCAGGAGTCGCGGACGAGCCGATAGATACCAGGGAAGTAATTCGCCGAGTCGCGAAAACAGAAGTACGAACCCAGGAAGAGGACGTCAAAGAACACCGCGCAGATCGTCAGCGAGACGATTGCCAGAACAGGCCGTAGCCTGCCATTGCACCAGCGCGCCGCCTGATTCGAAACCCCGGGGCACAACTCTTGACACTCGCTCCTACCGGCGGCGGATATTTCTATTCGCAAAGGAAGTTGCTGGCACCGCCGCACAGTTGCTCGAAAAAGCAGCAAAGGCCGCTTGACGGTAGAGTTGCACGCTATCGGCAGAACCCATCATGCGCATCGAGCTGCCTGGCGTTCGCGAGGCAGCCGTGGCAGCTGTTCCCGAAAAGCCCAGCGCAATTTGATAGACGCCCGTCGAGCCATTTCTTCCCGAGGCATCGCGAGTCGGAGTGTACGAAAAGTTTCCGTAGCCTGAGACGCCGACGTAATACGTGCCGGCGGTTGTCGCCGTAAACGCTAGGTAGCTGTCATACGAAACACCAAGATCATCATCATCGTTGCTGGCCAGTTCGCGGCCTGTGCTGTTGAAGAGCCGAACATAACTGTCCAGCGTGGACGAGCCTGCTAGCGACCGTGCATCAATATCCACAATCAATCGCTGCCCGGCTAGCAACGTGACCCGGTAGAGATCGACGTCTTTTGCACCGGAGCGACCGTCGCCAATCCGGCCGGAGAGCCGAACAGTCCCAACCTGACCGGCCGGGATCACAGAGGCCGTCGACAGGGTGTCGCCAGCATCCACAAGGGCAGCGGCTTTGACGGTCCACGTATCCAACACGGATGTGGCAAGAGCAATGCCATTGGCATCCACAATGCCGCTGTTGGCTGCATTGAGCGTGAGCTTGTAAACCCCCGTCGATGAGGTGGCAGATGCGAGGCCGACAAGCACCCAACTCACGCCGTCGGTTGAGGTCACCACAGCCCCGGCCAGCGAGACATCCAATCCATCCCGCACAAGCCGCAGGTCGGCAACATCAAAGCCGGTGACAGCACGGCTGAATGTGATGGCAATGGAGTCGACTGCCGTCGTGCGTGGATCGGGTGTCACGTCAACGATATCGGCTCCAAGAGCCGGTAGGGCAACGGCGAATGTTGTGCTGTAGTCGCCGATTGAACCAGTGCTCGAACCGCTTCCTACCGTCAAAGGATTATAGGCAGCGTTGCCGTAGCCCGACACGCCAACGTAGTAGGTTCCCGTTGTCGGAACCGTGAAAACCAGATAGCTGTCATACCTGTCGAACGAGCCGCCGGAGTCGTCGTTGCTGGCCAGTTGGCTCCCAGCAGCATTGAACAGGCGAACAAATGAATCGAGCGGGGATGCTGGCGAAAGCGATCGGGCATCGACATCAATCGTGAGCACGGCACCGGCCACTAAATTGATCGCGTACAGATCAACATCGCGTGCGCCATTGGCCCCATTCCCAACAATGCCGCTGACCGTGGCTCGTCCGTTGACGAGTGCCACTTGGCTGGCTGAAGCGATTGAGTCGTTGGGCTCCAGTGGATCGGTCGGCGTTACCGGAGTCGTTACCGGAGTCGTTACCGGAGGCGTCGTGCCAGACAGCAGTTGCATCGCATTGGCAGCGTTGAGTAAACCGCCTGTCGCCACTTTGCCTGTCAAGCCGGCAACTGCAGTCGTACCCGACAGGATCGCTGTGCGAATCTGAGCGGCAGTGGCCTGCGGGTTGGCGGCGGCCAGAAGGGCCACCACGCCAGTGACATGCGGAGTGGCCATCGAGGTGCCGCTGTACGAGGCGTAGGTGTTGTTTGGAGTTGTGGAATAGATGCTCACGCCGGGCGCAGCCAAGTCGACGCTGGTTGCACCGTAGTTCGAAAAGCTGGCCAAGTTGTTGGAGCGATCCGTGGCAGCCACTGAGATAACTGCTTCACTGGTGTAGTTGGCCGGATAGGCGGGAGTGACGTCATTATTCGTCGCCTCGTTGCCGGCAGCGGCCACAAAGAGAATCCCTGCCTGGCCACCGGCTGTAATGGCATCGCGGAGGGCATTGGAAGAGCCGCCGCCGCCCCAACTATTGTTGGTGGCAACGATGTTGATCCCAAAATCACGACGCATCCGCGTGGCGTAATTGATGGCCGCAACGGCCCCGCTGGTCGAGCCACTGCCATCGCCACTCAAAAACTTGAGCCCCATGATCGAGACTTGCCAGTTGATGCCCGCCACGCCGATGCCGTTGTTGCCAACGGCTCCGATTGTGCCCGAGACATGCGTGCCGTGACCGTTGTCGTCCATCGGATCGGAGTCGCTGTTGGCAAAGTCGTAGCCCCTCACATCGTCAACGTAACCGTTGCCATCATTGTCGATGCCGTCTCCAGCCACCTCGCCGGGATTGCTCCAAGCATTGGCAGCCAGATCGGGATGGTTGTAATCGATGCCAGTGTCGATCACGGCGACAACCACCGATCTGGAACCAGTGGTCGTGCTCCACGCTTCGGGAGCATCGATGTCGACGTCTGCCACGCCGCCCGACTGGCCGACGTTGTTGAGACCCCAGAGCGTGCCGAAGGATGGATCGTTGGGGAGGACCGTGGGAGCAATCACAAAATCGGGTTCAACGTACGCAACGCCCTGCGTGCGTGCGGCCCAGCCGAGCACATCCTGCATGCTGGCATGGGGCGCTTTGAGCGTGTAAAAACCTTCTCCTAAAGAAGCCGATTGCCAACTCGCGGCGGGATTGAATGCCGACGCCGGGAGGCTCGCCGAGGTGGCACGTACAATCCATGCGTCGCTGCGGGCCTCAGCGGAGTGCCCCTGCCACTCGACTTGCCGTGAGAGGGCTGCGGCAGCGGAGCCGATGTCTGCCGCAAGATACACCCGTGGCTCGAGGGTTTCGTGGACAAGACGAGAAAAACAACGAGACAAAGGACGCCTGTGCCGGAGAGCGGAACGCATTGATAGACTCCCTTGAAGATGAGCCGGTCGCTTGGGTGCTGAAGGCACTAGAAACATATCATAGCCCGCTCAATGGCAGTCCTGCAATCGACTCTGATTGTGTCAACCGTTGGCACCTGACCATGCGTCGCGAGCAGAACTGCACATTCCCCGTCCCGTTTGAGTGCATAGACGAGTTTTTCCACCAGGAGTGATGAGACCATGCCCTTGCACATACGGATCATGCTGGCGTGGCTAGCTGTCACCGGACTCTTGGGCATGGCCGAACTATTGGACGATGCCGAAGCGGCCGAGACCCCCATCCGCGTTGTGGTCTGGGACGAGCAGCAGCCCACGCAGAAGGAGGCCTACAACAACTTCCTCGGCAACTGTATCGCCGACCACCTGCGGGCCCAACCGGGGTTCGAGGTGCGGTCGCTGTCCATCAAGGACGCCGAGCAGGGATTGTCCACCCAGATCCTCGATTTCGCCGAGGTGATGTTTTGGTGGGGCCATGTGCGGCAGGCGGAGGTGAAACCGGAGGTCGGAAAGGCGATCGTGGAGCGGGTGAAGGCGGGCCGGCTGACGCTGGTGGCCCTCCATTCCGCGCACTGGTCGACTCCCTTCATCGAGGCGATGAACGAGCGGGCCCGGCTCGACCTACGGCGTCAGTGGGCTGATCTGCCGGCCGGCATGCTGCGCATCGATGAGGTGCCATCACAGCTTTTCAAAGCTCCGGCCCGTGATGCCCGACTGACGCCATGCAGCGACGTGCAGAAGTTTCCCGACGGCCGCGTGGCAGTGAAACTCCATCTGCCCAACTGCTGTTTCCCCAGTTACCGCAACGATGGAAAACCCAGCCACCTGCGGGTGCTCGATGCCAGCCACCCGCTCACCGCCGGTCTGCCCGCCACATTTTCACTTCCCCGGACGGAGATGTATGACGAGCCGTTCCACGTGCCGGCACCCGATTGCGTGCTGGTGGAGGAATGCTGGGAGCCAGGGGAATGGTTTCGCAGCGTGATGGTGTGGGAGTTGGGGCAGGGCCGCGTTATCTATATACGACCCGGCCACGAGACGTTCCCAATCTTTAAGGACCAACACATGCTGCGGCTGATCGAGAACGCGGCCCGGTCTGGCAAGCCGACCTCACGCTGAGATGTGTTTCATTGCCTCTCGCAATGTCCTGATAATCCTCCTGCAGCGAGATATTGATTTGTCGAAGCCGCTGAGAATAGTCATATGACTGAACAATCTGCCATTTTCGTCCGGCAATGAATCACCAGCAGGGGCACCCTCTCAGCTTTCTTCGAGCACTCGTCGAGCTTCACAGTTCGACCGCGCCTGGCGGAAGTCGCTCCAGAAACTGCGTGCGGCCGACCACGTGTTGGGGAACACGGTGCGACGATACGGCGAATCCAATGGCAGTCCGGCCATCAATCGCCGGTGGGCGATGCCCAGATTGTGGTACGGGATCGTCGGAAACAAGTGATGCAACGCATGGTAACGTAGCCCCAACGGAAACAGTAGTTCCGTGAGCAGCGGGTGCCCTTCGATAGTGGTTGAGTCGTCAAACTGTTCCAGAAACGTCATTTCATTGCCGTGACTGCGATACCGATGGGCGAGGAACGTGCGGAAGTAGTTGATCGTCAAGATGCCGATCGCCACGGCATACACTTGGTCTGCCCGCAACAGTGCGGGCAGATCGAAGAACATCGGCAACACCAAGCCCCACGCAATCAGCGAGCAGGCCAGTTCGATCGCGGCCCAGCGTGCGAGGGGTGCATTGCGAGGCAGAGCAAAACGGCTGCGGATGTTGATGAAGAATGAAGAGCAATGTTCGAGCGACCAGCGTCGCACGCGCGGATGAATAAATGTCAGCGGGCTGAGCAGGAAGCGACCAAGCACCCATAGCGGCATCAACGGCACTTGCACCAGAAACTCAAGCAAAGTGCCCCACGAGCCCGACGCCAGCGGCAAATACTCCCCATCGTCGGATGTGCCAAAGCGATGGCTGTTGTGGTGTGCAAGATGGTTCAAGTAGAAGAAGCTCGGGATCAACAGCGGCATGCCAAAGGCCACGTTCCAGACGGAGCGAAACGCTCGCAGATGGTTGTGCCGCAGATGGACGACCTCATGGATGAAGCTCCCCGCGCGAAAAAGCCCCAGCACGGCAATCGCGTAAAAAATTGCTTGCTCCAAGGTGAACCATTGTGCCCCGGCAAACAGCAGCAACCCTGCGTAGCCGACGCTCGCGGATATCGCCAGATCGATCCAATAAATCAGGGGCGATGGCACCGAGAGGTCTGCGACCATCGCGCGGGCCTCGGCGAGCCAAGCTCCATCGGCCGTCGGCTGTGAGCCGTGCGGGCTTTCTGGCGGGGCGTTACGAAGGTCATGGAGATCGGTTGCCATGTTCTCACAGTGAAACCACATGGGGGATATACGACTCGTATTGTAGTCGACCGTTGGAGAGAACAAATGCTGGTTTTCCAACGTCCAACACTCCTAGCTGAGTCCCCTTTCGCCGACGGGCCTTGTGCCTGCTCCTTGACTCCGGGCGTGCGCCGATCAAGGCTAGGGTGTGGCACCGACGGCCACTTTGATCCCGATGGCCCCTTTGGAGTTTCGCGATGCCGACATTGATTCTGCTTGGCGTTGGAATCTTTGCCCTCCTACTGGTGTTTGGTCTGCTGGCCCGCTATTTGCGGCTCTGGCTTCAATCGTATGCGTCGAGCGCAGGCATTGGTCTTTTTGACTTGGTTGCCATGAGCTTTAAGAAGGTGAATCCAACGGTAATTGTGCGGAGCAAAATAATGGCTGTGCAGGCTGGGCTGGGCGATTCAAGCGGCGTCACCAGACAGGCACTGGAGGCGCACTATCTAGCCGGCGGACGGGTGCCGCTGGTCGTTCAGGCGCTGATCGCTGCCAACAAGGCCAAGATCAAGGAACTCGATTTCAAACTGGCCACCGCGATCGATCTTGCCGGCCGCAACGTGCGAGAGGCTGTGCAGACGAGCGTCTATCCAAAAGTGATCGACTGCCCAGGGAAGAACAGTGGCCGCGAGTCGCTCGACGCGGTCGCCAAAAATGGCATTCAGCTCAAGGTACGTGCCCGCGTTACGGTGCGCACGAACTTAAATCAGCTCATCGGCGGAGCCACCGAGGAAACGATCATAGCCCGTGTTGGAGAGGGAATCGTTTCTGCGATTGGTTCAGCCGAGCGGCACAGCGACGTGCTCGAAAATCCGGACATGATTTCCAAAACTGTGCTGGCTCGCCGTCTCGACTCCAACACCGCATTTGAAATCGTCTCGATCGACATTGCCGACATCGACGTGGGAGGCAACATCGGCGCCCGCCTGCAGGCCGACCAAGCCGAAGCCGACACGCGAGTGGCCAGAGCCAATGCCGAGGGGCGCCGTGCCATGGCCGTGGCCAAGGAGCAGGAGATGATTGCCGGTATCGAAGAGAGCCGCGCTGCGCTGGTGGATTCCGAGGCTGAGGTGCCCAAGGCGATTGCCGACGCGCTGGCCAGTGGCGGGTTGGGCATCGTGGACTATTATAAATTGCGAAATCTCCAAGCGGATACCGACATGCGTCATACGATCGCCACTGGCGGCACCCAGGGTGTGATCGCCTCAGCACAATAAACTTGGGGCAGGCGAGGCCCGCCGCCTCAGGGGAACCAAACGGCTTTGGTTAACCCTCCTGAAACGGATCCACGACACGTGCGATAGCCATGACAGCGATGACAGCCATGACAGCTATGCTCAGCACGACAGCCATGCTCGGTACGATAGCAGCGCTTTTTGCAGCCAATCTCGACTGGCTGGAAGCGATCCTGCCGATTTTATTTGTTGGGTTCTGGATTATTTCCCAAATTGTTGGCGTGATGCGTCGGGTGGCCGGGGGTGGTGCGGCGGAACCGCCAGTGGTGCAGCCAGAAATCCAACGCGAGTTGGCTCGTCGTCGGCTTGCGACGCCTCGCTTGCCTGGCAACACACTCCAACGCCGCCTCGAGGTGGCCCCCGATGATCAGCGTGCCGGCCAGACAGAATTGGCTCGGGAGATCGAGGAGTTTTTACGTCCACATCTTCCGAAGCCTAAGCCACAGGTGGCTCGGGCTTCGCCGACCCAACAAACGCAACGCACTCCAGTGCATGGCAAGCAGGCTCAACGTCTGTCGCAGCCGCCACTTCCGATTGATCGCAAGGAGCCATCGCGTGCGAGTCGTGGAACTGTCGAGCGGCCCATGGGTTCGCTGGACGCGCGGCAGACAGAGGTGGCCCGCCACGTGCAGGATGCCTTTTCTCACGAACTCAAGCACCTGGCATTGGGCCTTGGCAAGGAGGAACCATCGAGCGAAAACGCCTCCCCGCAACCGGCAGCGGTGCCGCCGGCCGTAGAACTCGCACATCTGTTGCGAAATCCAGTCACGATCCGGCAGGTGATTCTGCTCCGTGAGGTGCTCGAACGCCCAGTGAGCCGGTGGTGAGAGCGTCTGCTGAAAGTCATCTATGACAGTGTTCCCTCCGGCGTTGGCCTCACGATTGTGTCCCACGATCGCGGGGCCTGGCCTCACTCGCCTCGGCTGGATCGGCACGGGTGTGATGGGCCAATCCATGGCCGGGCATCTGCTCGATGCAGGCTTTGGGCTGACTGTCTTCACTCGCACTCGCAGCAAAGCCGAGTCGCTCCTGTGCCGTGGCGCAACATGGGCCGATACGCCAGCGGCCTTGGCCCGCGTTAGCGACGTCGTGTTTACGATGGTTGGCTCACCGGCAGACGTACGGGGAGTGGTGTTGGGGGAGGCGGGAGTGCTCGCCTCGATTCCACCGGGCGGCATTCTGGTCGACCACACCACGAGCGATCCGGCACTCGCCGTAGAAATTGCGGACGAGGCACGGCAACGCGGTGCGTGGAGCCTCGATGCGCCGGTCTCGGGTGGCGATAAGGGCGCACAGGAAGGCACGCTCACAGTGATGGTTG
>Ga0194051_1001760_pt1 | contig 11075 bp, 10 predicted proteins | sample SepL2320m_MetaG_FD_161275 | JGI IMG/M metagenome (GOLD analysis project Ga0194051, IMG submission 161275) | Anoxic zone freshwater microbial communities from boreal shield lake in IISD Experimental Lakes Area, Ontario, Canada - Sep2016-L239-20m | ecosystem: Environmental > Aquatic > Freshwater >...
GGCTTTATCGTTCTGCAACATTGCGGGGTTTTCAACCCCTTTGTTGCTTCTGGGTTCAAAATTATAGATTTCGAATAGGGATTACCCAACTTCGATTAACTACTCCTGACCCATCTCTAGCTGCCCGATCAATTTGAACTCTCCCCCGCCAAGTTGTCCTTGGGCGGCGTACATCTCTAGTTTGGCGCGAGTATCTGCGATATCAAGATTGCGCATGGTCAATTGACCGATTCGATCGACAGGTCCGAATGCGGCATTTTCGGTTCGTTCCATTGAGAGTTTTTCTGGGTGATAAGTCAGCGTTGGACCAGTCGTATTTATAATTGAATAGTCATCACCGCGACGAAGTCTCAAAGTAACTTCGCCAGTAACTGCAGATGCCACCCAACGTTGCAAAGATTCGCGCAACATCAAGGCTTGGGGATCTAACCAACGTCCTTCATAAAGCAATCTTCCAAGACGTCTACCTTCTGCATGGTAATTAGCAATTGTGTCTTCGTTATGGATACCACTTATTAATCTTTCGTAGGCGATACATAGCAAAGCCATTCCTGGTGCTTCATAAATACCACGGCTCTTTGCTTCAATAATCCGATTTTCAATTTGATCTGCCATTCCAAGCCCATGGCGACCGCCAATTAGATTTGCTTCATTCATCAAAGCAACCACATCGGTAAAGCTCTTCCCATTTATGGAAACTGGTCTTCCTTGCACAAATGCAATCTTTACATCTTCAGTTGCGATTTTTACTGATTCATCCCAAAACTTAACACCCATAATTGGGTTAACAATTTCGATTGAAGAATCTAAATTTTCTAAACTCTTGGCTTCGTGAGTTGCGCCCAAAATGTTTGCATCAGTTGAGTAAGCCTTTTCGACACTGTCCCGATATGGCAACTTATTTGTAACCAACCACTCAGACATCTCTTTGCGTCCGCCGAGTTCGCGAACAAAATCTGCATCAAGCCAGGGTTTATAAATTCTTAAATTTGGATTCGCTAATAAGCCATAACGATAAAAACGTTCAATGTCATTACCTTTGTAAGTTGAGCCATCTCCCCAAATTTCAACTTTGTCTTGCAACATTGCCCGCACCAAGAAAGTTCCGGTTACTGCACGGCCAAGTGGTGTTGTGTTGAAATACTGTTTTCCACCAGAGCGGATATGGAAAGCTCCGCAAGCAATAGCGGCTAGCCCTTCTTCAACTAATGCACTTTTGCAATCAACTAACCGCGCAATCTCTGCGCCGTACTCTTTTGCTCTATCTGGTACTGAATCAATATTTGGCTCGTCATATTGACCAAGGTCAGCGGTGTAAGTACAAGGAATGGCACCTTTTGCGCGCATCCATGCCACCGCTACAGAGGTGTCTAGGCCGCCCGAAAAGGCGATCCCGACTCGCTCACCGACTGGAAGTGAGGCTAATACTTTAGACATGGGTACAGCGTAACCGAGGCAGGGCTGATGACGGGCAAAACCTTGGAAATTCGGTTACTCGGTACTTAATTTCTGCAAAAGGGCGGTGAGTGATTCGCGATGAACCTCACCTGCAATGCGAATAGCGACTCTCCCATTTTTATCGATGATGGTGGTGGTTGGAACAGCACTGGCCACTAATGGGTCATCAAATTTATTAAGTATCGAATCATCGATCAAAGTTGGATACTCAATTCCATACTTGGCCACGAATTTCTTTGCTGGCCCATCATGGTCTCGCGCTAAAATTCCGATAAAAATAATTCCTGGAAATTGAACCGACAGATCATGCAAAAGTGGCGCTTCCGCCTTGCACGGTTCACACCAAGACGCCCAAACATTTACCAATCTTATTTTGCCAGGCAGATCATAAAGCGAACCGCCAGAAAGTGTCTTTCCTTCCAAGATTGGCGCAACTTTTCGATCGGCAATTGGAATAATTTGCGAATCCAATTCATTTGCAGAGTAACTCTTCGGGTCAACGTGGGCTAACGCAGGAGGTGTGCTGGTCTGACTTAGAAGAACACCAAGCATTACCGTAAATGCCATAAAAAATAATTCAACGCTTAAGAGTTTTCGAAATATTGTTTGAACATTTGCATCTTCGATTTTAGCTAAAATATTTTTTCGATAATAAGCACCAAAAAATCCAAGCAAAATCAACAAAGCTGTTTTGGCTAGCATTATTTGGCCATAACTTGTTAACCATAATTGATCTATCGAGCCAATGCGCAATGAACCATTAACTATCCCGCTTGTCAGGATTGTCCAGTAGAAAAATAGAGCGTATGGTGAAAATGCTCGTGAAGCAAAAGAAAACTCTTGAGATCGCATAAAGCCCAGAATTACTAAAACAATCACTCCCCCGATCCAAAGGGAAATTGCAATTATATGAACGGTCCAACTTACAATCGCTAATTGATGTTTTGATTCTGCACCAGAGTGGGAATGACCACTAAAAGCGGTGGGAATCAGTAATGCCAATGAGAACAGAAAGAGTAATCTGATCCCGACTTTAGATCGCACCCACAACACAAAACTTGCCAAAATTAGTGCTCCAAGAATTTGGATCAGGGATGCTTGGCCGGCTCGTATTTGCAAGAGATAACTTTTTATCATCGTTGATTGCCCGAAAACTTCAAAAATAGAAATATTTACAATTTCAGCTAACTTGAAAATAACTAAGAGAAAAGTCAGAACCGCCCAGGTACAACTGCTGATAGAGATAGCTCTACGTACTTTAAAGTGTGGATTTTCAAGTTGGCTAGGAAGTAAGAAATTGACCGCGAATAACGCACCAACGACCATGATCGCCAATCCACGATCAAGCCATTGCACGACTGGAAGCAGCCCAGTAGTAAAATTCATAGCAGCACTCTAATTGCTTTGAATTTTCACTGGGGCGTTAAATTAATTCTCTAGGTAAATGAGAGCGCAAATGCACCGAGGCCAGATGATACAAACATCCAGACCCACCAAACATTTACGATTGCAACATGCCAGTGATCCTTGGCATAGAGATTCAAACGTGCACGATTCCAATTGCCAAGTGCAATGAAAATTGTAAGCGCAAGGTGTACTACGTTTAACCACGCGATCAACATGTAACAGGAGTAGTAAGAACCCATTCCCATTACAAAATTAACGGAGAAAATCAAATTTAGCTGATATGCAATTGCCCCGATGCTCATTAGTAAAGCAACTAGCGATCCCAGAACTAATTGAGAATGTTGCCTAGCTTTTGCAGCTCGAAGTCCAGATGCATGTGCCAACAATCCGACTCCAGCAATTGCTGAAACAATCATCGCTCCAGAATTTGAAAGTGGAAGAACGGCGGGAGCATCCTCGGTTGCTTTAGGAAGCCACATATCATTTACATTTTGTCCTTTTAGGTAAAAGTAAACAAAGAGCACGCTCAATGCAAAAGCAATATCAGCAACCAGAATTAAAATTACCCCAAGGCGATTACGACTTCCAACAACATCCGGATCTTCAACGTGGTGATTAGGTGTGTGAGTACTCATCGAATCTCCTTTCCATATCCATAAGCATCTGTGGTAAGAGTTGGAAGCACATCAAAGTTCTCCAGTGGAATTGGATTTGCAACTGTCCATTCAAGAGTTTTTGAATGCCATGGATTTGTTGATGCTTTTTCACCATTTCTCCATGAATATATGAGTGCATAAAGCAAAACCAACATTCCAGACATGATCAGATATGCCCCACCAGTTGTAACCATGTTGCCAGTATTAAAAGTCTCGGCATAACCTTCAACACGACGTGGTTGTCCAGCAAGTCCAACTATGAACATGCCCATAAATGCGATTTGGAAACCAATTTGGACCATCCAAAATGAGATCCAACTTAATTTTGCATCAAAAATTCGACCAGTCATCTTTGGGAACCAATAAACCAATGATGCGATGGCTCCAGTGAGTCCTGCTCCCATCAACGTGTAATGGAAATGTGCAGTTACATACATGGAACCGTGTAGAAACGCATCAGCAGGAATATCAGAAAGATAAATTCCAGTTACGCCACCGATCATAAAGTTCCAAAGCAGGGCGAATACCGATGCCATAGGCATAGTTACCCAAAGTCTGCCTCGCCACAAAGTTCCGATTAAAACCAGGAATAACATTCCAGTCGGGATCGAAATTAATTCAGTAGTCAACATAAATGGGATGTTAAGTAAAGGTGCCCAACCACTCATATACATATGGTGTGCCCAAACTAAAGCTGACAAGCCAGAAATGCCTGCTATCCCCATTACGGCAATGTTAAAGCTAAACAATGGATTACGAGTAAATACCGGGGCCATCTCCATCAGTGCAGCAACTGCAGGGAGCAAAATTACATAAACCTCTGGGTGTCCCATCAGCCAGAAGAGGTTTTCATAAAGCCAACCGCTACCACCGTGTCTGGCATCATAAAATGAAGTTCCAACTGCGCGATCCATCGCTGACATGATCTGCGATAAGAAGAAAACTGGAAATGCAGGAAGCGCTAAGGCAACAGAGGCCACAACGCCATAAATAAATATTGGCGTGCGGTTCCACGTCATGCCCTTTGCGCGCATCCGAATAACCGTAGTAGTGATATTTGCTCCAGCCACCATGGTTGAAATAGCAAAGATACAAATAAACATGATGTAACCGTTTTGTCCCAACGGAGCCTGTGATGCCAGCGGGTTATATGCAGTCCAGCCAGTAGCGATGCCACCGATTGCTAATCCCCACAAAATTGGAGCTGCTGCAGCAACAACTAACCACAGGCTTAATGCATTCAATCTTGGGAAAGCCATATCTCGAGCACCAATCATTATTGGCATAATGAAGTTTCCAAATGGTCCAGTAATCATAATGATGGTTGCAACGATCATTATGATTCCGTGTGTTCCTACAATTGCGTTATACGCCTGAGGATGAATCCATCCGCCTTCTGGGTTACCTAAATTTGTTCTAATCAGCATCGCTAAAACGCCACCGATGAAGAAAAGAACTACAGTCACAACAAGGTATTGAATTCCGACAACTTTGTGATCTGTGGTGTAACGGAAGTATCGTTTGACACCCATATCTTTACCAGCATAAAACATATTTTCATCATGTGACAGGTCTTTACCCATTAACCAACGAAATGGTCCGATTAGGGCTCCGATTCCTGTCATGAAGCCAATAAACCAGGCGATCATTGAGAGCAAAGTGATTTTATCTTCGCGATTGAAGAAGATCGCTTCTTCCGAGTCTTGTGGGAGAAATTGCAAAGCAAGTCTCCAGATTACAACTGCGCTTATCACTCCAAGTGCAAGTGCGGTGAAAATATTTAACCGCTCGATCAAAGCACGTTTTGGTGCGCTATGACTAGAAGCTGCAGGACGATTCAAGGTAGTAGTCATGCTGTTGCCGCCTCCAATTTAGCTTGCGCTTTTATCCATGCGTCGTAGTCTGCTTGGCTCACTACGTGGACTTTGTTTTGCATGTAAGCGTGCAATAGTCCGCAAAGTTCGGCACACCTGACGTCAAATACACCAATTTTGTTTGGCGTTACTGCTGTCTCAGTTATGTAACCAGGGTTCGCATCGATTTTGATTCCCATTTGTACAATCCAAAATGAGTGCTTCACGTCAACACTTGTTACATGGAAAACAACTGGTTTATTTACTGGAAGGTAGAGCACTTCACTTCGTACTCCGCTGCCATCGGTGTAGTCATAACTCCATACCCACTGCTGTCCAGTAACTTTAATTTCCATTGCAGTTGCATCGGTCAGAGTGGCTGAATCTCTTTGTACAGCAACCATTCCAACAACAAGTGCAAATAAACACAAAACTGCAGAAACAACAACCCATAGCGCGTTTGCGCGTGGAGAGTTTGTGTATCCAACTTCCACCTCAGGTGGTGGGGTATTACCATAAAAACTTTTCGATAATAGAATTGTTCCCGCCATTGCAAATACTAAACTTGCAACAGGAGCAGCGGTCCATGTGAATATTCTCATTAAATTTATAGTACTTGCCATGATTTCAGATGCAGGGGCACCCATTGATCGCACTTGAACTTCGGTCGAAAAATAACCAAGAATTGGAGTGAGAATTATCCAGATCAGTGCAGTTTGCTTAACATCTTTCTTTTTCCACCAGGTAGTTTGCCTCACGCCACTTTTATCTACTGACATATCTGCACCCTAGGCTTTCACTACATTGAAGTGTCCGGACATGTAACTCATCGTCGACATAGCGTTTCCAAATTTTGCAATCGTGCCGTCGCCGCATGGGTACTCACAATTCCAAATATATTCACCGACATCGCCAGTAATGATCGTGAATACAGTTACGTTAGGAGTTTTGGTATATCCCTCTTCCGGCATTGCTTCCTCTGGCACTGCACGCATTGGAACACTAAAGAAAAGCTCATCTTGGCCATTAGCCATTCCATGAACGGTAAATGTATGTCCAACAGCATCGGCAGGAACTGAAGTTATTTTCTTACCGTTTAGCGTTGCGGTTCCATCAATTGTTCCGCGGATTTTTCCGAAGAAATCATTATTCAAACTTTCGCCACCGTCATAATTTGTAACGGTGATTGTTATCGCGGAGTTTGCGGGCACTTCAAAATTTGTAGAAGGGCCGTAGGCAACCCAGCCTGGGTGAGCTCCTCCATCTGGCCCTTTGGAACCAGACATGCTGTCTGGGTAGACCTGAATTGCAAGGGTGAAATGTGGCATGGTGCCTTTGGGGGTAATCATGGTTCCAGCAGCGCTGGCTTTTAAGAGTGTGTCATCATTTTTCGCTGAAGCCACATAAATTCCTAGACCAGCTATAAACAATGCGCCGGCAGCAACAGTTGCAATAGCCCCTACGAGCCGCTTAGCCATGTGAGCACACTCGAATCATGCTTCTCCTTAGATCGCACCTGCTATGGCGCTAATCACACCAAGATAAACCATTCCAGGCAGGAGTCAACAGGCTTTCAGGCGATTCTAATTAATTTTCATAGATGACTGTTTTTTATTGATCAATAAGGGCTACCCTTTTAGAAATGAAAGTACATGAGGCCACTTTCGGTCTGTCAGATTGGCAATTTGCGCCAGAGATTGCAATTCCTGCTTTAGCAATCCTGCTTTGGTACCTTCTGACATTGCGGACATTGCGGACATTACAAATAGATCGTAGAACTCCTTTAAGTAATGAAAAATATTTTTACTTTGGCATTGCATCGATATTTGCAGTTGTTCTTTCCCCAATAGGCACTCATGCAACCGATCTATTTTGGTGTCACATGTTGCAGCACATGGTATTGATGATGATCACTGGGCCATTATTAGTTTTGGGCTTACAAGGAGTTGTAACGCCCAATAATTTGATCTTTCAAAAATTAACTACTCCTGTATTTATTTGGATTGCATTCGCTGCAACAATGGTCGGTGTCCATTTCACCGGATTACATAATCTATTGATGAGTGGAATTTGGGTACACCGTTTGGTCGAGGTTCCGCTCTACATATTTGTCGCCTATTTTTTCTATTTTAATCTGCTGGATAAAAAAGATGAAAACCGTCGCATATCTTACGCGCTCTCAGTTATAGCGCTTTTTTTGATGATGATTCCCGAAACTTTGACCGGCTTTTTTATTTATGTCGCACCCACTTCACTTTACAACGAGATGTTCACACTCTCAGATCAAAGAGTCGGTGGATCTTTGATGTGGGCCGGCAGCATGGTTATAGATGCAATCTGGATCTCAATTGCAGTCTCTGCTTGGTTGAAGAGTGAAGAGCGCGAAGGTGTGCGCATTAACGCCGAAATAGCTGGTCAGAAGTCATGAAAGAACCTGACTGGATACACGAAGATAAAGTTTCAAAACCGGCAACTCCACGTCAAAGAATTTTCCTGCACCTCACTATCTCAATAATATTTCCCTTTTGCATCTGGGCGGGCTGGTTTGAATTAACCCGCGCTGTACATGGAAACTGGAGAGCCTGGGTCTACAGTTTTGAATGGCCACTGATCGGATTCACTGCAATTTACTTATGGCGAAGATTCTTATCTGGAAATTTACCTAAAATCCCAAGACCAGATTTGCCAGAGGAATAAACCAGCTTTTTAAATAAGAGCAAAAATGGTAATCGCCAGTGAGAGCACGCTTAAATAAGTAATTGAGCCATGAAAAATTTTAGCTGCTACTTTTTCTGATTTATGTGAATCTACTGTTCGAACATTCCACACCAAATATAAAAAAGTAATTCCTAATACAGCTGCAATCCCTTGGTACCACATTGAAAGTTCTGCGGTAACTCCAAGCGCTGATGAACAAATTACCATTGCAACTGAGTGCCACCACATTTGCGAAGCCACAATTTCGTGGGATGCAACTACTGGAAGCATTGGAATTTTCGCTCTGCTGTAATCCTCTTTATATTTTATTGCCAATGCCCAAAAATGTGGTGGTGTCCAGAAGAATATTACAAAAAAGAAAATTACCGCACTTATAGAAAGTGAATTTGTGACTGCCGCCCAACCGATTAATACTGGCATGCATCCGGCCGCACCACCCCAAACAATATTCTGTCGAGTGTTTCGCTTTAATAATGCTGTATAAATCAAAACATAATATGCAATTGCAATAAAAGTTAAGAGGGTGGCAAGTGGCGTAGTAAAAATCCAAAATATCAATAATGAAATTAATCCAACTACCGTTGCAAAAATTGTGCTCTCAAATGGGCTGATTACATGCTTCACAAGTGGTCTGGACTTAGTACGTTCCATCAACTGATCAATATCTCGATCAAAAACTTGATTGTAAGCATTTGCACTTCCGGCTGCCAGCGTTCCACCAATCAAAGTCGCAATAGCCACACTCATAGATGGAAATTTATGTTGAGCTAAAACTAAAGCGGGAATCGTTGTGATAATTAAAAGCTCGACAACACGCAGTTTCATTAGCGCAACGTACGCTCGAGACCGTGCAGCAAGTTTCACGTGGCGACGATAGCAATAATTAGTGTCACTTACGAGTTAGCACTCAATTGATCTAGCTCTTTTTCTAATTGCAAGGATAGTGCGGGGGTTATATCCAGAGTATTAATCATTTCCTGATATCGAACCAACTCTAATTTTTCGCCTGCAGAACCTGTTTTAATTGCGCGAATCATTAGATTTTTTGGCGTATGTTCGCCTCCAATGAATTCGATCACATCTGTTCTATAACCAAGCATCCTTAAAATTTGGGCACGGATTGAATCGGTAAGAATATCGGCCAGGCGTTCTTTCAAGATTCCATGTTTAGTCACTAAAGGCCATGGTTCAGGGATCTCTTTTAATTTAGATTGCAAGTCATGCTGACAGCATGGCGCAACCAAAACTAATCCAGCATTGCTCTTTACTGCCCACGAGATTGCATCATCGGTGGCGGTGTCGCAAGCATGTAGCGCAATTGCAATATCTACTTGACTTCCACCAACTCGGGCAATCTCATCAGCTTTGAATTCAATACTTTTTTCTATGCCCAACTTTTTAGCGATCTGCGAGTTTCTCTCTCTTGCCTGTTCTCTAATGTCGATGCCGGTAACGTGTACTGGAATTCCCTTATTCATTAAATATTGGTGAGTTGCAAAAGTTAGATAAGCATTGCCACAACCTAAATCCACAATCTCTAGTGGCGATTCAATCGTTGGAGATTTAATATGCCCAGCAGAAATTCCGCTTTCAAGAGTTGGAACAAGAATCCGTAAGAATTCTTCGACCTGACGGTACTTGTCCTGCCGCGAAGGTTTAACTTGTCCGTTGAGATCTGAAATTCCAACTTCAATTAAATAGGGGTCGGAAGAATCTAACAACCGTTCCTTTTTTCGATCATGTGCAAGATCTTGCGTTTTACTAACTTTTTCATGATGAATCTGCGCTTCACCTTTTTTGGTCACTCTGATCGAAATCGCCGAATCTGTGGATTCCACCAAAATATTTGCAAAACCGCTATCTAATAAATCTGAGATGACTGCGCTATCGAAATCAATATTTTTTGTGGTAACCGCTCTGCCATCATTACTGGCAACCTGCAACATTAATTTTTCTTTAATCAAAACTGGTCGAATATCAATCCGTTCTGCGGGTGGAACCATATTTCTACGTTCCCCTGATAAAACCACCCGAACTAAAGATTCCAAATTCCCGATACGTTCGGTTGATTCCTGTAACGCATGTGCCAACTCTTTTGTCACATGCAGCTCCAATCAATTAATAATTAAAATTAACATACCTCATTAAATATTAAGGCTTAAAGCGGCAAGTGCGGCATTTACGATCGAACCAGAGTCGATGTCGTTAATGTCATATAGATCATGGATGGTGCCGGATTGGCCGAAAGAATCAACGCCTAAGGCAACTTGTGGCATACCAAGGGCAGAACCTAACCATGCCATCGCATGTGAGGCTCCATCATGAACCGAAACAATTGGTGCCCGCTCGGAGAATATTGGTCGCATAGCGCCTGGGAATGATGGAGTGGTTGCAGTTCTAACACCTTGACGCAACGTGCGCTGCCATCCCCCATAAAGTCTTCCAGGGGCGGTGACATCAACTACGTGTGCAATTACACCTTCACTCTTTAATTCAGCAGCCGCAATTAAAACTTCAGGTATGATCGCACCCGTTCCAACTAAATGGACTACTGGTGCATTAGGTAATTCTTTCTCATTGAAGTCGGCACGCCCGTCTACTAATCGATATGCCCCGGCTATAACTTGAGACCTAAGTAATGCTTCTCCCAAACGCTCTCTTGCCTGCGCAAATGGAGTTTGATCTATTGGGCGAGTAGTTAATCTAAAGTAAAAAGCTAACTCTGTTGGACGAAGTTCTGGAGTTGTTTCTTCACGTTGACCAGCAACATGTGTAAGTGCATCACAGAGCAGCCAATCAAGAGCTTGGGCATAAGCCGGTTCCATTAATACAACTCCAGGAAGTTCCATACCTACTGATGGAGTAATGGTTGATTGGTGCGCACCACCTTCAGGAGCAAGCGTTACTCCAGATGGAGTTCCAGTAATGATAAATCGAGCACCAGAGTAGACACTGTAAATAAATGCATCTAGACCGCGTAAAC
>Ga0194051_1001764_pt1 | contig 11052 bp, 8 predicted proteins | sample SepL2320m_MetaG_FD_161275 | JGI IMG/M metagenome (GOLD analysis project Ga0194051, IMG submission 161275) | Anoxic zone freshwater microbial communities from boreal shield lake in IISD Experimental Lakes Area, Ontario, Canada - Sep2016-L239-20m | ecosystem: Environmental > Aquatic > Freshwater >...
GTAGATACCGTGCCTCGGCGAGATGGCATACGCAACGATGCAGACGATGCCAGCAGGTACTGCCATCGGTGCTCCGAAGAGTTCAATGGCTAATACCGAGCAGGCGATTGGGGTGTTAGCCGCTGCCCCGAAGACTGCTGCCAGTCCCGCCGCCGCAGCCAAAGTGGGGGAGAGTTGTAGAGGCCCCGACATTGCCGATCCAAGAGTTGCACCAACAACGAACAGTGGTGTCACTTCACCACCTGGTATTGAGCAACCAAGTGCGATTGCGGTAAAGAGAATCTTTAATACTGGATCCCACCAGCTTGCGACTGATCCACCAAGAGCGTCGTGCACCAGTGGGAGCGAGAGACCCAAATAATCGCGTCCGAAGATAAGCATCAGGGCGAGAGTTGCGACCGCACCAATGACGGGGCGACCCGGAACCCAGGAAATCAAATCTCGCATGACCTTCTTGACACCATGGAGAACTTCGATGAATACGCGCGCCGCCAGACCAGCCGCGATACCAACGACGACTAAACGTAGGGCGATGGACCAATCAATGTCAACGGGGATGTTGATTGTTGGAGTGTGTCGGCCAAGTCTCTCAACGATCAAGTCAGCAGTGATTGAGGCTGCTAACGCGGGGGCTAAACCCTCATACCGTAAACGTCCGGTTTGCTGCACCTCTAAACCGAAAATCGCGCCTGCCATCGGTACTCCGAATGCGCCGCCAAAAGCACCAGCAATTGCTGCGATCAACATCAATCTCATATCGGATGGTTTAAGACGAAATGGCTTGGCTAACAGACTGGTAACTGAACCACTGATCTGTAACGCTGCTCCTTCGCGACCAACGGACGCACCTGTGAGTTGGGCGATAAATGTAGCCGCAAAAATAAATGGCGCCATACGATACGGAATCTTGGGGGCGTGATCGGGAGATGATGAATCAATCGGTGGGAGAGATTGCTCAACGACAAGTGATGTACCGCGGTTAGCTGCCCCGCCGAAATAGTGATAGGCCGCACCCAAGATCAATGCGGCGGCGGGGAGTAGCCAGACTAGCCACGTGTGATTAAGCCGAAGAATGGTGGCGTGGTCAAGGGCTTCGAATAAAGCCCACGAAGTCAGGCCTGAAACGGCTCCAATCAAACAGGCAGCAATTGTGACAACCAGCAGATGGGTCGCAGGACGCAATTGAGTTGGCAGCACATCCTCACGCTAGTTGGCTAGCCAGTAAATCTCCGTTTCTCACCGTTCTCTTACAGTTGAGCGGGCAGACTTGAGAGATGAATATTGCGAGTCCGACGCACCGAGTTTTGATCGCCGATGACGACCGGGCGATTCGCGAAGCACTTGTGCGTGCCTTGAGTCTTGAGGGTTACGCCGTGACAGCAGTTAACGATGGGGCCAAGGCATTGGAAACAGTCAAAGCCGAAACGCCAGATGTGCTGATCCTTGATCTGATGATGCCAGTGCTTGATGGCATGACTGTCTGTCGAGTTTTGCGAGCCGAGAAGAATCGAGTACCAATTTTGATGTTGACAGCGCGCACCGAGACAAGTGACCGCGTTGCAGGACTTGACGCTGGTGCTGATGATTATCTGCCGAAGCCTTTTGCTTTGGATGAACTTTTAGCTCGTCTACGGGTTCTGTTACGTCGCCATGACCCCCATGTTGATCTCGAGCAAGCTGAGATTCTCACACTTGATGATCTGCGCATTGAAGTAGCGGCACGGCGCGTTTTTCGTGGTGCGAGCGAAATTGAATTGTCTAAGACTGAGTTTGAGTTGTTGGAACTTTTGGTGCGCAATAGTGGCATCGTCTTAGATCACTCCATGATCTACGACAGAATTTGGGGTTATGATTTCGGCCCTGAGTCAAAGAATTTAGCAGTGTATATCGGTTACATCCGTCGCAAAGTTGACGCTGCTGATCGCAAACAACTTATTCATACCGTACGCGGCGTGGGCTACGCAGCGAGGGTGGGCAACTGATGAGTTTGCGTTGGAAGTTGATGTTGATTTTGGTTCTCCTTGTTGGTCTCGCGACCACCGTCGTAGGAGTTGTGTCGTATCAAACCACCGAGTCGCGTTTAATGACTGAAATTGATCGGTCCTTGATTCAGGCAACTGAAAGATTTCTTCAGCGACCAAACAATGATCGACCGAATCGACTTGGTGGAGGAATAGTTATCAATATTCCTGAACGTCCATTAGGTATTGAGCAGTTCGTTGTGCAGGTCACTGATCTTGATGGAATTGTACTTGCTGGGACGAAGGGTGTTCTGTTGCCAGCGATGGAGATCAACGATGACTCAACGCGAGAACCAATTGCAACATGGGCAAAACTGAAAAGCGCCCAGGGGGATATGTTTCGAGTGCGTGCCGTGCGAGTTGAACTCGGCATTGTGGAGTTGGGACGCGATCTCACCGAAGTCAATAACGTGCTTAATGATTTGAAAACGCGATCAATCCTGCTCGGAAGCTTGGTCGCTTCGTTAGCCGCCCTCATCGGCTGGGTTTTGTCGGTTGGCATTACCTCTCGCTTGCGCAAATTGTCCGTTGCCGCAGAACACGTAGCAGCAACTGGTGAACTAAATATTGACACTCCACTCTCTGGTCGAGATGAAGCGGCTCGCTTGGGCCGCAGTTTCAAGGAGATGTTGGCTGCCTTGGCACGTTCCAAAGAACAGCAACAACGCCTTGTTGAAGACGCTGGTCACGAGTTGCGAACTCCGCTGACCAGTTTGCGCACCAATCTTGATGTCTTGAAACGCTACTCCAATATTGATTCTGAGGCGCGTCAACAAATTCTGCTTGACATTGATCGCGATACAGCCGAGTTGGCCGCACTCGTTGAAGAAGTAGTCACCCTTGCTGTTGATCGTCACACGGATGAACTTGCACAACCAATCGAGATGAAAGGTTTGGCTATGGCTGTCGCTGCACGCGCAGCAAGACGAAGTGGCCGCAACATTGTGGTCACCGGCGACGCATCAATTGTTCTTGCCCGTCATCACCTAGTTGATCGGGCAATTTCAAATCTCCTCGATAACGCAGTGAAATTTGATACAAGTAATAATGTTATAGAGGTCTCAATTTTGGGAGGCGAGGTCATCGTTGGCGATCGTGGTCCCGGTATTCCCGAGTCAGAATTGGATTTGATCTTTGCACGCTTTCACCGTGCTGTGGCCTCACGCACATTGCCCGGCTCTGGACTCGGTTTGGCCATTGTCGCCGATGTTGCACGGAGTCATGGTGGCGATGTTGTGGCCCGCAATCGAGAGGGTGGAGGAGCTGAGATTGGGTTCTTCCTACCCACGGCTGAAAAACAGGTCGAATAGAGTTTTTGATCACCATCTATGACGGCAAAACTCTCACACTGCTCTTACCTTGATGGTATTTACTTCTCACCTAGGAGTTGCAGTCTGTACTCACACCACTTGGTGTCCAAGAACAAAGGAAACAGATAATGGAAACGAAATATACAAAACCTAAAACGAAGAAGTTTGCGGTGATCGGTGTGACCGCAGGTTTGTTGATCGGTGCTGGTGCTGGATTATTGATGAATGTTTCTGGTGGAGCCTCGGCGTCGAGTGCGCCGGTGTCAACAATCTCCAGCAGCGTTGACACCAACGACGACTCCAATGTCGGTCGCGGAGAAGACGAACATGATGGTGCCAAGATGGATCCAGCAGCTCGCCAGGCTAAGTTGCGCGAAGCCTTGCAGACCTTGGTTGATGATGGCACGCTCGACGCCTCAGAAGTTGAGGCAATTGTGACTGCGTTGTCCACCCGACCAACGACACCTCCAGCTGGACTGGGCAATGGGGTTCGTCCCGAGCGCTCCGCAATGTTGGCTACTCGTTTGCAGACCTTGGTTGATGCCGGCACACTGACTTCATCTCAGGTTGAGGCAATTGTCGCCGCACTCGAATCAGCTCGTCCCGCTGGTGGCCAAGATCATGAGAGTGATGATGGGCACGAAGGTCGGGGTGGTCCAAAGAATGAGCGTCGTCAGGAGATGCTTGCCACGGCCGCTGACGCCATTGGCATCACCGTCACCGAGTTGCAGACTGCAGTGAAAAGTGGTCAGACGATCGCTGAGGTTGCTGTGGCTAATGGAAAGTCTGTCCAATCAGTGATTGATGCATTAGTGGCTCAAGCCACCGCCGACATCACAGCACGCATCACTGACATGGTCAACGGCATTCATCCTGCCGATGGCGATGCGGCAGGTAAGTAAACACAATTAGTTCATAATTCCGCCCGCTTTGAATGAGGTCTGGTGGGGACGATTTGCCGAGTGCGATTCGCCCCCACCAGATTTTTTTGTCCCCTCATGGGCGCATCTATAGAACACCCGTTCTCTAGAATGTGTTTCCCATGGCTGATGCGAACCCCTCCTTTGATGACGATAATTTGTTTGGATCCTCACACGTGCCGGCAATTGATGCTGAATCGACGCCCTACGCAGCTCGATACAGAAACACTCGTATTGAACCGATCTCACTCGATGGGTTGAACCCGATGCAGCGTGAGGCCGCCGAGCACGTTGATGGCCCGTTGCTCGTTGTAGCTGGTGCGGGTAGTGGCAAGACGCGGGTGCTCACTCATCGTATCGCTCACCTCATTTCCAATCATGGGGTCAGCCCAATGAGCATTTTGGCGATCACCTTCACCAATAAGGCAGCAGGCGAGATGAAGCATCGAGTCGAATCCCTGATTGGGCCCGTCGCTAAATCAATGTGGGTCTCAACTTTTCACTCGGCTTGTGTGCGGATGCTTCGAATCCACGCCGAGCGCATTGGGTATCCAAAAAATTTCAGTATTTACGATCAAGCCGATGCTCAGCGACTGACCGGCTATGTGATTCGTGATCAGGGACTAGATACAAAACGTTTTACGCCTCGAGGTGTACACGCCGTCATCTCTAAATGGAAAAATGAACTTTTGTCTCCAGGTGACGCCGCCAATCAAGCAGCACATATTTTTGATCGCAAACATTCAGAGATCTATCGGGAGTATCAAGAGCGCCTCTTAAAAGCGGGAGCAATGGACTTTGATGATCTGCTGGTCAATGTTGTGCGACTATTTCGTCTGCACCCAGATGTGTTGGCGTCATTCCAAGAGCGGTTCAAATATATTTTGGTGGACGAATATCAAGATACGAATATCGCGCAAAACGAAATCGTGCTACAACTTGCGGCGCGTCATCACAATGTCTGCGTCGTTGGTGATACCGATCAGTCAATTTATGCTTTTCGCGGTGCTGATTTCCGCAACATCGGGCAATTTGAGGATGCCTTTGATGAAGTAAGCGTTGTTGTCCTTGAGCAGAACTATCGCAGCACACAGACGATTCTTGATGCGGCTAATGCGGTGATCGCACAAAACTTCGCGCGCAAGCCGAAAGATTTGTGGACCGAAGCGGGACCAGGCGAGCAGATTGTTCGCTTTCATGCGGACGACGAAGGTGACGAAGCCGCATACGTGGCACGCACAATGAAGACTTTGCGCTCATCGGGTCGCACCTGGGGCGATATGGCAGTTTTTTATCGCACCAATCCGCAGAGCCGAGTTGTTGAAGAAATTCTCATGCGCTTCGGCATTCCATACAAAGTGGTCGGTGGTACACGCTTTTATGACCGTCGTGAAGTTAAAGATGCGGTTGCCTATTTGCGAGTTCTCACTAATCCGTCGGATGAAGTCAGTATCAAGCGCGTGCTGAATATGCCGAAGCGCGGGGTCGGGGATACGAGTGTCAGTCGACTGGACGAATTCGCTCGTCAAGAAAACATCTCTTTCTACGAAGCCCTGCGGCGGGCTGAAGAAGCAGGTGTTTCTGGTGCGGCACGTCGGGGTATTGAATCGTTTGTGGCAGTGATTGAAGAAGTATCCACTCAGGAAGAACAAAGTCCGGGCGGATTACTTGAGGCGGTAATGGAGAAGTCTGGGTATCGCGCCGAATTTGAGTCCGATGATTCTGTTGAAGCTGCTGGTCGCTTAGAAAATCTTGACGAGTTGGTGTCTTCGGCCAAAGAGTTCGCCAAAGTCGATGAGTTTCTTGAACAAGTTTCCCTTGTGGCTGACAGCGATGACCTTGGTGATGATGAAAAGGTAGTTCTGATGACCATGCATGCTGCTAAGGGTCTTGAGTTCCCTGTGGTCTTCATTGTCGGCGTTGAGGAAGGTTTATTCCCGCACAGCCGAGCATTAGTAGACCCCCAAGAACTTGAAGAGGAGCGGCGTTTGGCCTACGTCGGCATTACCCGTGCCCGTGAAAGATTGTTCCTCACTCATGCTTGGAGCCGACAACAGTTTGGATCAACTCAGTACAACCCACCCTCACGATTCCTAGACGAGATCCCCGATACTTTGGTGCAGCACGAAGGCAATGTCAAAAATCGTTCCACAGCGCGCCTCACACGAGATGACGATTGGGGCCGTACAAAAGTGAGTTCCTTTGACCCCGATGACGAATTTCGTGAGCGCCAGGTTGATGCGGCTTTAGCCGCAGGACGTTCAACTCCTCACCGTCCGCCACAGCAGACAAATACTCAGGAAATTGGTTTGCGCGTCGGGGACAGTGTCGAACACGCCGTTTTTGGTGAGGGCGTGGTCATAGACATCACTGGTTCGGGGGATAAAACTGAGGCCGTGGTCAATTTCCGTGAAAAAGGCCGCAAACATCTGTTGCTGGCATGGGCTCCGCTGAAAAAAGTCTGAGCATATTCTTCGCCCTGACCCATCGCGCATGGTTGAATCGGAGTATGAAAGTTGCACTCTTAGTTGAAAGCCTCACGGGGAACACATGGAAGGCTGCCGAACTCATCGCCGGCAATCTGCAGCAGGAAGGTTGGACGATCACTGGTCTCAACCCTGTCAAGAAGCCCGATCATTTAGCCCTGCAGGCCGCTGATCTGATCGTGGTCGGCACCTGGGTGCACGGGGCATTTATTGTCGGTCAAAGTCCTTGGGGTATCGGCAATATCAATGCTCTACCTGCCATCACTGGCAAGCGAGCGGCGACTTTTTGTACCTTCGCTTTGAATCCGGGCAAGACACTTGGGGCGATGGAAAAGTCGGTCAATCGTTTAGGTGCCGATGTCATCGGCGGCATGGCTCTGCATCGTGCCAAAATTGAAGCACATAGTGAAGAGTTTGCAGCGCGTCTGATGAGTGCTTTAGCTGTTGCCTAAATGATGCGCCAGCTCACTGTTGCCGCGCTGCAGATGTCGATGACGGATGTCATCTCTGAAAATGTAGCGATGGCAGATCGTCTTGTGCGTGAAGCATCTGCGCGCGGCGCACATCTCATTTTGATTCCCGAGCTTTTTGAGGGTCACTATTTTTGTGAAGATCAGCGGACAGAGCATTTTGCGCGGGCCAAACCCTTAGAAGGACATCCTACTATTGAGCATTTCCAAAAATTGGCGCGTGAACTGTCGGTCGTCATCCCCGTGAGTTTTTATGAGCGGGATGGAAATGCTTTATACAACTCATGCGCGATCATTGACGCTGATGGGAAGGTCCTCGGTGTGTATCGCAAGAGTCATATCCCAGACGGCCCAGGATATTCGGAGAAGTTTTATTTCAGACCTGGTGATACGGGATACAAAGTGTGGGACACGGCAGTGGGTCGTATCGGCGTGGCCATATGTTGGGATCAGTGGTTTCCTGAGGTGGCGCGGGCTTTGGTTCTAGGCGGAGCAGAAATTATTTTGTATCCGACTGCGATCGGCAGTGAACCGATGGACGCAACACTTGATTCGGCGGCTCATTGGCAACGAGTCATGCAAGGCCATGCTGCCGCCAATTTGGTCCCAGTTGTGGCGGCCAATCGTGTGGGTGTTGAGCGAGGATCGCGCTTTACTCTGACATTTTACGGCTCATCTTTTATTGCTGGTCCGACAGGTGAGATACTCGTTGAAGCAGACCGCGTCAGCGAGACCGTTTTAATTTCAACATTCGATCTTGACGAAGTGGCCGAGATGCGAACTGGTTGGGGAGTGTTTCGCGACCGTCGCACCGATTTGGATTAAATGACCGTTTCGATAGTTGCTATCTGAGCAGAGCGACTATCGAGACCATCATGGTGTTCATAGCCATCATTGTCGTCATCAGCGCCAAAAAGTGAACGCGCAAAGTCTTGTGCAGCTCGGTTCTGAGGTCAGACAGTTTCGCGTCAACTTGGTCAAATTGCGCGTCAACCCGCGCAAAGCTGATTGCAACTTGGTCAAATTGCGCGTCAACCCGCGCAAAGCTGATTGCAACTTGGTCAAATTGCGCGTCAACTCGGGAGAAGCCGGCGTCGTCTTGCCCGAGGGTGTCGGCAAGTTTGGTGGTGATGCGAAAACGTCCTGCTTCATCAAGTGCCTTTGTGCCCTCTTTTCTTGTTGGGTTCAAATCCCAACAATGTGGGCGCAGCCCAGCAGAAAACGGCGAGGTGCTCGTATGGAGGGTCAAGCCATTTCTGGTCTGGACTTAGACCGGTGCATCACACTCGCGACGCACGGCGTCGGGAGTCGGCAGACTGTCCCACATATCGGCGAGAAGGTCTTCTCGTGTTGAGCGATAAGCGCTGTCATCCCACAGGTTGATCTGCTGCAGGGGATCATTAGCGAGGTTATATAACTCGCCTTCGGTGCCATTGTGCAGGCTTCCGGGCAAGCAGGCCGTTGCCACCCAACCATCGCGACAGATCGTTCGCAGTCCCACGATTTTACCGAACAGAACGCTGTCCCATTCGGTGAGCACTCGTTCGTGACCAAGAGATCTGGCATCCTCGTCATTCACGGGAAGTCGTGGTGCTTCAACGTAAGCCGGTTGGGGGAGGCCGGCAATCTCGCAGAAAGTAGCCGCTAGAGAAACGTGTCCAACGGGTGCGGTCACGGTTGCTGGATCAACGCCTGCGGACGGCGCTGGTCGCCAAATCAGTGGCACGCGCATCAGTGCATCGACATGGTAGGGGCCTTTGAATAACAATCCGAAGTCTCCTTGGAATTCACCGTGATCAGTAGAGAACAGAACATCTGTATCTGCCCCCCAACCCCGACTTTCAACATGCTTCATTAAACGCCCGACAGCCTCATCAATGAGTTCGTTTTCAATATGGGTCAGAGCGTTGATTTCGCGAACTTGGTCTTCGGTGAGAGTGTTCGGGACCCATCGACGCGGTGCTTCATAGTTGGAGACGAAATCTCCGTCGTACCATTTGCGCCACTGCGCCGGTTTGGCGTCAAGAATTGCTTCGCGCTGTGCGCGATCCACTGGGAACCCAACGGGAAGATCGACATCTCGCCAGTTCACGCGATGTAGTTCAGATGCTGGAGGATCCCACGGATGGTGTGGATCAGGAAAGCTCACCCAGCAAAACCAATCGGCATCAGGGTCTAGTGACTCCAGCCAAGCTATGGCTCGATCGGCAACCCAATCAGTGTGATACCACTCGCGCGGGATGTTATTGATGTGGGCTTGTGGAGCGCCAGTGTTAGTGCCACCGAGGGCACTCACCTGGAGTTCCATATCCAGCACGCGGTAGTACATGGGAACCGCCTCTGGATGATTTTTCATCAACCATTGGGCGTAGTGAAATGTTCCCATGCCACCATGAGCAGCTGACTCCATGTGGTCAAAACCACGGTGCAGGTATCCGTCTTCAATAAGCGAGTGCGTGCCCGCGGCGGCCAATTGATTTTCAGCAAAGCGCAAGAATGGGTCGAGGAAAGGTTCAAAATGGGCCTTCCCAATAAGTGCCGTTTTATATCCGGCATCGTGCAAGGTGCTCGCCACACTTGGGGCATCGACAGGAAGTGGAACTCCGTTCATCCACACTCCGTGGGTGGACACGTGCTGACCAGTAATCATGGTTGAGCGCGAAGGCATGCACACAACATTTTGTGGGTGAGCACGGTTGTAGTTGATCCCGTGTGCTGCCAGGGCATCAATGTTGGGAGTGCGAGCGATCAGGCCACCGTTACAACCGAGAGCATCAAAGCGCTGTTGGTCGGTGGTAATAAATAATATTTTGCGTCCCATTAGCTAACTCCATTCACGGGCGAGAACATACTTTGTAATTTTTTCAAACCAGATCCGGCAGCCCCAATGATCACTAGTCCCATAGGTTCGGGCTCAATGTCAGTTGCGTAGATCACAATGCAACGATCTGCCCCATCAGCGATGACATCAACTGTGGCGAGATGATGAGTGACAATCATATTGTTGACAATCGCATATTGAAAACGACGTAGGTCGTGATCAAGGGTGACGATGTCTTCTTCAAAGCGCAAACCGCTCGGCAGATTAATCCATCGCTTATTGCCAACGACTTCGCAGCTATCAATAGGGAACCATTCGTGGAGACGGTCAGGTGCTCCGACGATGTCCCAAACAACGTCGACTGGGGCATCTATATAAATGTGACGGCGCACGGTTCCCATATCTTGACCCTAACTAGTTGTAAGTACTTGCATACTAACTGACATAACTTGTGGCTTGACCCAATGAACATCCAATAGGGTCGCTGTGCTAGCCATAGGTGGGGTAATGAAGTGCCATGGCGCGGAGGCTGCGGCTTTTTTGTTGACTGGGGGAGGGGTAAGAAATGAGCAAAATAGTTGCTGACCTTCGTCGTACCTTGACGCCGTTAACACCTGCTTTCGCGCTTGTAGCCGTGCAGTTGGTCTTTTTTGGTTTACCTGCGGGGGCCTTCATTCGCGGAGTCGTGCTCGGGTTGCTGACGGCACTCTTGGCTGTGGGAATGGCACTGGTCTATCGAGCCAACAGAGTGATCAACTTCGCTCAGGCTGATCTAGGTTTTGTGCCAGCGATTTTGTCCGTCGGCCTGATCGTGTTCAACGGTTTGCCGTACCTTTTTGGACTCGGTGTCGGTCTCATCAGTTCACTTGTTCTGGGTGCCATCGTGGAATTGGCGATTGTGCGGCGCTTCGTGCGTTCTCCGCGATTAGTGCTGACGGTGGCAACTTTGGGTATCACTCAATTGCTGAGCGTATTGGCAATTATTTTGCCTCGTTTATGGGGCGAAGTAGCGGCTTCCGAAAGG
>Ga0194051_1001765_pt1 | contig 11040 bp, 9 predicted proteins | sample SepL2320m_MetaG_FD_161275 | JGI IMG/M metagenome (GOLD analysis project Ga0194051, IMG submission 161275) | Anoxic zone freshwater microbial communities from boreal shield lake in IISD Experimental Lakes Area, Ontario, Canada - Sep2016-L239-20m | ecosystem: Environmental > Aquatic > Freshwater >...
CAGCGCAAGGACCTCGGCGCGATGGACGTCGAGGTCGAGGTTGGAGACGGCAAGGGTCGAGCCGTAGCGCTTCGACACCCCGCGCAGCCGCACCGGGGTGGGGGACCCAGAACTCACGGTGTCTCAGCGTAGGCGGCGGGTGCGGGGTCGCTCGCCGGTGGATGGTCTGTGACCCCGTCGCGCTGGCTCAGCGCCTGGCTCAGAGCGAGGTCCTGGCCGCTGTAGCGCTCGTCGGTGCCGGGCACGTAGCGCCACGGCAGCCGCTTGCGGGTGAGCCAGATCAGCAGCGCGACGATCAACGCGCTGGCCAAAGTCGCGTCGAGGATCTGGAACAACGCGAACCGGTCACCGTTGGCAGTGGGGCCGAAGATACCGACGATCAGAGTCACGGCGATGGTCGCGATCCGGAATCTCGGACGGGTGACCCAGGCGGCCAGCGGGATGATCGCCCAGAGCAGGTACCAGGGCTGAACCACCGGGAACAGCAGCACGGTGGCGCCCAGGGCGACCCCCAACCCGCCGACCGGGTGCAGCCGGCCGCGCAGCACCGCAAACAACAGCCAGCTCACCATGACGGCGATGATCAACACGCCCATCGCACGGGTCAGCGACAGCACGGAGGTGGTGTGGTCACCGAGGCCGAGCAGGATGCCGACCTGTCCGGTGGCCAGCGCCAGCAGGGTGGGTGGAGACATCCAGCTGCGGACGACGTTGGCCGTGCCGAGGGTGAAAAGCCAGCCGAATCCCAGACCGCTGGCCCACCCGACCAGCGCCATCACTGCCAGCGCGACCGTCCCCATCAGCACCCCGGCCGACAGGAATGCCCGCACAGTGCCACCCCAGCGATGGGCCAGTGCCATCGCGGCGAACCCCAGGGCCAGCAGGCCGGGCAGCTTCACCTGGGACGACAGGGTGATCAACACCGTGCCGGCCAGGAGCATGGCCAGCGGTAGCCACGTCGAGAAGTCAACACGGGTGCGCGGCCAGTGCACCGGGTGGGACAGCAGCGGCGCGCGAGTGTCGATGCCACGCAACGCGATCTCGGTGCCGGTCAGCATCAGGCCGAGCATCAGGGCTTCGTTGTGGATACCGGCGACCAGGTGCATCAACAGAAGCGGGTTGGCCGCGCCCAGCCACAGTGCGGTGACTTCGGCCACTCCGCAGCGGCGCGCCAATCGCGGTGTGGCCCAGACGATCAGACCGACCCCGACGAGCACGATGACGCGGTGACACAGGACCGCGGCGACGATGTTCTCTCCGGTGAGCGCGGAGATGCCGCGTCCGATCCACAGGAACAGCGGTCCGTAGGGGGCCGGCGTCTCGCGCCACAGGCTGGGTACCGACAGCGTGAACACGTGGTCGAGGCCGAGCCCCGGCGCCGGCCCGACCTTGTAGGGGTTGAGCCCGTTACGTGCGATCTGACTCTGGGCGAGGTAGGAGTAGACGTCCTTGCTATACATCGGCGGCGCGATCAGCAGCGGGGTGATCCACAGCATCAGCGTGCGGTCCAGTTGGCTCCGCGTCATCCGGCGCGGGCCGAGCGTGAAGCGGCCCAGCATGAGCCAGGCCAGCGCCATCATCACCGCGCCGGTGGTCGTCATCGTCAGGGACACGGTCTGGATGCGCGAGGGCAGATTGAGCAGCCGCACACCGAAGGTGGGGTCCTGAACCACCGGCCGCGCCCCGGCGCCCAGGGCGCCGATGCCCATCAGGACGGTGCCCGTCGCCCCGAATATCCGGGTGCGGTGCATCGCCCGCAGTTCGGGGGCGTTAAGTGGTGCGCCGACCGTCCGCTCGTCGCCGTGCCACTTCGCGATCGACGAGCTGAGGGAAAGCTGGCGGGCGGCCACCACAGCACTCTATCCGCCGTGAGGAGCCCCTCTGAGCGGCCGAACAGGCACACCTAAGGTAAGGGTGCCCTTGCTAGACCGGCCGGTGGTAATTGCGACACACTGGTGTTATGAAAATCCTGCCGGACGAGTCGCCCGCACTGCGGGTCTCGGCGCAGGACGGCCACACCCGGCGTTCCATTGTGCACCTTCTGCTGGAATCCGGCTCGATCACCGCCGCGGAGATCGGCCGCCACCTCGGGATCTCGGCGACCGGTGTGCGCCGGCATCTCGACGCGCTGGTGGACAGCGGCGACGCCGAGGCAAACCCGTCGGCTCCCTGGCAGCACGCGGGACGCGGCCGTCCGGCCAAGCGCTATCGCCTGACCGCGGCCGGCCGGGCCAAGCTCGATCACACCTACGACGATCTGGCGTCGGCCGCGATGCGGCAATTGCGCGAGATCGGCGGCGACGAGGCGGTCCGGACGTTCGCGCGTCGCCGCGTCCAGGCCATTCTCGACGGCGTCGTGCATGTCGATTCCGACGATGACGCCGCCGTCGCCGATGCCGCCGCACAGGTCGCCGGCGCGCTGACGCGGGCCGGTTATGCAACCACCGCCACACGGGTGGGCGGCCCGATCCAGGGTATCGAGATCTGTCAGCACCACTGCCCGGTTTCCCATGTGGCCGAAGAGTTTCCAGAGCTGTGCCAGGCCGAGCAGCAGGCCTTCTCAGAGGTCCTCGGCACCCACGTGCAGAGACTGGCTTCCATCGTCAACGGCGACTGCGCGTGCACCACGCACGTGCCGCTGACAGCGACCACACACGAAGCGACCACACCCGATGAGCAAGGAGCGTCAGCATGACGACCATCCCCGAGACCGCACCGCTCGGCCAGGAGGAGACCATCGCCTCGCTGGGCCATTACGGCTACGGCTGGTCGGACTCCGACGTCGCGGGCGCCAGCGCCCAGCGCGGGATCTCCGAAGCAGTCGTGCGTGACATCTCGGCCAAGAAGAGCGAACCGGAGTGGATGCTCGATGTCCGACTCAAGGCGCTGCGGACCTTCTACAAGAAGCCGATGCCGAATTGGGGCTCGGACCTCGACGGCATCGACTTCGACAACATCAAATACTTCGTGCGCTCGAGTGAGAAGCAGGCGACCTCCTGGGAGGAGTTGCCGGAGGACATCAAGAACACCTACGACCGGCTCGGCATACCGGAAGCCGAGAAGCAGCGACTGGTGTCGGGTGTAGCGGCTCAGTACGAATCTGAAGTTGTCTACCACTCGATCCGCGAAGACCTTGCGGCGCAAGGGGTTATCTTCCTCGACACCGACACCGCGCTCAAGGAGCACCCGGAGATCTTCAAGCAGTACTTCGGCACCGTGATCCCGGCCGGCGATAACAAGTTCTCCGCGCTCAACACCGCGGTGTGGTCGGGCGGTTCGTTCATCTATGTGCCCAAGGGCGTTCACGTCGACATTCCGCTTCAGGCCTACTTCCGGATCAACACCGAGAACATGGGCCAGTTCGAACGGACCCTGATCATCGCCGACGAGGGCTCCTACATCCATTACGTGGAAGGCTGCACCGCTCCCATCTACAAGAGCGACTCGCTGCATTCGGCGGTGGTGGAGATCATCGTCAAACCCGGTGCCCGCGTTAGGTATACGACCATTCAGAACTGGTCGAACAACGTCTACAACCTGGTCACCAAGCGGGCCCGCGCCGAGGCCGGCGCCACCATGGAGTGGGTCGACGGCAACATCGGTTCCAAGGTGACCATGAAATACCCGGCGGTGTGGATGACCGGCGAGCACGCCAAGGGCGAGGTGCTCTCGGTCGCCTTCGCCGGCGAGGGTCAGCACCAGGACACCGGCGCCAAGATGCTGCACCTGGCGCCCAACACCTCGAGCAACATCGTGTCCAAGTCGGTGGCCCGCGGCGGCGGCAGGGCCTCCTACCGGGGGCTGGTCCAGATCAACAAGGGTGCGCACGGATCGCGCTCCAGCGTGAAATGCGATGCGCTGCTGGTCGACACCATCAGCCGCAGCGACACCTACCCCTACGTGGACATCCGCGAGGACGACGTCACCATGGGCCATGAGGCGACGGTGTCCAAAGTCAGCGAGGACCAGCTGTTCTACCTCATGAGCCGCGGCCTGACTGATGACGAGGCGATGGCGATGGTGGTGCGCGGCTTCGTTGAGCCGATCGCCAAGGAGTTGCCCATGGAGTACGCCCTGGAACTCAACCGGCTCATCGAGCTGCAGATGGAAGGCGCGGTCGGATAGCAATGGCAAATCTGACTGAGGCGGTCGAGGGGATCGCTACGAACAAGGGCGAGCAATTCGCCTCGTTCGATGTCAACGCCTTCGAGGTTCCCGGCGGTCGCGACGAGCTGTGGCGGTTCACCCCCCTGCGTCGGCTCCGCGGCCTGCACGACGGCTCGGCGCCGCAGACAGCAGACGCCACCGTTGCGGTGTCCGAGCAGCCCGGCGTCACCGTGGAGACGGTGCAGCGCGGCGACGAACGCCTCGGTAACGGTGGAGTTCCCTCCGATCGCGTTGCAGCCCAGGCGTTTTCGTCCTTCCGTGCCGCGACCATCGTGACCGTCGCCCGCGGCGTGCATACCGAGACGCCGGTCGAGGTCACCATCACCGGACCCGGTGTGGGTCAAACCGCTTACGGCCACTTGCAGATCCGCGCCGACGAGCTGGCCGAGGCAGTGGTCGTCATCGACCTGCGCGGAAGCGGCACCTACGCCGACAACGCCGAGTTCGTGATCGCCGACGCCGCCCGCTTGACGGTGGTGTGGATCGCCGACTGGGCCGACGACACGGTCCACGTCACTGCCCAGCACGCCCGCCTCGGCAAGGATGCGGTGCTGCGCCACGTGGCGGTGACGCTGGGCGGCGACGTGGTGAGAATGGCGGCCACCGTCCGGTATGACGCCCCCGGTGGGGACGCCGAGTTGCTCGGCCTCTACTTCGCCGACGCCGGCCAGCACCTCGAATCCCGGCTTCTGGTCGACCACTCCCAGCCCAACTGCCGCTCCAACGTTGTCTACAAGGGTGCCTTGCAGGGCGATCCGGACTCCCGCAAGCCCGATGCGCACACCGTCTGGGTCGGCGATGTCCTCATCCGCGCTGAGGCGACCGGCACCGACACCTTCGAGGTCAACCGCAACCTGGTGCTCACCGACGGGGCCCGTGCCGACTCGGTGCCCAACCTGGAGATCGAGACCGGCGAGATCGTCGGCGCCGGACATGCCAGCGCCACCGGCCGTTTCGACGACGAGCAACTGTTCTACCTGCAGGCCCGGGGCATTCCGGAGCAGCAGGCCCGCCGGCTGGTGGTCCGCGGCTTCTTCGGGGAGCTCATCAACAAGATCGCCGTGCCGCAGATCCGCGACCGTTTGACCGACGCCATCGAACACGAACTGGCCATCACCGAATCGAAAGCTGACGCATGAGCACCCCGAATGCATCAACACTGGACATCAAGGACCTGCACGTGTCCGTCGAAAACCCCGACGGCACCCAGAAGGAAATCCTCAAGGGCGTCAACCTGACGGTGAAGTCGGGGGAGACCCATGCGGTCATGGGCCCCAACGGATCCGGCAAGTCGACGCTGTCCTACGCCATCGCCGGCCACCCGAAGTACACCGTCACTTCGGGCTCCATCACCCTCGACGGCGAGGACGTGCTGGAGATGAGCGTGGATGAGAGGGCTCGTGCTGGTCTTTTCTTAGCCATGCAATACCCCGTGGAGATCCCCGGGGTGTCGATGTCGAACTTCCTGCGTACGGCCGTGACCGCGGTCCGCGGTGAGGCGCCGAAGCTGCGTCTGTGGGTCAAAGAGGTCAAGGCGGCTTTGGCCGATCTTGAGATCGACCCGCAGTTCTCCGAGCGCAGTGTCAACGAAGGTTTCTCGGGGGGTGAGAAGAAGCGCCACGAGATCCTGCAGCTTGGTCTGCTCAAGCCGAAGATCGCCATCCTCGATGAGACCGACTCCGGTCTGGACGTCGATGCGCTGCGGGTCGTCAGTGAAGGCGTGAACCGGTTCGCCGAGGCCGAGCATGCCGGCGTGCTGCTCATCACCCACTACACCCGTATCCTGCGCTACATCCACCCGCAATTCGTGCACGTCTTCGTCGACGGGCGCATCGTCGAGTCCGGCGGTCCGGAATTGGCCGACGAACTCGAGGAGAACGGCTACGTGCGGTTCACCCGGGCCGCGGCTGCGACCTAGGACCGGCCATGACCGCCACGGTTGGTGCCGATCTCGACGTCGAGCGGATCCGTGCGGATTTCCCGATCCTGAAGCGGGTGATGCGCAGCGGAAACCCGTTGGCCTATCTGGATTCCGGTGCGACGTCCCAGAAGCCGCTGGCAGTGCTCGACGCCGAGCGTGATTTTCTGATCACCTCCAACGGGGCTGTGCATCGCGGGGCTCACCAGCTCATGGAGGAGGCCACCGACGCCTTCGAGAACGGGCGTGCCGACATCGCCGGCTTCGTCGGAGCGGCACCCGACGAGGTGGTGTTCACCAAGAACGCCACCGAGGCACTCAACCTGGTGTCGTATGTGCTGGGCGACAGCCGATTCGAGGGTGCCGTCGGTCCCGGGGACGTCATCGTCACCACCGAGCTGGAACACCACGCCAACCTCATCCCGTGGCAGGAGCTGGCCCGTCGCACCGGTGCGACGCTGCGCTGGTACGGCGTCACCGACGACGGTGAGCTCGACCTGGACTCGCTGGACCTCGATGAGCGCGTGAAAATCGTTGCCTTCACCCACCATTCGAACGTCACCGGCACCGGCGCGCCGGTCATCGCACTACTCGAGCGCGCGAAGAAGGTCGGCGCATTCACCGTTCTGGATGCCTGCCAGTCGGTTCCGCACCAGCCGGTCGACCTGCCCTCGCTGGGCGTGGATTTCGCCGCCTTCTCCGGGCACAAGATGCTCGGTCCCACCGGAATCGGTGCACTGTACGGGCGCCGCGATCTCCTCGCAGCCCTGCCACCGTTTCTCACCGGCGGCTCGATGATCGAGACCGTCACCATGGAATCGGCCACCTACGCCGGGCCGCCGCAGCGGTTCGAGGCCGGTACGCAGATGATCTCTCAGGTGGTCGGGTTGGCCGCGGCGGCACGGTATCTCGACCGGATCGGTATGCCTGCGGTGCAGGCCCACGAGCACCGGCTGGTGACGGCGACGCTGGAGGGACTCAGCGAGATCCCACAGGTGCGGATCATCGGTCCGGCCGATCCGGCGGTGCGCCGCTCGCCGGTGGCTTTCGTGGTCGACGGCGTGCACGCCCACGATGTCGGCCAGGTGCTTGATGACGAGGGCGTCGCCGTGCGCGTCGGTCACCACTGCGCCGCGCCTCTGCACCGGCGCTTCGGGTTGGCCGCCACCGTCCGGGCATCCTTCGCCGTCTACAACACCACCGACGAAGTCGACCGACTGGTCGCCGGTGTGCGCCGAGCGATTGAGTTCTTCGCCTGATGCGCCTCGAGCAGATGTACCAGGACGTGATCCTGGACCACTACAAGCACCCGCATTGCCGGGGGCTCCGTGAACCGTTCGGCTCCGAGGTGCACCACGTGAACCCGACGTGCGGTGACGAGGTCACCCTGCGGGTGGCGTTGTCCGACGACGGCGCGCAGGTTGCCGACGTCTCCTACGACGGGCAGGGCTGCTCGATCAGCCAGGCGGCCACCTCGGTGCTGGCCGATCTGGTGATCGGTCGCAGTGTCGGCGAGGCGTTGGAGACAGTGGCCGCGTTCAGCGAGATGGTCTCCTCGCGGGGAACCGTCGAGGGTGACGAGGATGTGCTGGGCGACGGCGTCGCCTTCGCCGGGGTGTCGAAATACCCGGCGCGGGTCAAGTGCGCCCTGCTGGGCTGGCTGGCGTTCAAGGCCGCACTCGCCGAGGCCCGGGCCGCAGAGACCGCCTCGGCGGGGGTATCCCACCACCATGACCTGGAGGAAACATGACCGAAACCGCATCAGAGGAACTGCTGGCCGACGTCGAGGAGGCCATGCGTGACGTGGTCGACCCCGAGTTGGGCATCAACGTCGTGGACCTCGGTCTGATCTACGGCATCAACCTCGAGCAGGCCCCCGAGGAAGGGGCCGGCAAAGTGGCTGTCGTCGACATGACATTGACCTCGGCGGCCTGCCCGCTGACCGACGTCATCGAGGACCAGATGCTCAACGCCCTCGTCGGTTCCGGGTTGGTGACCGAGGTGAAGATCAACTGGGTCTGGAACCCGCCGTGGGGTCCGGACAAGATCACCGACGACGGCCGCGAGCAGCTTCGGGCGCTGGGCTTCACCGTCTGAACGCGGCGACGATGGGTTCTTTTTTCCACTGAGTGCGGCCGGTCAATGCCATAGCGTCGCAATTATCCCGGACAATGAATGGGGGCGTCGCTACGTCGCCCCCTGTTTCCCGGGGAGGCCAGGCATGCAGGGCGAACCGCCGATCGCCGATCCCGACAGCCGGGCGCTTGATGACCTGCGGGGCCGCATCGTGGCGATCGATGCCCAGATGTCGCAACTGGTGGCCCAGCGCCACGCGCTGGTCGAGCAGTACGAGCGGCACCGGTACGCCATCATCGGCCGCTTGCACCCGGCCGCAACTCCGGGATACCCGATGGTCTCTCCGGCCCAACGTCAGGAGTGGTCGGGCGCCCGGGTTCGGGCACTGCTGCTGTGGCTGGGCGCGGCGCTGCTGGGAATCTCGGCCCTGACGTTCACCGCGGTGGCCTGGTCGCACCTCGGCGACGGCGGGCGCGCTCTGCTGCTGCTGGCCGCCACCGCGGTGTGCACCGCCCTGGCGATCGCGGCCCGCCGCCGCCTGCCCATGACCGCCGAGGCGTTCGTCGGGCTGGCGGTCGTGCTCACCCTGGTCGATGCCTACGCGGTGCGCCGGGCCGGGGTGGGCTCGGGCCTGTCCTGGCAGGTGTGGTGGGCCCTCGGCACCGCGACCTCGGCCGGGTACGCCGCCGCGCTGGGGACGCTCACCGGCCGTCGGACCGCCCGGTTCGCGGTGGCCGCACTCCTGCCGATCGCAGCCGGACTTCTCGTGACCGGACCCGACTGGGCGACGTCGATGCTCGACGCCGCGCTGGCTACCGCCTTCGTGTACGGGATGACGCGGTGGGGAGGCTTTTTCTATCCCGAGGGACGGGTGGTCCTCGGGCTCTATGCAGTCGGCTCATGGATGGCGGCCGCCGCGCTGGCGGGATACGCCGCCGCGCAGCCGGAGACGGTCCCGGCCGCGGTCCCGCCCGCGCTGGCGGTCGGATTGCTGGCGGCCGCACCCGAACTCGCCGCACGCCGGCTCACGGCCTCCAGGCTTGCCACGTCGCTCGCGGTCCTCGCCCAGGGCGTGCCGGCCGGCGTCGCGCTGACCCTGGTCGCCCCGCTGGTCGGGACACAGGGCGCGTTGGCCGTGGCCGTCGCCGCCGGCGGCGCCACCATCGTGGCGTCGTTGTTCCTGCGCGGGACACGGCGCACCGGAGCGCTCGTCGCGGGGACGGCGTTCGCGATCCCCGGGACGCTGTTCGTGGCCGGTGTCAGCCTGCCCGCCGTAGTGAGTCCACTTGCCTGGCTTGAGGAGCCGTGGACCGGCACGGTCGGCCTCGTCGCCCGCACGGTGCTCGAAGGACCGCGCATCACGACCAGCTTCGCCGGGTCATGGGCGGCGGTCTGGGCGCTCGGCGCGATCGCGGCCGTCGGGGTCGCGCTCGGGTTGCGGCGACGGGTGATGCTCGGAATCGTCACGGCGGCAGTCGGACTCGCTGCCGCGTTGGTCCCGTTGAATGCGGGGTCCTCAGTGCTCATCACGCTGGTCGTCACCACTGCGGCGTTCGTCCTCGTTCTGCTCGCCAGCGCGTTCGCTGACCGCCGGCAGGCCGGCGACGGGTGGGCGCTGTTGCCGGGCGCGCTGATCGCCGCCGTACCCACGATCGGATGGGCCGCGGTGTCCACCGCAGCATCGGTCGTCGCCACGGCCGTGGCCGGTGTCGCGGCAGTCGCCGCGGCGCTGATAGCCCACCCGGCTCAGGCGCGCCCGGCCTATGCGGGGTTGGGCGCACTGCTCGGCGTTACCTTCGTCGGCATCGCCACCCGTGCTGCCGGCGCCCAGTTGCCGGCCGCCGGCTTCGCCGTGGCCGTGGCGGCGGCAGCGCTGGTGCTGGCGGGTGTGTTCGTTCTGCGTGCGCAACCGGCCACCGGTGTGGTGTTCGAATACCTAGGCGCGGCAACGACACTGGTGGGAGCGGTGGTTTCGGCGGGTTCGACGCCGTGGCTGGCGGGGGCGTTGACGGCGCTGGCTGCTGCCGCCGCTCTCGCGGCGCTGGGTCGGGACCGGCGGGTGATCTACAGCTGTGCGTCCGGCGCGCTCGCGCTCGGTGCGGTCTGGGCGTGGCTCGCCGCGGCGCGGATCGGCGTGGTCGAGGCCTACACCGCACCTGCCGCCGCGGTGACCCTACTGGCCGGAATTGTGCTGTGGCGCAGCAGCCCTGGCCGCTCCTGGCTCACGCTGGGCGCGGCCCTGGTGCTCGCGATCGGCCCGACACTGCTGCTGGGAATCCGCGACAACGACGCGGTGCGGCTCATCGTCGCCGCGTTGCTGTCCTTCGCGGCGGTGGTCGTCGGCGCCGTGCTGCGACTGCAGGCGCCGCTGTGTCTCGGGGCGGTTGCCCTGCTGGCGATCGGCATCGACCAGTGGGGTGCGGACATCATTCGCATGCCGCGCTGGATCACTCTCGGCGCGGTCGGCGTCCTGCTGATGTGGATCGGAGCGACGTTTGAGCACCGCCGCCGCGACTGGCGCCGGGCCTCGGACGTGTTCGGGCATTTCGGCTGAGACGAAACTCGGGCCTGGATCGGGCGGATCCAGTTTGAGATTTTCCACAGCTGCCGGGGAACACAACGGGCATACCGGACGTTGCCGATTGCATGGCTACCCGTGACCTGAACGCGCAAGAATTCAACGAAACCGTGAACGGCAGCGACATCGTGCTCGTCGACTTCTGGGCGTCCTGGTGCGGTCCGTGCCGTGCCTTCGCCCCGACCTTCGCCAAGGCCTCCGAAGCGCACCCCGACATCGTGTTCGGCAAGGTGGACACCGAGGCCGAGGAGGAGTTGGCCAGGGCCGCCGAGATCCGTGCCATCCCCACGCTGATGGCCTT
>Ga0194051_1001766_pt1 | contig 11038 bp, 10 predicted proteins | sample SepL2320m_MetaG_FD_161275 | JGI IMG/M metagenome (GOLD analysis project Ga0194051, IMG submission 161275) | Anoxic zone freshwater microbial communities from boreal shield lake in IISD Experimental Lakes Area, Ontario, Canada - Sep2016-L239-20m | ecosystem: Environmental > Aquatic > Freshwater >...
GCTGCATGTGAAGCTCATGTGGTTCGACACGACGTCGCAGCTCCTGAACTACATCAACGCCGGCCAGCCGCGCGACCGCGTGAAAATCAACGACCTCGAGTTCTTCTGCCACAGCAACAAGGCGTGCCTCCTCTTCGACTACTCGAACAACATAGACAGCGCGTCGAAGGTCTGGCTGCACGAGAACGACATGAGAAAAATCAACCGCGGCATCTTCACGAAGGACGCACTCGTGCGGAGCTGGGGCTGCCACACCGGCGAGAGCATGTCGTCGCGTTTCCGCTCGGCGACGGGCGTGCCGATGTGGGGGCTCACCGGCAAGAGCCAGTACATGACGGACGAGCTGCCCTTGCCCGCGACCGCCGCGGGTCACTGGACGCGCTGACTCACGATCTTATTCTAAATCCCAACCCCGCGGTGATCAGCCGCAGTGCCGGAGTGGGACCGGAAGAGGAATAAGATTAAGAATAAGATGACGACCCCACCCAATTTTCCAAAACACGAATGAAACTCCGCGACCTGCAGGCCATCTACGAAACGCCGTTCTTCGATCTCATCGGTCGCTCGCGCGAGGTGTATCTCGCGCATTGGAAAATGAACGAGGTGCAGCTCTGCACGCTGCTCTCGATCAAGACCGGCGGCTGCTCGGAGGACTGTGGCTATTGCGCCCAGTCGGCGCGCTACAACACGGGCGTCGAACGCGAGACGCTGATGTCGCCGGATGCCATCGAAGCCGTCGCCGTGCGCGCGAGGGAAAATGGCTCCACGCGCTTCTGCATGGGCGCGGCGTGGAAGGGCGTGCGCAATGGCGACCCGCGTTTCGAGAGCGTGCTGGAGAGCGTGCGCCGCGTGGCGAAGCTCGGCATGGAGGTCTGCGTCACGCTCGGGCAGCTCGGTGAAAAGGAAGCCGTGCAGCTCAAGGATGCCGGCGTCACGGCCTACAACCACAACATCGACACCTCGCCGGAGCACTACCCGAGCATCGTCAGCACGCACACATTCCAGGACCGGCTCGACACCATCGGCCATGTGCAAAAGTCCGGCATGAGCGTGTGCTGCGGCGGCATCATCGGCATGGGCGAGACGGAACTCGACCGCCTCAAGATGCTCGAAGTCCTCACCAATTTTGATCCCGCGCCCGAGAGCGTGCCAATCAATTGCCTCATGCCGATGCCCGGCACACCGCTCGACGAGCAGCCGCCCGTGGACATCTTCCAGCTCGTGCGCCTCATCGCCACCACGCGCATCGCGCTGCCGCGCGCAAAGGTGCGCCTCAGCGCAGGCCGCACGCGCCTCACGCGCGAAGGCCAGGCGCTGTGTTTCTTCGCCGGTGCGAATTCGATCTTCTACGGCGACAAGCTCCTCACCGCCGCCAATCCCGGCGTGGACGACGACCGCGCGCTGCTCGACGAACTGAACCTCAAGCCGCAGCCCGCACACACCGGCGAGCACCCCGCAGGCAGCGAGTGCGGCACGGCGATGGCCTGCCTGTCGTAGCCGCGCTGGTGGAGCGCGACCTCCGGGCGCGCTTCGTTTTGCGTGCGCCGGGGGAAACGCGCCCGGAGGTCGCGTTTCACCAACACTCCACTTTCCTTCCCGCGCGCCCTCGCGCATCCTCCCCGCGCGATGACCACCGCAAACAAGATCACCATCGGCCGGATCCTCATGATCCCGTTCTTCGTGCTCATGGCCCTCTACTACGGGCGCAGCGTCGCGCACGGGCATCCGCACGAATGGATGCGCCTCGCGGCCATCGCCATCTTCGTCATCGCCGCCGCGAGCGACGGCGTGGATGGCTACATCGCGCGCCGCTACAATCAGATGAGCAAGCTCGGCACCGTGCTCGATCCCATCGCGGACAAAGGGCTGCTCCTCGCAGCCATATTCACGCTCAGCTTTGGCAACTGGCAGTATGAATTTCCCCTCTGGTTTCCCGTGCTCGTCATCGCGCGCGACGTCGCGCTCGTCACGGGCGTGCTCGCAGTCTATTTCATCAATGGCGACGCCCGTGTGCGCCCGAGTTGGATGGGAAAATCGGCCACCGTCTCGCAGATGGTCGCCATCGGCTGCGCGATGCTTTTCACCGGCAGCGAATGGAAGGCGCGCTTCGCGGGACACGAGGTCGCGTTCCTCGACATGCCGGTTTTTATCGCCGGTTTCTTCACGCTCATCTCTGGGTTGTTCTATATTCGCGACGGCATCCGACAGCTGCACTCGAAAGGCCACGGCGAGCCGCAGCCGCCGGGCAAGCTGCTCTAAAGGGGGGCAATCCTTCTCGTGCACAGGTCCACTTGCAGCAAACAATGCGCGCAATCAGCCCTCAGGCTGCGAATCAATCTTATATGAAACTCACTGCCTTGAGCATCATCCTCCTCATCACGTTCCACTTGCAAGGATGCATTGTTGCCCGTGTCGTCACGGCTCCGCTCCGGTACGGCCTGCATCGCGCGGAAATCGCGAGAGCCGAGAAACGCGGGGAGAGGCGGGCCGAAAAGCGCAGCGAGAAGGCAGCCGAAGACCGGGCGCCCGCCCCAAGTCATATTGACCGATCCGAGCTCCCGCCGCCCCCTGCGGAAGCCCCCGCGAATTAGCGCGCCGCTCCTTTCCTCTTTATCCCGGCACGATGCGCACGTTCCTCCTCACCGTCGCCTGCCTCGCATTCTCCGTGTTCGCCCGCGCCGAGTCCTTTGAGATCAAGGACGGCGACCGCGTCCTCTTCCTCGGCGACACGCTCCTAGAACGCGAGGGCAGCTACGGCTACTTGGAGACCCGCATGGTCGAGCAGTTCCCCGACCACAAGTTCACCGTGCGGAATCTCGCCTTCAGCGCCGACACGCCGCTCGGCTGGTCGCGCGCGTCGTTCGACCCGCCGGCGAAGGGATTCGAGCGGCTGAACCTCTACGCCTTCCTCATGGAACTCGGCCGCCCCGGCCCATTCGACGCGAGCAAGAACAACGTCGCCCGCGTGTGGCAGCTCAGCGAATCCGACGCGAAAAGCGGCGTGCTGCCGCCCGCCGCGACCACCACGACCACCATCCCGGCCTACACCCTCGAGGACGGCCAACTCACGAAGGATCTGCTCGCCGAGAAAATCACGGTGCTCGCGCCGAAGAGCGCCACCGCATTTCTCACCGCGCGCTTCCAAGCCGCGACCACAGGCAAGGCAACGCTGAACCTCACGGGCATCCGCAAAGCGTGGCTCGACGGCCAGCCCCTCGCCATCGCCAGCGAGCCTTCGCCGAGCGTGGATATGTCCGCCGACGCACACACCTTCACCGTGGAAGTGGACGCCAAATCCCCGCCCGAAGTCCTGCGCGTGGAATCGCCCGCCGTGTTGTTCCTCGGCGACTGGGAGTGGAGCGCTGGCGTCCTCGCCGGCCACGAATGCCAAAGCGCGAAGCGCCACTTCTCCTGTGTGCATGGCCGGCGGGGACGCCAGCGCTCCATCATGCCCGCCCTTTCCCCTCTGGCACGCGCCTCACTTGAACATGCGCATCCAGCCCGCATGAGTCTCCGTGTCGCCCATCGTGAATGCCTTTCCCGAACCGATAGCCGGTGCCGCTGGCATAAAGCTCGCTCAAGACGGGGAGACTTCATACGCTCCACCAATGTGCGGCATCGTCGGCTTCGTCGAAAAATCATGGCCTGAGGAAGAAGCACGCACCCGGCTCGGGGCGATGCTGGGCCTCATCGCGCACCGGGGTCCCGACGGCGAAGGCACACACGTGGCCGGTGGCCTCGCCATGGGCATGCGGCGGCTTTCGATCATCGATCTGGCGGGCGGCACCCAGCCGATTTGGAATGAAGACCGGACGATTGGCGTCGTCTTCAACGGCGAGATCTACAACTACGTCGAGCTGCGTGCGGAACTCCAAGGCAAGGGCCACCAACTGCGCACCCAGAGCGACACCGAGGTGCTGGTTCATCTTTATGAGGAGGAAGGCGAGCGGCTCGTGCAACGCCTGCGCGGGATGTTCGCGTTCGCGATCCTCGATTCACGCAAGCGCACCCTCTTTCTCGCGCGCGATCACTTTGGGCAGAAGCCGCTGTATTGGTTCGCCGGCGGCGGGCGGTTCGCGTTTGCCTCCGAATTGAAATGCCTGCTCGCGCTTCCGTTCGTCCCGCGCGACCTCGATCCGGAGGCGTTGCCCGACTTCGCCACCTGGCTGTCGCTCCCGCCGCCGCGCACGCACTTTCGCCACATCCGGAAACTCCCGGCCGGCAGCCATCTCACCGTCCCGCTCGATTCCACCGCAGTCCCCGAGCCAGTGCGCTACTGGCGGTTCGAGATCCAGGAACCTGCCGCAATCCACGATCGCGAAACGGCGGTCGCCAGCATCGATGCTGCGTTCAGCGAATCGATCCGGCTGCACTTCCGTGCCGATGTGCCCGTGGGCATCCTGCTCAGCAGCGGTCTCGACAGCCGGATGGTCGCCACCTACGCGCGAGAGCTGCATCCGGAGGGGGTGAGCACGTTCAGCGTGGGATACACTGAAGCCGGCTCCGAACTCGAAGGCGCGCGCGAATCGGCACGTGACCTCGGGACTGAGCATCATGAACTGACCATCGCGGGGACTGACGTCGGGCGGCGGATCGATCAGCTGGCGTGGCATCTCGACGAGCCGATCGGCGACCCGGCGGTGTTCGCGGTCGGGCAGGTGTGCAAGTTCGCGCGCGAGCATGTAAAGGTGCTGCTCTCCGGCGAAGGCGCCGACGAACTTTTTGCCGGCTACGACATGAAGTACCGCTCGCACCTCGCGACGATCGGGCGCTCGGATGCGATCCGCCGGTTCGCAGGCTGGCTGCCGGACGCGGGCGAGCCGTTCCCAACCACGCGGTTCGGCCGGCTGCGGCGCCGCGCGCACACCCTGCGCGCGGCGGAAATCGCGAGCCTGCGGGCACAGGGATTGCCCGGCGACCAGCGTCACCCGCGCGGGCTCACGCCCGAACAACTCCGGCGCCTGCGGCGGCGCGAAGCGGAGATCGGCCGTGCCTTGGCGCGGCCGCAGCGCGACTTGCTCAGCACGCTTCTCGCGTTCGACGTGGACTGGATGCTGGGCGAGTCGCTGCTCCAAAAAGCCGACAAGATGAGCATGGCCGCGTCGATCGAACTGCGGACGCCATTTGTCGATGTGCCCCTCGCCGATGCCGCTGCGCGGCTCGACTCGCGGCTGAAGCTCGGCGAGGCCACCGGCAAGCTCGTGCTGCGCGAATGCCTCGCCCGGCACATCGCGGAACCGATCGACCGGCCAAAAAAGGGCTTCCCTATGCCCCTCGGGAGGTGGCTGCGCGGAGAGCTTCGCGATCAGGTCGAGGCGGAAATCTTCTCGGAGAATGCGGCGTGCTTCGTCGCGCTCGATCGCACGGAGATGCGCCGGGCCTGGGACGATTTCCAGGCAGGCCGATGGGATGGTGCGCTCACGTTCTACTCGCTCTGGCTCTACGAGGCGTGGCATCGCACGGTGGTGAAAAGCCCGTGCCCCTGACCGCCCATGCCCGCGCCCGTCACCATCGTCATTCCCTGCTACAACGCCGAACGCTGGATCGGTGAAGCGATCCAGAGCGCTCTGGATCAGGACTGGCCGGCCATCGAGGTCATCGTCGTGGACGATGGATCGACCGATGGTTCACGCGAAAAGATTCGCGAGTTTGGCAGCCGCATTCGCCTGATCGAAGGAGGCCATCGCGGAGGGAATGCGGCACGCAACGCCGGGCTCCATGCAGAGGCTGGAGAATGGGTGCAATTCCTCGACGCCGACGACTGGTTGCTCCCGGGAAAGATTTCCCGGCAACTCTCCGGCGCAGGGGATGAAGACGTGATCTTCAGCCCGGTGCTGTTCGATCAGGATGGCTGCCGCACTCCAAGCGACATCGATCCCCGGCGGAACACCGCGGCGCTCTGGCTCGCGTGGGAACTGCCGCAAACCGGCGGCTGCCTTTGGCGCAGGAATTCGCTGCTCTCCATCAACGGCTGGAACGAAGCGACGCCGTGCTGCCAGGAATACGAGCTCTACTCGCGGGCCATCCGCGCCGGACTGCGCTTCCGCTTTTCCGAAACACCGGGCGCCATCTATCGCGTGTGGTCCGACGACACGCTCTGCCGCAAGGACCCGACGAAGGTCATCGATGTCCGCACCCAACTCTACCGGGAATTCGTCGGCTGGTTGCGCGACAGGGGCGTGCTCACCGGCGGGGATCTGCAACTGGCGGGCCGCGCGTGTTTCGAAATGGCGCGGACGCTCGCGAAGTCTGACCCCGGTCGCGCGGCCCGATACTACGATGAGCGAAAACGCGAGGGTCTCATCCATCTCGCCGGCCCGGCCGCACCGCTTTCTTATCGCATCGCGCACTCGCTGCTCGGATTTTCATTCGCCGAAAAGCTGGCCCGTTCGCGCCGCCGGAAAAACTGATGCCGCTCTTTTCCACCGTCATTCCCGTTTTCAATCGCGCGGCGCTCATCCGGGCCACGCTCGACTCAGTGCTCGCGCAGGACCTCCCGGATCAGGAGGTCATCGTCGTCGATGACGGCTCTACCGACGCGACCCTCGAAACGCTCGCGACCTATGGCGACCGCATCCGCGTGTTGCAGCAGAAAAACAGCGGTCCGGCCGTCGCGCGCAACCTCGGCATCCGGCACGCGACCGGCCAGTACATCGCCACCTTCGACAGCGACGACCTTTGGTTTCCGTGGACGCTGGCGACGTATGCGGAGGCGATCCAACGCCACAACACACCGGCCTTCATCGCCGGCGCGCAATTCGTTTTTCGCGACCAAAGCGAGGTGGGCGCAGTGCAACCGGCGCCGCTGCGCGCCGAGTACTTCGACGACTACCTTACCTCTGGGGATCAGTGGCGCTGGTTCGGCGCGTCGTCGTTCGTTCTGCGTGCGGATGCGGTGCGGGCGGTCGGCGGCTTCAGCACGGAGTGGATCAATGCGGACGACGCCGATCTCGCGCTGCGGCTCGGCACGGCGCGCGGTTTTGTGGACATCCAGTCGCCGGCGACCTTCGCGTATCGGGAACATGCCGGGAGTCTGAAGACGAACGTGGACGTCTCGTTTCGGAGCCTCACCTACCTCGTCGCGCAGGAGCAGCGAGGGGTTTATCCGGGCGGCGAAGGTCGCCAGCGCGAGCGCTGGGAAATCCTCACGCGTCACATCCGGCCATTCACGCTCGCGTGTGTGAAGGACCGTGCAATCAGGCGCGGCTGGAACCTGTACCGGCGCACGCTCGCGTGGCATCTCGCCTTGCGTCGCTGGCGGTATTTGTGCAGTTATCCCGTCCTGGCCGCGGTCGGCCTCCTCAAGCCACACCGTTGAGTTCCACATGATCCTGCGTCTCTTTCACGGACTCGCCTCGAGGGCGCGATCCCTCGCCTACCGGATGCGCGGGGTGCAGATCGCCGGCAAATGCTGGATGCGCGCCATCGAGATTCCGCGGCACCATCGCGGCATCAAACTCGCCGCGGGCGTGTCGCTCGATCGCGGGGTGACTTTGCTCGCCACGCGGGACGGGGCACGCATCGAGATCGGTGCCAACACCTACGTGAACCGCCTCACGATGATTGATGCCGACACGCTCGTGGAGATCGGGGACGAGGTGATGATCGGGCCGTTCTGTTACCTCACAGATCATGATCACACCTTCGCTTCCGGCGTGGCGCCCGGTGCCGGCGCACTCGTCTCCGAGCCAACGCGCATCGGGGCGCGTTGCTGGCTCGGGGCGCACGTGACGGTGCTCAAGGGCGTGACCATCGGCGAAGGAAGCGTCGTCGGCGCGGGGAGCGTCGTGACAAAATCACTGCCCGCGGGCGTCGTCGCCGTCGGCAACCCGGCGCGGATCTTGCGCGAACTATGAGCGCGCCGCTGACCTGCGCTGTGATGATCACCACGCGCAACCGCCGCGAAGATCTTGCGCGCACGTTCGCCGTGCTGCGGACGCTGCAGCCAGCGCCGGACGAAGTCCTCGTCTGCGCGGACGGATGCACGGACGGGACGGTGGAGTTCATCCGGGAGCAGCATCCCGGCGTGCGACTGATCGTTCACGAACAGGGACGCGGCTCCATTCCATCGCGAAACGAAATGGCGGCAGCAGCGACGTGCGACATCTTCGCGAGCCTCGACGACGACAGCTATCCCATCGAAGCCGACGCCATCGCACGGATCCGCGAGTTATTCGAAAAAAACCCGCGGCTCGCGATCGCAGCGTTTCCGCAGCGCAGCGACGAAGATCCCGCGACACTCTCCGCGCAGGACTTCGGCACCGCGAAGTTTGCCGGCAGCTACGCAAATTGCTCGGCCGCAATTCGCACGTCCGTTTTCAAATCGCTCGGAGGTTACCCGGATTTCTTTTTTCACATGTACGAGGAGCCGGATTTTGCGCTGCGCTGCACGAGCGCCGGCTGGCAGGTCCGCTTCGAGCCATGCGTCACGGTGCGGCACCATTTTTCCGCAGTCGGCCGCAACGAAATCCGCATCCACCATCTTCATTCGCGCAACGAGCTGTGGAGCGTGCTGCTGCGCTGTCCGATGCCGCAACTCCTCGCCGTCGCACCGTTCCGCGCATGGCGGCAGTTTCGCTACGCGTGCCAGCGCGGCTGGTCGTGGGTCTGGCGCGAGCCGCGCTGGTGGTGGCAATTTTTCGGTGGAATTTTCCGCTGCCTGCGCGCGCGCCATGCACTCCCGTGGCCGAGCTACCGCGCGTGGATGGAACTTCTGCGCAAGCCGATCGAGTCCGAGCGCGAGTGGCTGGAAAAATTCGCCGCAGGCGCGGATTGAATCCTCTCCCCCCGCGACATCAGCCAGCGGACGGCCCGCTGCCGCGGATCAGTTTCCGCGCGGCGGCACGCGATGCGAACATGCCGCTGAGAATCGCCGGCCAGCGGTGCAGGCGGAACACGTTCCTGCGGAGCAAAAGACGGCGGCGCAAAATCCGATGCCACAAAAACCACCGGCGCCAGCGCGGCGGGACATGGCGGTAATAGACGAGCCACGAGGAAAAATGCTTGTCGAACTCGCTCGCGGCATTCGTGGAATCGCTCAGCCGCAGGCCGCCCGCCTGCCAGTGCAGGTGCCGCACGGATGCCTTTGGATCGAACACAATCCGCATCCCGCCCTGCGCGATCCGGATCGCGAGGTCGGTATCGTCCCCATACGAATTGCCGGTGAAGATCGGATCGAACCCGCCGACCTGATCGAACGCGCTTTTCCTCACCGAGCAGTTGCACGTCGAGAGATGCGCGACGTCCCGCCGCTCGGAGGATCGGCGGTTGAAAAATTCCGCCGCCTCGTAGAGCGACGCGAACCGCGATCGGTCGGGCGGCTCCGGCGCGAAGTCCGGCACGTTGAGTTCCTGCCCGCACACGGCGGCGATGGCGGGATCGGCGTAATTTTCCAAGTGCCGATCCAGAAACGCGGGGTCCGCGATGCGCACGTCGTCATCGAGAAAAAGGAGCACCTCATGCCGCGCCTCTACCGCTGCGTAATTGCGCGCGGCGACGACGCCCGGCGGACGGCGCAGGATGCGCACGGGGATTCCGTTCGGGAGCGTGAGCCTGTCGCCCTCAATGCACGCCACGGGACTTTGATCCACGATGAGTACTTCCGCGCGCGCCGGTTTCAGCCGCCCGAGATCCGCGAGCGTGTCACGCAACGGCTCCGGACGACGATAGGTGGGGATGATGATGCTGACGCCGGGTGCCATGGAAAATCGCGGATCATGCTGTCGGCCCCGCGTACACGGGCGCAAGCAAGAACCCCCGGCGGCCCCGGCGTATTTTCTTCTCTTGCGCGACCCGCGGGTTAGGCAACATCCGCGCAGCCATGAGGATTTCCTTCTCCGCCACGAACCCGTGCCACATGTGGCCCACCGCGCGCGCCGTCGCCGAGGCTGGTGCGCTCGCGCACTTCTACTCGGGCTATCCCGCATGGAAAATCGCGGATGCAAATCCCGCGCACCTGCGCTGCTTCAGCTTCCGCACAAACGTCGTGTACGGCCTGCTGAAATATGCGCCTGCCGCGCTGCGTCCGAGCGCCAGGCGGCTTTTCCTGTGGCAGGATCGGGGCTTCGACCGCTGGGTCGGCGCACACTTGGAGCCGTGCGATTTCATCCACGCGATGCCCGGCCAGGCGCTGCACACATTTCGCGCCGCGAAGAAGCTCGGCATTCGTACCGTGCTTAACCACGCGACCGGCCCTGCGCGCGAATGGGTGCGCATCATGCGCCCCGAATACGAGCGCGTCGGCATGAGCCTCGAAAAAGAATGCCCGTATGACGCCGCGTATTTCGAGCGTGAGGACGAGGAATATGCGCTCGCCGATTTCCACTGTGCCGCATCCACCGTCGTGCGCGATCAGCTCATCGCGACCGGCATCCCCGCAGCCCGCGTGTGGGTCGCCCCGTACGGCGCGGATACGAATTCACGCGTCTTCCGCAGTGCGGAGAATCCATCCGCGCCGCCATTTTTCCGCATCCTCTTCGCAGGGCAGATCAGCCTGCGCAAAGGCATCCGCACGCTGCTCGAAGCGCTCACGCTCGCGGGCCGCGCGCATTGGAAGATGGAATTCATCGGCTCGCGGTCCGCGGAGACTGCGAAGGACTTCGCAGCGTACCGCGGCGCGACACCGCTCACCTTCCACGGCGCGCTGCCGCAGGAGCACCTCGCACGGGCGATGCGCGACAGCAGCGTGCTCGTGCTGCCGTCGCTCGAGGAGGGCTTCGGCCTCGTCGTGCCGCAGGCGCTGAACTGCGGCTGCCCGTGCATCGTGAGCGATCGCACCGGCGGCAAGGACTGCATCCGGCACCGCGAAAACGGCAGCGTTTTTCCCGTCGGCGACGCCGCCTCGCTCGCGGCCGAACTCGCTTGGTGGGAGCGGAACCCGAGGCGCACGTCGGACAACTTCACGTGGACGGACGGCGCTCGCACAATTATTGCGGAGAGCGAGGCAGCCCTCAGCCGATGAATTTTTTCCCGCGACCAGCAAAGAAGCAGACGAACGCCCCGCCGCGCGGGGTCATTCCGCCGGGGCCGCAGCACCGGC
>Ga0194051_1001769_pt1 | contig 11030 bp, 24 predicted proteins | sample SepL2320m_MetaG_FD_161275 | JGI IMG/M metagenome (GOLD analysis project Ga0194051, IMG submission 161275) | Anoxic zone freshwater microbial communities from boreal shield lake in IISD Experimental Lakes Area, Ontario, Canada - Sep2016-L239-20m | ecosystem: Environmental > Aquatic > Freshwater >...
GTATGGCGTGGCGGGTCAGGGCCAGGCAAGGCAAGGCGGGGCACGGCTTGGCAGGCAGGGTACGGCTCGGCAGGGCAGGCGGGGTTTGGCACGGCTTGTTCCGGCAAGGCGTGGCTCGGCAAGGCATGGCACGGCTTGGCAGGCTTGGCAGGTCAGGGCTGGGCGGGGCTCGGCGCGGCTCGGCAAGGTTTGGCAAGGCAGGCGGGGTGTGTTCCGGCTTGGTTAGGCATGGCGCGGCTGGGTCCGGCTTGGCTCGGTGCGGCAGGCATGGCGCGGCGTGTCTCGGAACGGCGCGGCGCGGTACGGCACGGTGTGGCGCGTTTGGCACGGCTTGGCAGGCGTGGCAGGTCCGGGTCTGGCGGGTTCGGGCACGGCTTGGCGGGCCTCGGCATGGCATGGCAGGCATGGCTTGGGAGTGACGTAGTCCCACGTTCCTCAAAAACTCACTTACACAAAAGGAAAAAGAAATGTCCCAAGAAGTAGCAGCAATACAAATTGACAAAATCGGCGCCCAGACGATCAAAGTTCCGATCATCGGCACCGCTCCACTGATCGTTCACAACTGGTCCGAAAAGGCCAAGCGGCAAATGCTGGACTCGCAACAAGGACGCAAAAAAGTCAGGGAAGTACGCGATCCACAGTCTGACTACCAGACTTCTCTGTACCGAATTGCGGCAGAAAACGGCGGACACGACCTGTACGGGTTTCCCGTCTTGGCGTTCAAAGCGGCCACCATCGGCGGCGCTCGCTTCTACGACAAGTCCGTCACCATGACCATGCTGCGGCAATGCATCTTCTTCAAAGGGGTTGTCACCAAAGCCGACCCAGCCCAGCTCGTCAAGATTAACGGCGAACCGCGTATGCGCGAAGACGTCGTGCGTGTTGGTCAAGGCACCGACCTGCGGTATAGGGGTGAGTTCACCGAATGGTCAGCCGAACTGATCATTACGTTCGTGACCTCGGCACTAAGTGAAGGGTCAGTGTTGTCTCTCATTGATGCCGGCGGCATGGGCGTCGGTGTCGGCGAGTGGCGGCCACAACGATCAGGCGAGTACGGCACCTACCGCGTTGATATCAACAAGAAGATTGAGGTGCTGTAAATGTCCGATCTGCGTACTCAACTCACCGGCATTTACCAGAAGCATGGTGAACTTACCCCGCAGATCGTGGTGGATGAGGCGCGTCCATTGGACGCGCCTCTCCACGACCGATTTGAGTGGGATGACGCCATCGCAGGAGAAAAATACCGCCTAGTCCAAGGCGCTCGCATGATCAGAGTCGTACGCATGGAAGTAGAAATTCCTAACTCCGAAGAAAAGACTTTTATTCGTGCTTTCCACTCGCTCCACGATAGTGGCGATGACGAACGCCAAGGCTATGCGCCCACCGAGGAAATTTTGGAAAACGAGATGACTAGAAAAATATTGCTTCAAAACATGGAGCGTGAAATCTCGCAACTCAAAAAGAGGTACGGGCATTTGGTCGAGTTTGCAGAAACGCTTCATCGGATTATCAATGATGAAGATGCAGCATGAGTATCGACGAACTGCCGTTGATTACGTGCCGGGCAGCGTGGACCGACGACGATGTCAATTTTCATTCAGACATCACCTACTGTCGGGCTTTGCGCCACGACATCCGGGAGCTGGCTTGCGAAAAAGGATTCGCCAACCCTTTCCCGATCACTCTGAGCGATGAACTGTCCCAGCTCGGCGGCATGATCCAACTTGCATTTGCCGCAGCAACCGCTGAACTTTTGAGGGTTACCTGGTGAACGACGAACCGACCCCGGACATCATTGCGGGCGCCCTCACCAACGCTAAAACGTTGATCCAAAAACAGCACTTCGGTCTTTTCCAAGCGTTGGCCGAAGCGACGACCACGGAGCAGTGCCGCGGCGTCATGGGTTTCAAAGTGTTCCGCGACACTCGGGCTGCGATCAGCAAAGTGTTGCCGCCGACAACAACCCTGCCGGCGTTCAACGACACCGCCACCCAAAAGCAGTTGGTGGCCGTGTTAACGAAAGCCATCAAGGGGGTGACCGCGTGAGGTTACTTCCGGTGCCGCAGGCAGTGGCCAACGCCGAAAAGGACTACCGGGGCTTCGATTCAGAACGCAACACCGCAATCGAGGAAGTCCACCGGTTAACCAAAGCTGGGGTGTCCGCAAAAAACATTGCCACCCTCGTCGGCATGTCGGATCGGCAAGTGCAACGAATACGCGGTGTCGAAGAGCCCACAAAAAATTGGTACAAGTTTGACCGCTCCGAGATCCGTTCCGAACGACTTGAACGGACCGCCGCCGCCGCACTCGATTTGGCGTGCCGAATCAGAGACGAAGACCCGCAACTGGTTTTCCGATCTCTGGACCTGATGGAACGACACACCTTGATGGAGCTGACCATGATCCTGCTCGCCGCATTCCCCATCGACTACACGGTCGACGAAATCTTTGAGTGGGTGCTGCCATGAACCGCATCCGCATCGGCTTGGTGTTGACGTTCATCATCGGCTGCCTGTACGCATCATTCGGCCTGTTCGACTCGTTGACCAAATTTTCTGTCGGCATCACTGTCGGCTGCTTGGCGATCATCGCCTACGGGCTGTGCGATTACCTCGAGGTTGAACACGACCACCGCATCCGTGCTGAACGGCAGCGCGTGTGGTGTCGACGGGACGACAACTGATGGCCGGCAGTTTGGACGACAAAGCCACCTTGGTCCTGTGCCCGGGGGACTACCTGTTCGTGGTGGTTGGCGCTGAAGGTGTCGGCGATTCCCGGATTTACCGAAACCCGTTCGTGTCACCGAAACAAGTCGCGGCCGGGTTACGGCGCATGGCCGACGCCCTGGACACGGTGCCCAATGAATAGTTGCGGCGCTTGTGAACACACAGTCACCGACCACCATTTGGGTTGGGGCCGGTGCGCCGGCCAATCCTCCGACCCGGTGTACGGCAGCTACGCCTGCGTCTGCCCCCACTTCGAAAAGGACAACTCAGATGATTAAACGCATCCCTGATTCACGACTCGTCAACGCCGCCGCCGACATCGGCGCATTGGAAGACCTCACCATCCAAATGATTGACGAAACCCGCAAAGAGTTCCCGGAAGCCAGCCACAAGCTCACTGAAGTTCTCGGCTACCTTGTGGCCGCCCACATCGGGTTGAAAGACGCCGTCGAATGGGCGGTGGAAGTGCCATGACCGATTGCGGAACCTACGCAACAACCGGCTCCCGATGCATAAATCCGCACGGCCACACCGGACCGCACAAATCATCGTTTGGATTTCAGTGGACCGACGAATCAAACCGCAAAGCAGCACAACAAATCGCTGAAAGCATGGAGGGACACCGTGACTGAACCCGACGTGAAAGCGTTAGCGAAACTGAGGGAACCATTCCCGGCGAACCAGATCGGAAAACTCCCCAAAGGCGGCATCCAACTCGACTTCGTGGGGCATGGCTGGCTCACCCAACGGCTGTTGGATGTGGACCCGATGTGGAATTGGGAGCCCGTCGCCCTGGACCCCAACGGGCTGCCGCTCCTCGATGAGTTCGGCGGCCTGTGGATCAAGTTGACGGTCTGCGGTGTCACCCGGCTCGGCTACGGCGACGCGTCAGGAAAACGCGGAACCGACGCCACAAAAATCGCTATCGGCGATGCCCTCAGGAACGCCGGCATGAGATTCGGGTTGGCGTTGGATTTGTGGTGCAAAGGCGACCCCGATGCCCCGGCACCGAAACGGCCACAAACCCCTGAAGATGACGCCCGCACGGCACTGCTGCTGGCCTGCAAAGCCAACAAAGTTGACCCGGCCACCATTGGCGCCCGATTCCACAAAGACACCGGCCTGTCCATCTACGAGGCCGACGCCGCCACAATCACAGCGTTCACCAAAACACTGACCCCGTTGCAGGTGGTCAAAAACGATGCCTGACTATCAACAGTTTTTGTCCAGGAAGTCAAGCCGAATCGAAAAACCGGGACGTCAAATTAAGGCCTCTGATGTTCACCCCATGCTGCACGATTGGCAGAACAAACTCGTCCAGTGGGCGGTAACTACCGGCCGCGCCGCGCTGTGGGCCGACACTGGCATGGGTAAAACGGTGATGCAACTTGAATGGGCTCGACTTTCAGCACCCACATCGCTGATTATCGCCCCACTTGCTGTGTGCCAGCAGACCGTTCGAGAAGCAGCCAAGCTTGGTATTGAGGCCCGTTACATCCGCCACCACGATGCCGTGGATGGACCGGGCCTGTATGTCACAAACTACGAACAAGTGCCGAACATGCTGCCAGGATTCTTCGGGGCCGTCGTCCTTGACGAATCATCCATCCTCAAAAACTCGACTGGCGCTACCCGAACGATGCTGATCGGCTGGGCGGCAGACATCCCCTACAAGCTGGCATGTTCAGCCACCCCGGCGCCGAACGACCCGGAGGAACTAACCAACCAGGCCGAGTGGCTTGGACGCATGTCCAGAACCCACATGCTGGCCGCCTACTTCATTCACGACAGCGACGGATGGAGACTCAAAGGCCACGCCCGCCGGCCAATGATGGAGTGGATGGCGCAGTGGGCTGTCGCACTTACCCGACCGTCCGATGTGGGCGGCGACGACACCGGATACAACCTGCCCGGTCTGTATGTTGTGCCCGAGATTGTGCAGTTCGAGGTTGAGGCCGAGGGGCAACTGTTCGCCACCGAACTTGGCGGGGTGACTGGGCGTGCGGAGATGCGCCGAAACACGTTGCAGGCCCGCGTGGAACGCGCATCAAAGCTAGTGGCGGACGAACCAGGCCCGTGGATCATGTGGTGCGGACTGAACTCCGAAGCCGACGCATTAGCCGCGGCGATACCCGGATCGGTGAACATTCACGGATCTCTCGACCCGGACGAGAAAGCACGGCTGCTCCTCGGTTTCGCTGACGGCGACTTCGACGTTCTCATTACCAAACCGTCAATCGCTTCTCAGGGACTCAACTATCAGCACTGCTCCCGGATGGCGTTCGTCGGATTGGGCGACTCCTACGAGCAGTACTACCAGGCGATACGCAGGTGTTACCGCTACGGCCAAACCAAAGTGGTGCGGGCCCACGTCATCGTGTCCGACCTCGAAACACAGATCGCCGCCAACGTGGCACGCAAAGAAACCCAAGCAAAACAGATCACCAGTGAGCTAGTCGCAGAGATGCGACGAGTACGAAAGGCAATCGCATGACCGACTACATCACCGACGAGGCCGAGGGAACTAACTGGCGGCTACTGCTGGGCGACTCCTGCGAACGCCTCGCCGAAATCGAAACTGACAGCGTCGATCTGTCGATCTGCTCCCCGCCGTTCGCATCGCTATTCACCTACAGCCCCTCGGTTCGTGACCTCGGAAACGCATCAAGCCGCGGAGAGTTCCTCGACCATTACAGCTTCATCATCCGCGAGCAGCTCCGGGTGACAAAACCAGGCCGGCGGGCCTGCATCCACGTCCAACAGCTCACAACCACAAAGTCGATGACCGGATACATGGGCATGACCGACTTCCGAGGCGAAGTCATCAGGGCATTTCAGGACGCCGGATGGATCTTCGACGGCGAAGTCACCGTATGGAAAGACCCCCAAGCCCAATCCATCCGCACCCGATCCCACGCCCTGGCGTTCGCCACAAAGAACCGCGACTCAGCGACCACCAGGCCCGCACTCGCCGACTACCTGCTGCTGTTCAAGAAGCCCGGCGACAACCAAGTCCAAATCAAAAACGATGTCACCAACGACGAATGGATTGAGTGGGCCTCACCAATCTGGACAGATCACCACGATGGCGGTTGGCTCACCGAGGACGGCAACATTTGCCCCGTCTGGTACGGCATCAAAGAGACAGACACGCTCAACACAAGGGTGGCGAAAGACTCAGCCGACGAGCGACATATCTGCCCTCTGCAACTTGGATTCATCGAACGCTGCGTTCGACTGTGGTCCAACCCTGGCGAGCTGGTACTGAGCCCCTTTGCCGGCATCGGGTCGGAGCTATATCAGTCAGTGAAACTCGGCCGCAAAGCTATAGGTATTGAACTCAAGCCATCTTATTGGCGCACAGCAGTGGATAACTTAACGAGTTTAGAGGCTGACATGCAGACTCCGTCACTATTTGACGAGGTAGTCGCCGATTTTACCGACGTCAATGCCTGAATACGAAGTGACGTTGTCGGGTGTGGCGGCCAGGTTGGCGCAACTGTCACGCGAAATGGATTCACTCAGCCGTGCCCTGGGGCAGCTTGACCGGGAAGCCGTGGAGAAACGGGAAACGTACGTGATGGCGTACGCCCGGGCATTCCTGACCGCTGAAGGGTCTATGGACATCCGCAAATACATTGCCACCGAGCAAACCCATGTGGAGCGGCTAGCTGCCGAGGGTGCTGAGTGTTCGGTGCGGGATAAGCGGGCACAAATCCGGGCTGTGGAAGGGTCCGTTGATGTCGGGCGTTCGGTGGGCTCACTGGTGAAATCCGAAATTGAACTTGAGAAGGTTCGATGAGCCTCAATGCGAACGGGCTGACCTTGGTCTCCCTATTTGACGGCATCGGTGGATTCCCTCTCGCCTTTGAACGCGCCGGGGCGAAGACCGTTGCGACGGTTGAGATTGATAAGTCGGCCGCCGCTGTCAGCGCACGGCACTTCCCGAACGCAACTCAGTTTGATGACGTGACGAAGGTGACCGGCGATGAGCTTAGAGCAGTTGGATTTGTTCCCGAACGGGGAATCATTACCGCCGGGTGGCCTTGTCAGGATTTGTCCATCGCGGGCCGTCGTGCTGGCTTGGAGGGCAAGCGTTCTGGATTGTGGTGGGAAGTCGTCCGAATCTTGGACGAATGCCATCCCCTTTGGTTTGTCGGCGAGAACGTCCCTGGCTTGCTGTCAAGCAACAACGGACAAGACATGGGCGCCGTCGTCGGATCGTTGGGAAACCTCGGGTATGGGATCGCCTACCGAATTTTGGACGCTCAACACTTCGGAGTTCCCCAGCGCCGTCGTCGGGTCTTCTTTATCGGACATTTTGGAGAGCCCTGGTCCGCATCTGCGGAAATACTTTTTGAGTTGGAAAGCGGCGACAGGGATTCTGCGTCGGGCAGCGAAGCGGGGGCGGGCGTTGCCGCCAGCGTTACACGCAGCCCTAGAGAGGTTGTCCCAGTCTGCGCCACCGGACACACACACACACACACACTGACCGCGTCAGCAGCGAAGTTAGCTTCAGAGGACGGCACCGGTCGCGGGGTTCCCATAGTGACTGACACCGACACACACACGCACACACCGATCTCGACGCTTCAGGGCGGCGGGAAACGCGGATACCGGATCGACGCCGAATCAGCAGCCGGGGGGCATCTCATCGTGGGCGGTGGCCGCGTTGACCGCTAACGGAGTCGGTACGTGTGGCGCTGACGATAACCAAGCCCAAGCCGGCCACTTAATCCCTTGGGGGGGGCATTCCATATGACACAAGACCCGATCACCAGTGAAACCCACACACCAGTTCTGAGCGCCAACGCGAGAATCGGAGTGATGGTCACGCCGCTAGCCCTGCGGGGCCGGGCAGGCGGCACCGAACTTGAATCTGGTCAACCGAACGCACCGTACAACGCACTACGCGCTGGCGATGGCGATGGCGCATCATCACGGCAAGCTTTGATCGCTGTCAAGCGACACGCCGAAACAATCGTGCGCCGTCTCACTGAGATGGAATGCGAACGCCTCCAGGGCTACCCAGACGGCTGGACAGACGGCCAATCCGCATCCGCCCGTTACCGCCAGCTTGGGAACTCAGTCGCGGTTCCTTGCGTCGAATGGATCGCGCGACGGCTGATCGCAGCAGACGAGCAACTCACATGACGGGCTTCTCTAAGCACACCCGCGAGTTGGTATTCCTGCGGTCTGGTGGCCGCTGTGAACGCTGCGGTGTGATCCGCACCAGGGTTGAGTATCACCACCGCCGGCCGAGGGGATCGGGAGGCTCTAGGGCGTCTGATACCAACGGTGCCGCGAACTGTGTCCTGCTCTGCATCTACTGCCACAGGGACGTTGAGAGCTATCGAGAAGCGGCAATCGACTTCGGATTCGTGGTCCGCCAGGGCAAAAAACCGGCTGAAATACCGCTCCGCAGACACAAAAAGTGGGTTCTTTTGGACGACTTCGGGTACGTAACACCGGTTGATAACTGGGTTTCCGTGGTTGGGGGAGGTGCCTGATGGGTCTTCCTTGGGTCCGTTTGGACACCCAGTTCCCGTCTAATCCGAAGGTGTTGGAGCTGGCCGCCACCAAGCATCACAAGGCCGCGTTTGTGTATCTGTGCAGCCTTGCCTACTCGGGTTCACATCAAACCGATGGCTACCTTCCCTCAAACTGCCTGCCGTTTATTCACGGCACGATGGCTGAGGCCAAAAAGCTTGTTGAGGTCGGCTTTTGGATTCCATCCCCGGGCGGCTGGGACATCAACGGATGGCATGAGTTTCAGCCGTCCAGCGAAGAAACCATCAAGCGTCGTGAACGTGCCCAGAAGGGCGCCGCCGCGAGGTGGAACAAGCAGAAGAAAGGGACACTCCGTGGCCTCTAAACCGATGCTTGGAGCATTGCTTACAAGCATTGCTTCTAAGCAATGCGATAGCAGTGAGCACGTACGTACGTACGTACGGACTAACGAAGAACTACTCACCTTTAGTGGTTATGTAACGTTTCGTATCGCGCGCAGGGGGGGCTGCAATGCGTGACCGTTTCGGCGATGAAATCGAAGAAATCCCGGAAGAACTACCCCCAGAGGTACCGGCCGACGACGAAGAACCCGACGGCACACCCGACGAATACATGATCGCTAACTGCGAATTCTGTGACGAATCCGGGCTGATGCTCAACGGTTTGCATCGCTGCAACCACGTGGATTACGGCGCCATCGCCCGCCGGCACCGCCCCGCCATCAAGGCAGCTTTGAAGAAAGGCCATGCGTGAAAATCCCGAAACCACCGGCATGGATGGCCGAAGCCCTGTGCGCCCAAGTCGACGCTGAAATGTTTTTTCCCGAAAAGCAGGGCGCCCACAACCGGGCTGCGAAAAGAACCTGCCTGCGATGCGATGTACGTACAGAATGCTTGGACTATGCGGTGAAACACAAAATCGCGTGGGGCATCTGGGGCGGCAAATCGGATCGGGAACGGCGCTCATTGAGGCGGGCATCGTGACGATGGCATGGATCGCCGACACGAAACACCCTCGGGTCCAGGCCGCCCTCGGATGGACCTGCGATGTGTGCAACGCCAAGGTCAAACACCTTTGCTCAAACCCCATCACACCAAAAACACCGTTACCGGGCCGGGTTGTTCACTTCGCACGACTCATCGACAGGAGGCGGGAAAAATGACCGGGCTGATGATGTCTGTTGTGGTGGCGTTTGTGACCGGCATGGTGGTCCACACGGTGTGGTTCCGATGACCTACATGGTCTGTTTCCGGGCGGGGGAGTGGCGGGTGTACGACCCCCGCGGCGCGTGGGCGGACCGTTTCCCCACCCTGCCGCAAGCACACACCTGGGCCACCCAATGCGCCATCGTCGACGAACTGTGTGCCCCGGGCGGGCTCACACGATTCAAAGCATGGAAGGACATTGTGTTCGGACCGTACGAATGGGTTTTTGACGAATGACTGACGGCAATATCACGGCGGCAAGCACCAAACTGTGTAGGGCCGTGGACCGGTTGTGTAAACCCCGAATGGCCGTCTACCACGACCAAACCCGCTACGCCCTCAGCCTCCTACGGCAGCTCGAGGAAGACTTGGCCGGCACCCAGGGCGACACCCGCACCCCCGCCAAAAGCCTGCCACCCTTGTGGATTGACGCCGCCCAGCTCCGCATCGACATGGAATCAAAAACCCGGTCGTGGTGCAGCAAGGAACGCGGAATACCGGCTCGGCTAGGACATTTAGCGGCGTCTTCGTGGCGCCCGCAAGACACCGACCACGTCACCGACATCGCTAAAACCGTGGACTGGTGGTGCGAAACCATCCTGCACCTCCTAGACCCGGAATCGGTCAAACACATCACCGCAGCCTGCCCATCCTGCGGACGCAATTTCGTGTACCGGAAGGATTCGGCCGGCGAAACCGTCCGCCAACCCGCCCTGAAAGTGGTGACCGAAACCGGGTGTACGTGCCAAGCCTGCGACGCCTCCTGGACCCCGGACCGCTACATGTTCCTGTGCAAATTATTGGGCTTCGACCTGCCGGAAGGGGTGTTGGAGTGACCAAGTTTTCTCCCGGCGACGACGTGATTGTCGGCTTCAAAGGCGTCGATGTGCCGGGGGAAGTCATCCACGAATCCCACGGCTGGGTCATGGCAGTGGTCGCTATCGACCCGGAAACCGATTGGGGCTCGGAAGGCCCGCGGCTAGATCCGCGCTCCACGATTTGTGTGCAGGTCAGCCATGTCCGACACGCTCAATAAAATTGTTAATTACATTGATGTAATTCGTGTGCTATATTTAACACGCGCTACAAGTGCGCCTACACCCCGGTACCACCACCCTTCGGTACCGGGGTTCAGGTTTTCTAGGGCATCCATGACCAGCGTTGATCTATCAATCCCGGAAAATCGCGTCACTTTGGCTTTGGCTCATGCCCGCCGGTCCCGGCATCACACAACGTGCCGCTGCCATCGCTTTGACGGCTATTGCTCAGCTAACGACGCCCTGTGGTCAAGGGCTGTGGACCGGGAATTGGATGCCATCAGGAAGGGAACGCAGTGATTCTTCAAGGCGTCACCCTCATCATCTGCGGTTTCACCCTGTGGGTGGCCGGTTATCTCACTCTCACTATCGGAAGGCTCGCCATGTCCACCCAAGAATCCATTGATGCGGTTGTCGCGCAGCTCGGCAAGGCCAAAGACGAAGTGGTCGCCAAGATCGCTGATGTTCAGGCCCAACTCGACGCCGCGAACGTGCCGGCTGAGGTCGTCAACCTCGATGCGTTGAACGCCGCCGCCCAAGCGTTGGAC
>Ga0194051_1001772_pt1 | contig 11024 bp, 9 predicted proteins | sample SepL2320m_MetaG_FD_161275 | JGI IMG/M metagenome (GOLD analysis project Ga0194051, IMG submission 161275) | Anoxic zone freshwater microbial communities from boreal shield lake in IISD Experimental Lakes Area, Ontario, Canada - Sep2016-L239-20m | ecosystem: Environmental > Aquatic > Freshwater >...
GGAGGTACTTGTCGGCCACGGTCTGAGCGGTGCCCCTAACCTTCACGTCCGGGCCGTTGCTCTCATAGACGCGGCTCAGCGGGTTGCCGCCACCGCCGCCGCCGCCGCCACTGCCGCCACTGCCGCCACCTCCGCTGCGATGGCGGTTGCGGTTACGGTTCTTGTGAGTCGGTCTCATCGATATTCCATCTTCAGACTTGGTCTGACTTTAGGTTGCACGCATTTGCCTCACGGGAACCTGTGGTTCCGCGGCAATTCGGTTTCACATCTGCTCAGAAAATGAGCGTATTCAAGTTTAACCCGTTGGTTTGAGAAGGCTTTTGCCAGCGGCGCGAGTCCCGGAGGGCTCTTGCCATATCCCCGCCTGTGCTGATTTCAAGTGGGCTCTTGCGCCATCCCGGCGCTGCCCCCACGTCGTTCCCGGCACCAATACAAAGGGCAGAAAGCGTTTCTGACTCCTACTTAGCCCACAGGCCCCTCATTTCCAAACGCTATTTTTAAGTGCGGTTAAAGCCGAGGCAGCGGGTATGCCCGCCCAGGTCGTGGTGTCGCCCGGCCGTCTGAAACCCCTGGGCGGCGAAAATGGCCTCGACATCATCGGCCTGGCCTGCCCCGATCTCGACCAGCACGTGGCCCCCCTCGCCCAGATGGGAGGCGGCGCCGGATGCGATGACGCGATAGGGGCCGAGGCCGTCGGCGCCTCCGGAAAGCGCCAGTGTCGGGTCGAAATTCCGTACATCGGGAGCGAGCCCTGCGATTTCGCCAGCCGGGATATAGGGCGGGTTCGACAGGATGATGTCGAAGGTGCCGGAGACCGGCGCGAACCAGCTGCCCTCCAGCAGCGTGAGGCGATCACCGACGCCGAGGCGGGCGGCATTCGAAGCCGCGACGGCGAGGGCCTCGGGTGACAGGTCGGTGGCCATGCCGGTGGCATCGGGCCGCTCGGCCAGCAGCGTGATGGCGATGGCGCCGGTTCCGGTGCCGAGGTCGAGGAGGCTGGCGCCCTTCGGCATCACCGCCAGCGCCGCCTCGATGATCGTTTCGGTGTCAGGCCGCGGGTCGAGCGTGGCAGGCGTCACCATGAAGACGCGGCCATAGAATTCGCGTTCGCCAAGGATGCGGGACACGGGCTCATGCCGCTCACGGCGGGCCACGAAGCCTTCAAAGGCCGCGAGCTGCTCCCGCATGAGGGGCCAGTCCGGGCCGAGGATGAGGTCTTCCCGGGTGAGCCCCGCCACAGCCTGCAGCAGCAATCGCGCGTCGAGCGTCGGGGTGTCGGAGCCCGCCGCCTTCAGCCGCGCGGTGGCGGCGGCGAGAAGGCTGGCGAGATTGTCAGCCGGCATTGTCCGCTTCAGCCAGAAGCTCGGCCTGGTGATTGGTCATCAGTGCCTGCACCATTTCCTCCAGCGCCGGGCCCTCGATGATCTGGTCGAGCTTGTAGAGGGTGAGGTTGATGCGGTGGTCGGTGCAGCGCCCCTGCGGGAAATTATAGGTGCGGATGCGCTCGGACCGGTCGCCCGAGCCCACCTGGTCCTTGCGGGCCGCGGAACGCTCGGAATCGATGCGGTTGCGCTCGATCTCATAGAGGCGTGCTCGCAGCAGCTTCATGGCGGCGTTCTTGTTCTTAAGCTGCGACTTCTCGGTCTGCTGGGCAACCGCGAGGCCGGTCGGGATGTGGGTGATGCGCACCGCCGAGTCAGTCGTGTTAACCGACTGTCCGCCAGGGCCGGACGAGCGATAGACGTCGATCCGCAGGTCCTTGTCCTCGATCTTGATGTCCACGTCCTCGGCCTCGGGCAGCACCGCGACGGTGGCCGCCGAGGTGTGGATGCGCCCTTGAGTCTCGGTGGCAGGCACGCGCTGCACGCGGTGAACGCCGGACTCGAACTTCATGTGCGCAAAGGCGCCGGCGCCATAGATGTTGGCGATCACTTCCTTGTAGCCGCCGTGCTCGCCCTCGCTGGTCGAGATCACCTCGACGCGCCAGCCCTTGGAGGCTGCGTAGCGCTGGTACATGCGGAACAGGTCGCCCGCGAAGATCGCCGCCTCGTCGCCGCCGGTTCCGGCGCGCAGCTCGAGGATGACGTTCTTGTCGTCGGCGGCATCCTTGGGGAGAAGCAGGATGCGAACCTCCTGCTCCATCTTCTCGATCTTCCCCTCCAGCAGCGGGCGTTCGGCCTGAGCCATCTCCGCCAGTTCGCCGCCGGCCTTCATCATCTCGTCGAGATCGCGGCGCTCGTCATAGGCCTTGCGTAGCTCGCGGGCCTTCTTCGCGGTGGGCTCGAGGTCGGCATATTCCTTGGAAAGCTTGACGAAGCCATCGCCCGATACCGCATCCGACGACATGTCGTGTTCGACGGTGGCGAAGCGCTGGATGAGGCGGTCGAGCTTTTCTTGGGAAATGGTGGACATGGAGCGGGCTTCTAGCGGAACCGCCCGCCGGTTGGAAGCTCAGTCCTTGGCCGCAGTGTCGAACAGGATGGTCACCGGGCCGTCGTTGACGAGGTCGACCTGCATGTCGGCGGCGAAGATGCCGGTTTCGACCGCCAGGCCCTCGGCGCGGAAAATGGCGCAGAAATGCTCATAGAGCCTCTGGCCAACATCCGGCGGGGCAGCGTGGGAGAAGCCGGGCCGATTGCCGCTTTCCATGCCTTGTGCGGCCAGCGTGAACTGGCTGACAGCCAGAACGGAGCCCTGAACGGCGGAGAGGGGCAGGTTCATCTTGCCCACCTCATCCTTGAAAATGCGCAATGCGGAGATCTTGCGGGCGAGTTTCTCGGCTTCCTTCTCGCTGTCGCCACCCATGGCGCAGACGAGAACGAGAAAGCCACGGCCGATGGCGCCGGTAACCCGGCCATCGACCGTGACGGAAGCTTCCGAAACCCGCTGGACGACGGCGCGCAAGGCCCCGCGTCAGGTCTCGAAGGACTTGATGTCGAGCGAGCGGCCGACCAGGATTTCACCCGGCGTGCCGAGGATGCCCTTTTCCTTGCCGTCGATGACATAGACGAGCAGACCGCCGTCGCGCGCGATGACCACGAGGCCATCACGGTTGGGCACGCGGTAGGTGTCGCCCTTCATCAGCATCTGGGTCATCACCACGTTGCCGTTGGAGTCTTCGATCCTGACCCAAACCGGGGCCTTGGCCTTGAGCGTCAGGCGGCTGTCGCCTGCGGCGTCGCCATATTGCTGGCCGCCGCTCTTGTTCGGCGTGGCCGTGGCAGCAGCCGGGGCGGGCGAGGTGGAGGCGGTGGCCTGCGGCACGTTCTTCTCGATCAGCGCCGAGATGCCATCGAGGCCCGTGCCATCAAGATCGTTCTCGCCTTCGGGCTGGACGGCCGCCGTCTGGGTTTCCTGCGCCGGCATCGGCTCGCTGCCCACCGTCACATCGGCGGTGTCGGAACCGGTGGAGGCCGTCGGCATCGGGTCGGCGCCCGGAGGCGGCGGTGCTGCCGGATAGTCCGCACTGCTCATGTCGATCGTCTTGTCCGGCGCCGTGTCGGCGCCCGGCATCAGCAGGTAGCTCGCCGCACCGAACAGCAGCACGGCACCGGCGAGGCCGGCAACGAGGCCACCGGCACCGCCGGGAATGCGGCCCATCTTCATCTTCGGCAGCTTCGCGGCACGCGCGAAGGCCAGGATCTTGGCGCTCGAGAGCGGACCCGGGTTGGCCGGGTGGCGCACCTCGGCGGCGAGTTCCGGAACCGGCATGAATTGCGCGAAATGCTGCACCAGCGGCTCGGGGTCGAAGCCCAGATAGGCCGTGTAGGCGCCGATCATGCCCAGCGCTTCGGCGCGCTGCGGCAGGCAGGTCATGTCGCCGTATTCGATGGCTTCGAGGTGATAGGGATGGATGCCGCAGCCTTCTGCCGCATCTTCGAGCGAGAGGCCGCGCATCAGGCGCTCATGCTCGAGATACCAGCCGGCCTCGCCGAGCGGGTCGGTCTCGCCGTCAGGCTTGTCGCGGATTTCGAGGTGGTGGACGGCCTCCTCGTGGTGGGCGGCCTCCTGGTGCATTTCCACCGAGGCCTGGGCCTCACCGGTCATCTCGACGCTGTCATCACGCATGATACCACTCTCGGGCACTGTTTACCTTTTGCCCAAGAATGACCGAGAATGGTGAATGGGAAGCTAACGCGAAGCCTGCGATACTAACTTACATTGCTAGCAATTCGTTAACCAGTCGAAGCAGCGGCAGGGCGGGCTAAAGCAAAACGCCGTTGCGCTGGGCGAACTCGAGGAGCTCCGGCCGCAGCGTGTGGAGCGGGCTCTTCAACAGCGGCTCCATGAACTTCCACAGCTTCTCGCGGTCAAGCGAGCGCAGCATGGCCTTCACCGGGCCGATGGCCGAGGGCACCATCGAAACGGAGGTGAGTCCGACGCCGATGAGGCCCATGGCCTCCAGCGGGCGGCCGCCCAACTCGCCGCACAGCGTGACGGGCTTCTTGTGTTCTGCCGCCTTCTCGACGATGAGGCGCATGGCGCCCAATGCAGCAGGGCTCAGCGGATCATAACGCCCGGCAAGCTTCGGGTTGCCGCGGTCAGAGGCGAAGAGGAACTGCACCAGATCATTCGAGCCGATCGAGGCGAAGTCGACCAGTGGTAGCAGATGGTCGAGCTGCCAGAGCAGCGACGGGATCTCGATCATGGCGCCGAGCTTCAAAGGCGTCGGCAGCACGTGTCCGCGCTTGAGGAGGTACTGCTTCTCGAGCTCCACCACCTCCACGGCACGCTTGTATTCCTCGACGTCGGCGATCATCGGGAACATGATCTTCATCGGCTGGCCTTCCGACGCCATCATCAGGGCGCGAAGCTGCAGGCGGAGAAGGGCCGGCCGGTCCAGCGCCATGCGGATCGAACGCCAGCCCAATGCCGGGTTCTCCTCCTTCGGTTGGCGGAGATAGGGCAGGACCTTGTCAGCCCCGATATCAAGCGTGCGGAAGGTGACGGGCTTGCCTTGCGCCTGTTCGATGATGGCACCGTAGTGGCGCATCTGCTGCGAGAGCCTGGGAAAGCGGCTTGCCAGCATGAACTGCAGCTCGGTGCGGTAGAGGCCGACACCATCGGCACCTGAATCATGGAGGTGCGGCAGGTCAACGATCAGCCCTGCGTTGATGTTGAGCTCGATCCGCTCGCCCGAGCGGCAGATGGCGGGCTCGTCACGGAGCGCCGCATACTGCGCCTGCTTGCGGGCATAGAATCGCACCTTCTCGGCATAGGCGCGCTGAAGGTCCGTGGACGGACGAACGAAGATCTCGCCCGTTCCGCCGTCGACGATGACGGGGCTTCCGGTATCGACGAGGTCGATCAGCCCTTCTGCCTGGCCGATGGCGGGAATGCCCAGTGCGCGGGCGACGATGGCGACGTGGCTGGTGCGCCCGCCCTCCTCCAGCACCACGCCGCGCAGCTTCGTGCGGTCATAGTCGAGGAGTTCGGCGGGGCCCATGTTGCGGGCCACCACGATGGCGTTCTGCGGCAGATCGGTGCGCGAGGCGGTGGCGATGGCGCCCGTGAGGATGCGCAGCAGGCGGTTCGACAGATCGTCGAGATCATGCATGCGCTCGCGCAGGTAAGGGTCCGGCGTGCGCATCATGCGGGCACGGTTATCGTTCTGCACGCGCTCCACCGCGGCTTCCGCCGTGAGGCCGGTGTCGATCGCCTCGCGCAGACGATTCATCCAGCCCTTGTCATGGGCGAACATGCGAATGGTTTCGAGCAAGTCTGAATATTCGGTGGCGCCGCGCTGCGCATCCGAGCCGTCGAGCAGCTCGTCGACGTGGGCACGAAGCTGCGCCACCGCATCTTCGAGGCGGCGCCTTTCGGCCGGCACGTTTTCGGCGATCAAATTCTCGATGACGACGCGCGGTTCGTGCAGCACGGCATGGCCGAGCGCCACGCCTTCAGCGAGAGAGTCGCCGCGCAGGTGGTGGCTTCTGACATGCGCGACGTCGGCAGCGACTTCGCTCGCCACCTCGCGCAACTCGCCCGCGGCGATGACCTCGGCCAGCACCATGGCCGTGGTCTGGAGGGCTTCCTCTTCCTCTTCGGTGTAATGCCGGCGCGTACGGTTCTGCACGACGAGCACGCCGATGACCGCACCACCGCGCATGATCGGCACGCCGAGGAAGGAGTGGTAGATTTCTTCGCCCGTTTCGGGGAGGTATTTGAACGAGGGATGCTGCTGCGCGTCAGAGAGATTGAGGCCGATCGCCTGCTCGGCGATGGTGCCGACGAGGCCCTCGCCTGACTTCAGCTTGGACTGGTGCACAGCCTCGCGCTTGAGGCCCTCGGTGGCATAGAGCTCGACGATATCGCCCGGCCGCATGACATAGATCGAGCAGACCTCGGCCACCATGTTGGCGGCGATGATCTGGACGATCTTGTCCAGGCGCTTCTGTGCTGTGACCGGCTCCGCCATGACCTCGCGGAGCCGCTTAAGCAGGACGCGCGGGCCGAGGGCGGAGGTTCCCATCAGCCGCCGTCCCCGCGTACGGAGACGCGGACCGCTTTCGAGCGGCCGGCCTTCGTCATGGTATGGCTGATGATGAGGCGCATGTGTCTATCAGGCAACCTTCGCGTCGAGGCCATAGGCCGTGTGCAGCGCCCGCACCGCGAGCTCGGTATAGGCCTCGTCGATCAGCACCGAGGTCTTGATCTCGGAGGTGGTGATGGCCTGGATATTGATGCCCTTGTCGGCGAGTGCGCGGAACATCTTGGCGGCGACACCGGCGTGGCTGCGCATGCCGATGCCGACGATCGACACCTTGGCGACATCGGCCGAATGGCTAAGCTCGTCGAAGCCGACCTTGGAGCGGACAGCATTGAGCACTTCGAGCGCCTTGCGCAGGTCCTTCCTGGCCACCGTGAAGGTGATGTCGGTGAAGGAGCCGTCAGCCGAGATGTTCTGGACGATCATGTCGACCGAGATATCGGCCTCGGCGAGCGGGCCGAAGATGGCGGCGGAAACGCCGGGCTGGTCTTTCACACGGCGGACGGAGACTTTCGCCTCGTCACGGGAATAGGCGACACCACTGACGACATGCTGTTCCACGATACGTTCCTCATCGCAAACGAGTGTTCCGGGACCGGTCCCGTCGGGCTTGTTCTGGTTCGGCGCATCAGGCGCCTCGAAGCTGGAGCGCACCTGCAGGGGCACCTTATACACCATCGCGAGCTCGACCGAACGGGTCTGCAGCACCTTGGCGCCAAGGGAGGCCTGCTCCAGCATCTCCTCATAGGAAATGCGGTCGAGCTTCTGGGCGCCGGTCACGATGCGGGGGTCAGCGGTGTAGACGCCGTCGACGTCGGTATAGATATCACAGGAGGCATCAAGTGCTGCGGCAATAGCCACGGCAGACGTGTCAGACCCGCCACGGCCCAGCGTGGTGATGCGGCGGTCCGGGCCAATGCCCTGGAAACCGGCGATCACGGCCACCTGGCCCTGGTCCATGCGCTTGCGGATCTCGTCGCCGTCGATGCCGGCGATGCGGGCGGCGCCATGGACACCGTCAGTTTTCAGGGGGATCTGCCAGCCCTGCCAGGAACGGGCCGGAATGCCAAGGTCCTGCAGCACGATGGCGAGGAGGCCGGCAGTGACCTGTTCGCCCGAGGCGACCACAGCGTCATATTCACGGGCGTCATGGACGGCGGCGGCCTCACGGCACCAGCCGACGAGCCGGTCGGTCGTTCCCGACATGGCGGAGACGACCACGGCCACGTGATGGCCAGCCTTGACCTCGCGTTCAACGTGACGGGCGACGTTGCGGATGCGGGCGATATCCGCAACCGAAGTCCCCCCGAACTTCATAACCAGACGGCCCATCGGCCCTAAACCTTTCATGTCCCCTGCCGCCCGGAAACCCCTCCTCGGGAGGTCCGGCTGATGGTCAACTCTGAAGGAATTTGAACCCCCGGGTGCGGCGCGGCGTACTCATAGATGACGGGCTTCGCTTATGCAATAATGCCCAAAGCATAAAATTGGATTTCAGAATGACCGCCGCTGCCCCCTCCCTCGACCCGTCCGAAGTCGCCAAGTTCTCGGCCATGGCCGCCGAATGGTGGAACCCCAAGGGCAAATTCGGCGTGCTGCACGTCTTCAACCCGGTCCGGCTGCAGTTCATCAAGGAGCAGGTGACGGCGAGGCTGGCCCGCGACCCCCTCGAGCGGGAGCCCTTCAAGGGCCTGCGCTTCCTTGACATCGGCTGCGGCGGCGGACTGCTGACAGAGCCCATGTCGCGGCTTGGCGCCTCGATCACCGGGGTGGATCCCTCGGAAAGGAACATCAAGACGGCGACCGTTCACCGGGACGAGATGGGCCTCGACATCGACTACCGGGTGGGCACCGCCGAGGACCTGGCCGCGGCAGGCGAACAGTTTGACGTGATCCTCAACATGGAGGTGATCGAGCACGTGGCGGACCCGGTGGCCTTTACCCGCACCTGCGCGTCCATGTTGAAGCCGGGCGGGCTGATGTTCGTGGCCACCCTCAACCGCACGCTGAAATCCTTCGGCCTTGCAATCGTGGGTGCCGAGTATGTGCTGGGCTGGCTGCCCAAGGGCACCCACCAGTGGGAGAAGTTCATCACGCCTGCCGAACTCAAGGGTTGGCTCGGCGACAACGGCTTGACGGTGAAGGAAGAGCTGGGCGTCACCTACAGCCCCTTCACGCGCGCCTGGAAGGTGAGCCGCGACATGGACGTGAACTACATGCTCGTGGCCCAGAAGGGCTGATGTACCTCGGCATCGACATCGGCACCTCCTCCGTCAAGGCGGTGGTGGTGGACGAGGGCCAGCGCATCCTCGCCAGCGCCACGGCCCCGCTGACCGTTTCGCGGCCGCAGGAGCTGTGGTCGGAGCAGAACCCGGAACAATGGTGGAGCGCCGTCGAGCAGGCCATTGCCGAGCTGTGCCACACGGCGGGCAAGGCGTGGGCTGAGATCAGGGCCATCGGGCTCTCAGGCCAGATGCATGGCGCGGTGCTGCTGGATGAGGCGGGGCATCCGATCCGCCCCGCCATCCTGCACAATGACGGGCGCTCGCATGCCGAAGCCGAGGACCTGAACAGGACGCTTCCGGAGATCGGCACTATCGCCGGGGTGCCCGCCATGCCGGGCTTCGCGGCGCCGAAGCTCGTGTGGCTGGCGCGCCACGAAGCGTTGGCACTTGGCCGCGCGCGACACCTGCTGCTGCCCAAGGATTACGTGCGCTTCCGGCTGACCCATGGCTTCGCCACCGACATGTGCGACGCCTCCGGCGCGCTGCTGCTGGACGGGGCGAAGCGCCAATGGTCGCCCGAGATCGCGGCGGCCGTGGGCATTCCGCTCGCCATGCTGCCCACCCCGCTCGAAGGGAACGCCGTCTCGGGACTCCTGCAGGGCGACGTTGCAAGGGCCTGGGGCCTGGCCCCCGGCACCATCGTGGCCACAGGTGCGGGCGATGCGGCGGCGGGGGCCGTCGCGAGTGGTGCGGTGAACGAGGGCGATGCCTTCATTTCGCTGGGCACCGCAACCCAGTATTTCGTGGCGCGGGAGAGCTATCACCCGGCGCCCGAGCACCTGATCCACACCTTCTGCCATGCCCTGCCCGGACGCTGGTTCCAGATGGCGGCCCTGCTCAATGGCGCGGGCGCACTCGCCTGGGCGGCGGGGCTGCTCGGCCGGGAGGACATCGGCAAGCTGCTGGAGGATACCGAGCGCGCCTTCACCGGCCCCTCGCCCGTGCTGTTCCTGCCCTATCTTTCCGGCGAACGCACACCGCACAACAATGCCCATGCCAAGGGCGTGCTGTTCGGGCTGACGCCTGCGACGACGCCGGAACAGGTGACGCAGGCCGTTCTCGAAGGGGTCGCCCTGTCGCTCGCAGATGCACAGGATTACCTAGAGGCAACCGGCAAGTTGCCGGACCGCATTGCGGTGAACGGCGGCGGATCGAAAAGCCGCTTCTGGATGAAGATCCTGGCCAGCGCCCTCAACAAGACCGTGCTGCTGCAGGATGGCTCCGAAACCGGCCCCGCCTTTGGTGCGGCACGCCTCGCCCGGCTGGCGGCGACCGGGGAAGACCCTGAAGTGGTTTGCAGAAAGCCGGGAATTGCGGCCGAGGTGGCACCCGATCCGGCCCTGGCTGCCGCTTATGCCGAAAAGCTGATCAAATTCCGCAGTCTTTACAAGGCTGTCGCATCGCTTTTCTAGGGTCGGGCGGGGACCGGCCTAAATTTAACCCTGCCTGCTGCCTGCCCCTTGACGGAGCGCGCGCTCGGACCTATCTCTTCCCCTAGCTGCTAGCACTCAGCCTATCAGAGTGCTAACAGGGCTGGCCTCCCGAGGGAGACGGTCAGTTTAAAAACCTCAAATAATGTAAATATGACGAGGAGTTACCACATGAAATTCCGTCCTCTGCACGACCGCGTTGTTGTCAAGCGCGTCGAGGAAGACACGAAGACCAAGGGCGGCATCATCATTCCGGAGACCGCCCAGGAGAAGCCGATGCAGGGCGAGATCATCGCCGTGGGTCCGGGCGCTCGTGACGAGTCCGGCAAGGTCGTTGCTCTCGACGTCAAGAAGGGCGACCGGATCCTGTTCGGCAAGTGGTCGGGCACGGAAGTCAAGATCGACGGTACCGAGTACCTGATCATGAAGGAATCCGACATCATGGGCATCGTCGGCTAAGCCACGAAGCCCTTATCTGCCCTATAAATCAATCAGTTAAGTTCGAGGTATTGACATGGCTGCCAAAGAAGTCCGTTTTGCCGCCGACGCCCGTGAGCGCATGCTGCGCGGCGTCGACATTCTCGCCAACGCGGTGAAGGTCACGCTGGGTCCGAAGGGCCGCAACGTCGTCATCGACAAGTCGTTCGGCGCTCCGCGCACCACCAAGGACGGCGTGACCGTCGCCAAGGAGATCGAACTCGAGGACAAGTTCGAGAACATGGGCGCCCAGATGGTCCGTGAGGTCGCTTCCAAGACCAACGACCTCGCCGGCGACGGCACCACCACCGCCACCGTTCTGACCCAGGCCATCGTCCGTGA
>Ga0194051_1001776_pt1 | contig 11011 bp, 7 predicted proteins | sample SepL2320m_MetaG_FD_161275 | JGI IMG/M metagenome (GOLD analysis project Ga0194051, IMG submission 161275) | Anoxic zone freshwater microbial communities from boreal shield lake in IISD Experimental Lakes Area, Ontario, Canada - Sep2016-L239-20m | ecosystem: Environmental > Aquatic > Freshwater >...
GGAGGAGCGGCTGGGGGAGGAGCGGCCGGGCTGCGCACCCATGCCACCCATGCCTCGTACAACAACGAACTGGGCGTCCCGCTGACCCTGCTGGGGGCCCCCGATGACGTGGAGGCGGTGGTGGTGGAGATGGGCGCACGGTTCCCCGGCGATATCGCCCGGCTGTGCGCCATGGTCCGCCCGACCATCGGGGTCATCACCTCCATCGGGTCCTCCCATCTGGAGCACCTCGGGGGCCCCGAGGGTGTGGCCGAGGAGAAGGGATCGCTCATTGAGGGGTTGCCGGCCTCGGGCTATGCCATCCTGAACGATGTGGAGTGCGGCCCAGATGTCCGGCGTAGGACGGACGCGACGATTGTGACTTTTGGGACGGCATCCGGCGACGTTCGTGCTCGTGTGGTCGGACGTGACCTTGATCTGCGACCCACGGTGCACATCGAATCTCCCTGGGGGTCGGGCGAGGTGGTGCTGTCCGTGCGCGGTGATCATCAGGCGGTCAACGCCGCCGCCGCTCTCGCCGTTGCTGCTTGTGCCGGCGTCGACTTCGATGCGGCACTTGCCGGAGTGGCCACAGCAGAGGGATCGCAGATGCGAGCCGAGTTTTGGCGAACCCCCACCGGACTCCGAGTGCTGAACGATTCGTATAACGCCAACCCCAACTCGATGGAGGCCGCGCTCCGCACCCTGGCCCAGGTAGATGCCCCGCGTCGAGTGGCTGTCCTGGGGGAGATGGCCGAGTTGGGCGCATCCGGCCATGCCGCCCACCAACGGATGGGCCAACTCGCTGATTCGCTGGGGATCGAGGTGATCGCCGTGGGTGTACCGGGATACGGCGGAATCAACGTGGCCGACCAGGCCGAGGCGCTCGACCTGGTAGTGGCCCTCCCCGTCGACAGCGTGGTACTCGTCAAGGCCAGTCGCTCTGTCGGGCTAGACAAGTTGGCCGATCGCCTGCGCACACCAGGGGCGACCACCTGATGAAGGTGATCATCTTCTTCGGTGGCCCGAGCGAGGAGCGCGATGTCAGCGTCGGCTCCATCAAGCCCTGGGTCACCTACCTCCAGGCCGACCCGGCGTGCGAGGTGACTGTGGTCTTCGTCGACCGGGAGCTGCGGGCGTTCCGGCTCCCGCCGGTCTATTTCTATGCCAATACCTGTGCGGACTTCGAGACCCAGCTTCGGGCGCTGGGGCTCGAGTTGGCGTGGGACGAGGTGGCCGAGCTGGCTGGCACCCACGACGTGGCCGTGCCGCTCATCCACGGCGAGTTCGGCGAGGACGGCGCCCTGCAACGCCGGTTGGACGCCTGGGGAGTCCCCTACGTGTTCAGCACTCCCGACGCCCTGGAGCGGACGTTGGACAAGGAGCAGTGCTACGTCGCACTGAGGGATGCCGGGTTCCCGGTTCCTGCCTATCGGGCAGTTGCGCGCGACCGGTGGGCAGCTGATCCGGCTGCGGTGCTGGATGAACTGGTCACGCACGTGCCCGCTTTGCGGATGCTCGGTGCGGAAGACGGCGACGGCGATGGCGGAGGCGATGGCTACGGCGATGGCGACGGCGACGGCAACGCCAGCGGTTCCGCCCGGCTGGTGGCGGTCAAGCCGGTGGCCGGCGGCTCGTCCTTTGGTGTGGGTGTGGTGCCGCTCCACGGGGATCGCCTGACGGCGGCCATCGACGAAGCGTTCGCCACTACCGCTGGTGCTGTACTGATCGAGGAGTTCATCGTAGGGACCGAGTTCTCCGTAGTGGTGCTCGATGGGCCCGGCGGAGTGCCTACGGCCTTGGCTCCCACAGAAGTGGAGAAGCCTCCGGGGAGCCAGGTCTACGGCACCGAAGAGAAGTACCTGCACGGATCCGGAGTCATCCACCACACGCCCATGCGAGTCGATGAAGCCATGCTCCACCGCATTCGTCGGCGAGCCGCTGAGGCGTTCTCGGTGCTCGGTCTGCGGCATATGGCCCGCATCGACGGATTCCTCACGGCGGGCGGCGAGATCGTGGTCACCGATGTGAACGGTATCGGCGGGATGGGTTTCTCGAGCTTCGTGTTCCAGCAGGCGGCCATGGTCGGGATCGATCACCGTCGGTTGATCATGGGGCTGTTGCGAGCAGCGCTCGGCACACCTGATGTCACTGCTCAGGATGCAGCCGGCCGCCCCGATGGTGCCCGCCGGATCCATGTCGTACTCGGTGGGACCACCAGCGAGCGCCAGGTGAGCCGGCAGAGCGGATGTTTCGTAGGGCTATCGCTGTTGGCTTCGGGCAGCGATGTCCGCTTCACGCTGATGGACCTGAGGAGCCGGTATACCGACATCGGTCTGTTCTACGTCCTCCACCATGATGTCGAGGAGATCCAGGCCCTGGTCGATGACCCGGTGCGACGGAGGACCATCGAAGCGGTCAGCCGGAGCATCCGGTCCGACTTCGCCATCACCGACGCAGCTGGCGATGCTTCGTTGTCCGTAGGGAACCCGATGTCCCTGGCCGAGTCAGTGGCAAGTGCGGACTTCGTGTTCCTGGCGCTCCACGGTGGTCCAGGAGAGGACGGCAGACTGCAGTTGGCGCTCGAGCAGATGGGCCGGCCGTTCAACGGATCCGGTCCAATGGCCGCTCATGTGGCCGCCGACAAGGCGGTGACGGCACAACGGGTGCGCGCCCTGGCCCTGGCGGGCATAGAGGCGCCGGACCAGCGCGAGGTGGACGTATTTGAGATCGGGACGTGGCTCGACGAGATCGATGGAGCCGAGGCGGCGGCCCTGCGGTATCGGGCGCTGTGCACGCAACTTGGTGCCGAAGCGCTGGTGTGCAAGCCGGCTACCGACGGGTGCTCCACGGGGGTGAAGCTCCTCAGGAGGCCCGAGGTGATGGAGCGGTTCTTCGCCGCCATCGTGGCCGAGGCCCCGGAGTTCGCCACCGACGAGACCCGGTCCGACCTGCGGGATCGAACCATGACCATCGCCATGCCTGTCCCCACCCCGGTGCGGTGGCTGTTGGAGCGGGCCTTCGTCGATCCGACGACAGTGGCCCTGCCGACGGGGGACCTCAATCTGGAGACGTTGCGCCCATGGTTTGCGGCCAAGCGGTTCATCGAGTTGACGGCGGCCGTGCTGGACCGTCCGGGCCGAGGGCTGGTGGCGGCGGTGCCGAGTGTGACGGTGGCAGCCGACGAGCTCACCCTGCAGCAGAAGTTTCAGCAGGGGGTGGGGACCAACCTGGCGCTCGACCTGTTCGTTCCCGACGCTGTAGCTGAAGGGGTCCGAGCCCGGATCGAAGCACTGGCCCGTGCGTTCGGGATCGAGGGGTATGCGCGGTTAGACGCCTTCTGGGACAGCGTGGATGACGTCGTGCACCTCCTCGAGATCAACTCACTCTGCGGCCTGACCGAGGCCACCGTGTTCTACTCGCAGTGGTTGGCCGACCCGGACTCGCTACCTCCTTGGGCGGTTCTGGATCGGATCGTCGAGGCCGGGCTGGAGCGGTTCGACCGACGAGGCAAGCCCGATGAAGCGGCCTGGACCACCTGATGAACGCACGAACCTGGCCATGATCCGCTTCGACGACCTACAGGCGGCCAACCCAGAACTCGACGTCCACGGGCCGAGCCCCGCTGACCGCTACAGCCGGTTCTGCTTCGACTCGCGCCTGGCAGAGGACGGGGATCTCTTCGTGGCCGTGCGTACAGAACGCGGGGACGGCCATGACTTCGTGGCCGATGCGCTGGAGCGGGGTGCGCTGGCAGTCTTGGTGGACAGTCTGGATTCGGTGCCTGATGGTTGCACGGCTCTGGTCGTGGACGACACCGTGGCCGCCATGGAGCGCTACGGAGCCCACGTGCTGCGCACCTGGCGCCCACGGGTGGTGGCGGTCACCGGCACGGTGGGCAAGACCGGGACCAAGGAGCTGGTCGCCGACGTGTTGGCCACCGGGTTCACGGTGTTTCGGACGCCGGGCAATTACAGCGGACGATTTGGACTGGCCGTCGCCCTGGGCGGGCTGCGGCCCGAGCATGAGATCGCCGTCATCGAGATGGCCACTGGCCACTTCGGCGAAATGGATGCCATGTGTGCCATGGCACCGCCGGAGGTGGGGGTGGTCACGGCTATCGACGCCGCCCACCTGGTGGCCCTCGGAGATGTTGATGGGGTGGCCCGGGAGAAGGGGTCCCTGCTGGCTCACCTGGCCATCGACGGTCTGGCCGTGCTCAACGCCGACGACCAGCGTGTCATGGAGCTCGCCGTGCGCAGCGCCGCTCCAGTCGTCACCTTCGGCCAGTCGCCAGGGGCCAGGTACCGGGCCGATGACGTGGTCGTGGTGGCGGACAGCACCACGTTCGTCGGCCACCACGACGAGTGGAGCCAGCCCGTCACCGTTCCATGGCTGGGTAGCCACACCGCCACTTCTGCGCTGGCCGCGCTGGCCGTGGGCGACCACTTCGGGATCGACCGGGACCAGGCCGTCGACGCCATCGGGTCAGCCGGGCCTGTGCCGGGCAGGTTGCGTCCCTTGGCCGGCATGGAGGGAAGCCTCATCCTCGACGACACGTACAACGCGGCCCCCCGGTCCGTCCACGCCGGACTCGATGTCCTGGCGCTGCTACCGGCCACTTGTCGTATCGCCGTTCTTGGAGACATGGCCGAGTTGGGAGATGTCTCCGAGGAGCTGCACCGCCACGTCGGCGATCATGCGGCTCAAGTGGTCGACCTCCTCGTCACCCAGGGAAATGCCGCAGCCTGGATCGCCGATGCTGCGGTGCGGGCAGGACTTGCCGCTGACCAGGTGGCCATCACGTTTACTCCAGACGACGCCGCCGCCGCAGTGGCGGGCCGGCTCGGGCCAGAATCGGTCGTGCTGGTCAAGGGCAGTGCAGCGGCACGGATGGAGCGGGTGGTGGAACGACTGCTCCCCGACGGTGGGGCGGCCGACGGGCTGCTGGTGCGCCAAGACCGGGCATGGCAGTCGATACGGATCGTCCAGCCCGATCGGCCCACTTGGCTGGAGATCGACTTGTCGGCCATCGGGCACAACGTGCGTCACCTGGTGGAGCGGGCCGATGGATCTGAGGTCATGGTGGTGCTCAAGGCTGATGCCTACGGGCACGGAGCGGTACAGGTTGCCCACACTGCGCTGCGCAGTGGCGCCACTCGCTTGGGTGTGGCTTGTGTGCCCGAGGCCCGCACCCTGCGAAGAGCCGGCATCCGGGCCCCCGTGCTTGTGCTCGGGTACACACCGGGCTGGCAGGGTCGAGAGGCCGTCGGGCTCGACGTGACCGTGTCGGTCTTCGACCTCGGTACCGCACGAGAGTTGGATCGTGCCGCCCAGGCGCTCGACTCCACCCTGGCCGTCCACGTCAAGGTCGACACCGGCATGCACCGGCTCGGTGTCCACGCCGATCAGGTCGTCGCCTTCATAACCGCCCTCGGTGCACTTGATGGCCTCGAGGTGGCCGGCCTGTTTACGCACCTCGCCTGTGCTGACGACCCTTCTCCGGGCACGGTGGCCGCCACCGACCGGCAGCTCGAGTCGTTCCGGCGGGTCATCGCTGATCTGGAGTTGGCCGGCATCTGCCCTCCGCTCGTACATGCGGCCAACAGTGCCGGACTGCTGTTCAGAGACGACGCCACATTTGCCATGGCACGACCAGGAATCGCCGTATACGGCCTCCCCCCGGGACCCGAGGCAGCGGTCACATCGCTGCTACCGGCGCTGGCATGGAAGGCGCAGGTGGCCCAGGTCCACGATCTCGACCCAGGCGAGTCAGTTGGCTACGGGCACACCTGGACCGCCCAGCGTGCGAGCCGGGTGGCCACCGTCCCCGTCGGGTATGCCGACGGATTCCGACGAGCCCCGGCTACGTGGCGCTATGTGCTGATCCGCGGCCAGCGGGCGCCTGTGGTCGGACGGGTGTCCATGGATCAGATCTCGGTGGATGTGTCGGACATCGACGGTGTTCGCCAAGGTGATGAGGTCGTGCTGATCGGGCAACAAGGCACCGATGAGGTGGCGGCCACACTGGTCGCCGAGTGGTTGGGGACCTCGTGCTACGAAGTGGTCTCCGAAATCCTGGCCCGGGTACCACGCGTCAACTGACCCCTCGCGGCCCACGGTGGGTAGGTCGGTGGACGGCATGGGCCACCGAATGTCTGCTATCGAACTGCAACGTTCCAGCCACCGCAATACAACTCTGAACCGGCATGATAGTAGCGAGGTATCGGGCAGATACACGTTGCAGGTGCTGGAAACCACACTTGGCGGGATCGATGGGGCGGCTCATTTGAAGCCGCACGATCGCACGGCGCAGAGGGGCAACTCTGATGTTTCGCAAGAAGAAGATCATTTGGTGGGAGACGGAACCCATCGTGGCCGGCGCCGAGCAGGCGCGGGCTCGCGGATCGCTCGAAGACTCCGGTCGGTGTCGTGCGAGCACTTCTCCGTTCTACGGGCCCATCACGGTCATGATGGAGTCCGACGAAGCCGGCGGAGCCGAGTCACTCGACCTCGCCAAGAGTTAGTTCGCGTACCCGAGCTCTCGGCTGACTATCGGGGCTGCAGCCCCTCCGTCTCGGTGCATATCGGACTGACCCGGGAATCGTCGTATCCTCCAAGGCGATGAACGACCGCTCCGTACAGCCCTCATCTGAGCACGGCATGCGCGAGCATTCTGACCCGGCCGATCCGGGTGATCTGGTCGATCCGGTCGATCCGGGTGACCCGGCCGATCCGGCCGATCCGGGTGACCTAGTCGATCCGGTCGATCCGGGCGACCCGGGCAATCCGCGGAAACCTGCGAAGGGGGTCAACTGGCTGGCCCACTACGTCTACGGGACGATCGCCACACTTGTGGCCATCGCCGGCCTCACCTTTGACACGAACCCCGGTGCGCTGACTACAGCCAGCGTGGTCATCGTCGGGGCGCTTGCCATCTGGATGGCTCATACGTTGTCGGTGCTGGTGTCGAAGCGATCGCACAACCATCTCGAACTGAGCGCTGCTGATGTGATGGCCGAGTTGCGCGACTCGTGGGCCATCGTGACCGCATCGCTGCCGGCCACAGCGGTCTTTATCCTGGCCGGTATGCACGTTTGGAGCATGCACACGGCCTTCGTGCTCGCCGATATGGTCGGAGTTCTGGCGCTGGCCATCGTCGGCATCGGCACTGCCGGTGGAAGCGAGCGGCCCCTGTCCCGCCGCATCGCCTACGTAGTGGCCATCGTCCTCGTCGGAGTGGCCATCGTCCTCCTCGAGGCCAGCGTCCATCTCCTGTGACGTCTGTGGCCCGTCTTTCCCACGGAGAATGAGGCAATGACCACGTAACGTGTCAATTCCGTTGCAAATGCGATGTACCCCCTTCGCCTCATTGCGAAGGGGACCCGACTGGGTGCATGATGCTCTTAGCAGCAGCAGGCGGTTGGCCCATGCGGACCAGGGCCGGTATACGACGAACCAGTAAAAGGGGACACCATGAAGTCGATGAAGTGGACGCAGCGGATCTGTATTGGATCTGGGCTCGCCTTGGCATCCGTGTTCTCGATCCCGATGGTCGCTGGAGCGGCTCCGTCGGATCCCACCTGCTACACCGGCTGCACCCCGCCTGAGGTGAACAGCGCCACCGTCACTCCGACCACCGTCGCCCCGAGCGATCCAGGTTCGACCGCCATGGTCAACGGCTCCTCCACGCTTCCGTTCACCGGTGCAGACATCGGTGAACTCGCAGCCATCGGTGCCGGCGCTGTCGTGATCGGCGGCGTCCTCGCCCGTCGGCGTCGCTCGGCTTCCTGACCTGATCTGACCCGATCTGATCTGCAGGGCACGAGCGCGGCACTGCTCGGCCAGCCGTACTCTCTTTAGTCATTCGCTCTGGTAGCGCGCGTCCCGACTTGGGCCACCGGCCGGGCGAGTATTGCGATCAGAAGCTGGCTGGCAGCAACGGTGCGAGTGCTTCGAAGAAGGCGTAGACCACGACCAACCATGCGGTCACGCCGACGACGATGATCGCCCCTCGTCGTGCCCCTCGGAGGCGGAGGGCCGCGGCCCAGATCGCGGTGGCGAGACCAGCGACGGCGATTCCCCATAGGACAGCCGGCCACCACTGCTGATGGACCGGAGCAGGGGAGGCTGCAGGTCGAGCCACCACCCCAGGCGTCGAGGCCGGCCCCGGTATCGGGACGACAGGCGAGGTTCCGGTCAACACGTCGGCCACCAGGTCGGCCTGCACTACCAACCGCTGCGTGGCGCTGTAGCGCGGGCTGCAGGTGGTCAGGGTCAGCATCGGGGTGGGGGTGGGTGCCACGACGCTCACGTCAGTGGGGTCGACCGACCGACTGCTGGTGACGCGGTAGACGAAGAGCCCCTGGACGGTGACAAGGTTGATCTTGTCTCCGGGAACCAGACGGTCGAGATCGTAGAAGGGATGGAGGTAGGTAGTTCGATGGCCAGCGATAGCCACGTTGCCCGACTCTCCCGGAAGCGGTGTGCCCGGGTAGTGCCCCGGCCCGGATCGGAGCTGCTCGGCATCGGTGCCTTCGACCACGGCCATGGACACCGCGATCTTTGGAATGGAGATGATGCCGACCGGGCCCCCTAGCGCCGGAGCAGGGATCACGGGAGCTACCACCGGTGCAACTGCTGTCGCTACCGGGGGAGGAACAGGAGTGGCGACCTGGTGGAGATGCTGGACTGCGGCGAACTGCCGTCGAAGGTCCTCTTGGGCCCGGGATGTCGCGACGCCAGTGCCCCACAGCAGATAGGGGATGAAGAGCAAGACGAGCACCCCAGCCACCAGGATGATGCGTCCAAGGGTGACTCTGAGGGTCGAGAACGACACAAGATGATGCTACCGGCCGTGATCACGTCTGGCGGGCGCGCCCCCTTGTGGGCGATTCGCTCCGGTACGATCGTTGTGTTCGATCCGCCACATCCGCCACATCCGCCGACAGGCTGTGCCAACGACGTGCCTGGAGCAATGAGTGACCCCGTGAGCAGAACTAAGGGTGGACACCGAACCAGGTGGATCGTGGGCTGCGGCGTCCTGCTCGTCGTGGTCTCATGGGGAGCGGTAGTGGCAGTCCACGTGTGGTCGGCCTACCGTCATGACCAACGGGGCCTTGCTGCACTCACAGCGGTCCGATCCAACTCTGATCCGTCCACACTGACAGCATCGGCCACCGAGCGGTCTTTGCGTGCGGCAGCCACTGAGTTCTCCTCAGCCGATGCCGCTCTGTCCGGCCCGCTGATCACCCCGGTCACTGTGGTGCCGGTGCTGGGTCGCCAGATTCGATCGGCTCGGTCGCTAAGCGCGGCCGCCGAGCAGGTATCGACCATCGGATCGAACTTCCTCGTCCAGGTGCACGACGTACTGGACCAGCCCCATGGACCGGGCCCGCAGCGGGTGCAGTCGTTACGTCACCTGTCGGCTCTGTCGTTGGTCGCCTCGCGCCAACTCCATGCCATCGATACTGGTCCGAGCCGTGCCCTGGTCAGTCCCCTCGCCAGCAAGCACGACGAGTTTGTGACCCAACTGAACGATGTGAGGATCCGATTGGCCAAGGCGGCCGGAGTCTCCGCCGTGGTCGCCAACATCTTGCAAGGTCCTCAGAACTATCTGGTGCTGGCGGCCAACAATGCCGAGATGCGTGCAGGATCAGGGTCCTTTCTCGAGGTGGGAGTGGCCGACACGGCCGATGGATCGCTCCACCTGGGTGAGTTCAGGCAATCCGGACAACTAGCCCTGGCTCCCGGTCAGGTCACGGTGACCGGTGACCTGCAACGGAACTGGGGCTGGCTGAAGCCAGGAGTGGACTGGCGCAACCTCGGCTTGACTCCGCAGTTCGATGTCACCGCCCCGCTGGCTGCACGGATGTGGGAGGCCCGCACGGGCCAGCAGGTTGATGGCGTCCTGGCAGTGGACATCGCCGCCCTGAGTGAGATCCTGAAAGCCACAGGGCCTATCCAGGCTGGGGGCACGACCATCGGTCCGGACAACGTGGAGCAGTTCCTCCTGCACGATCAGTACGCCGGACTATCCGACGACTCGGCAGAAAATGCAGCACGGGCAGATGCGCTCGGTGAGATCGCTCAAGCCGTACTTCGCCAACTCCAAGGGCAGTCGACTGACCTACGCGCCCTGGCTTCCTCCGTGGCCGGTGCCGTGGCCGGTCGTCACTTGATGGTGTGGTCCCGGAATCCGGTGGCACAGGCAGCATGGGCGACTAGTGGGGCCAGCGGATCGCTCACACCGCAATCGTTGGCGGTGTCAGTGGTCAGTCGTGGGGGCAACAAGCTCGATCAGTTCCTGTATGCATCGGTCGCTTTGGCCACTCGCACCGTCGGATCGGACACGGCGGTCACGATGACCACCCACCTGACCAACCGGACCCCTAGCGAACAGGCGCAGTTCATCGCCGGGCCGTATCCCGGGCTCGGCCTGACATACGGCGACTACGCCGGCATAGTGGCCAACAACTTGCCGGCTGCGGCATCGCACATCACGATGACTGGAACTGGACCGTTGACGGCCAAAGGGGCCGAGGGTCCGACGTGGCTGGTAGCAGGGCCGGTTCTCCTGCATGCAGGAGCATCGACGACCGTGGTGGTGCACTTCCGACTGCCTGGGGTGCACGGATCGATGACGGTGATGCCGTCTGCACGGGTTCCCTCCGAGCAGTGGACGTACAAGGGAGCACACTTCACCGACGAACGTCCGGTGACTCTGCGCTGGTGACGGTGACGGTGACGGTGACGGGCGTCTCTTTGGCTCTACCACTAGGCGACAGCAACCGGCCACGGCATCAGACCTACTGTGACGAACGAGTCATGACGCTGATCGAGGCCTCGGCCTAAGGCTCCGCTCACACCCGAGGCACGGGCTCCGGGGGCTTGTCGATGCCGAGTCCTGGCTCTTGCCCGAAGGCCGGCTCAGGGGTGAAGGACCATTGCGGGTCCTCGTCGGTCGGGCCGTGGCGAGCAAGCACCCACCCGCTGTAGGTCTTCAAGGAGTGATGGTGGTGACAGATCCGAG
>Ga0194051_1001782_pt1 | contig 10970 bp, 12 predicted proteins | sample SepL2320m_MetaG_FD_161275 | JGI IMG/M metagenome (GOLD analysis project Ga0194051, IMG submission 161275) | Anoxic zone freshwater microbial communities from boreal shield lake in IISD Experimental Lakes Area, Ontario, Canada - Sep2016-L239-20m | ecosystem: Environmental > Aquatic > Freshwater >...
ACCGTCGTAACCACGTATGGAGCTACGACTTTGTGGCCGATCGTACCTCCGATGGCCGGCCTATTCGGATGCTGACTCTTTGTGGATGAGTTCACTCGTGAGTGCCTCGCGATTCTCGTTGCCAAGAGGCTCACGAGCGAAGATGTGCTCGAGCGGCTCTGGAAGCGTTTGACACGCTGCTCGAGGCCAACGGTGCTCTTCGTGCGGTGGCGGCAGCACTACAACACGATCCGGCCACACAGTGCCTTGGGCTACTGGCCCCCGGCCCCTCCAGGCGTGGCAGTCCCGTGCGTTCGCATAGCGTACGCCTCAGCAAACGCACGGGGCTGGTCTATTGGAGGGCAAAATCCTAACTTAGAAAATAGCGTCATTCATGGGGGCAGGTCAGTCAGGCACATGCCAGGGATTTACAGAAAGTATGTTGCACTAGCGGTAGCTCCTGGGTCCAAAGAACCCGGTGCCGTGGATTATGAGATCGGGAACACGGCTATTGGGCGGAGTGTAGCCGTTTGTGAGAGTGTTGCTTGCGCCCGTCATGGCCCACGAGGTGCCACGGCCACGAATCGTGTTGGTATTGGCCCCGCGCCACGACGTGAACGACTTCCAGATCGTCTCGAGCGGCGGATTTCGGATCATCCCGCCGCTCACCCCGGCCGACCAAGCCCCGCTGCCGGGATAGCCCGGCGTGGTTTGCTTTGTGTTAGTAACGCCGGTTGAGCCGTTGAGGGTCTTTTGATAGGGGAACTTTGTCGTGGCACCGGCGGCGAGGACAACGTCATCCCCCGCGCTTCGCACCGTCTCGCTCATGAACACCGACTTCGAGAGTCCGTCGAGGACCGTAGCGAGGCGAACCTTCGATCCCTCAAAGACGATGCCGTCGGTCGGCCACCGCTGATCGTAGGTGGTGCCCGTGCCAGAACCGGTGCTCACCATGTAGCTGAGGCCTCCGTAGGTGAACGGCCCTCCCGCCACGACTGTCATTGACTGCACTGCCGGAGCCGGATCGCTCGGGCAGAGCATCACGGGGATCGGCGTGGCGAAGAGGCCCACGAAGGCGGCGTTCGGCACCTGGGCGTTGTAGGCCCCGGTGGTCGCGGGGAGCTTAAAGTTTAGCTGCGACGCGATGTTTGCTTCCTCCATAAACGAAACGGCAGAAGGCGTGCCTGGATTGAGAACCCTCCCGGGAGGTCGGTTGGGGGAAGCGTTCTGCGAGTGCTCTCGTAGTTGAGCATCGCCAGGATCTGCTGGCGGAGGTTACTTGAACAGGTGGAGCAACGGGCCGATTCGCGCGATCCCTGCACGGCCGGGAGGAGGAGGCCAATGAGCACGCCGATGATCGCGATGACAACGAGCAGTTCGACAAGTGTGAACGCTCGCCAAGGCCGCGTGACGACTGGGGAAACAGACATGAAAAACCCTTGGGTCGGATGAGAGTTGGAAACAGTGACGGGACGGCACTGGCATGCGTCAGCGCAGGCTCGAACGAAAGCTCTGACAAACGGGACAGCAGACGCGGCGGACCACTCGCGGGGGATAACGATTGGGCATGAAACCCATCCCCGGATCACCGCGGAATCCTCGTTCAGACCACCCGAGGCGGTTGCAATGCAGGCATGTGCGGGAGGTCCTCTCCCATCACATCCGATAGACCGATCCATGCCCGCGGAGCGAGAAGGCCGGTGAGTTCAAAGCGGGCTGTCAGCGGCGCTCCGCCGACAGACAGCCACGACGCTGCGATTCCCTTGCAGGCGAGCATCGCCCGGAGCGTCACCTGCCGTCCTTTTTCGTCTAGCTCCGTTGGCACCGGCGAACCATTGGAAGCGTCTGGCGTCACCGTATCGTCGCAGCATTGACTTGGGGTATCGTGCGCCGCAGAAACCGGCCCGTCTTGACTTTTACAGCACGCCGCCGTCGGACGCTTGGTATCGCAGCACGACCCGCGTGGCTTTCGATCGATCGATCCCGCTAGCCTGACCCATGCGGGCCTCAAGCGTGGCGACAAGTGCGGCATTGAGACGATGCCGACGGGCAAACGCCAGTCGCTTCGCGAGCGTCGTGCAGCAGCATTGGCGGAAACACTGCTCCGCACTGGCACAGCCGCACGGGCTGTTCATGCAGGGAAACGGAATCGTGCGATCCTTCTCGGCGATCATGCGGGCCACATCCACTTGGACGGGGACTGCAGTCGGCGAGCGCACACCAGTCGAGAGCGGCAGCCCGAGGGCCAACACACCGTAGCCGAGAATCGCTAGCCACGTGAGAAGCAAACGCATGGTCAAGGAGGTCCGATCACGAAAGGCTGAAAACCATTTTTTCACCTACAAGAGGCGAACCATCGCTCTAAAGCGAAGAGCCATAGACTAGACCTGTCAACCGCACGAGCGCAAGGGTCGCCACAACAACGGCAATGGATCGTCTTGAAAGCCGGATTACTCGTGCGGGTTTTCGTTTATGTTTTAAAAAAAACGAGCAAAAAAACTGATGCCGAAGAAACCCACAGCGATCACTTAAGCAGAGGGAGGCCAGATTCTTTGCGACGTCGATTGAGCGCGATCCACGCAGCGGGAACTTGTCGAAAAAGTTTGATCAACTGCGATCGGCTCACGCCCAGTGCTAAAGCTGCCGCCGCAGTTTTCCAGCCAGTTGCCTGCAAGTGGTCGAGTGCCTCAGCCAGCAGGGCCGGACAGTCGTCGTGATCAGCGGCAATCACCAGTCGTCGCCCCTTGGTGCGGGATTGCCACAGGGCCGAAGGTTTGCCCACGAGCCCTGGCTGTCGCCATTCAATCGCCAGCTTCATGCGCATTCGCTGGAGGGCCATGCGGCGGTTCAGGGCTTGCGACCGCCGCTCGGAGGCCTCGGCTATCAGGCCTGTTGGCCGGTGCGTGAGAATCACTGCCGTTTCAACTTTGTTACGATGCTGGCCACCGGGGCCGCTTCGGCGGGTTCGCCTTTCATCGCACTGCGACAGCAGTTCATTGGCAGCAAGGGCGGCAGGATGGTGGAGCATCAATTTTGTATTTCGACCAGCAGCGGCAAGCGTTTGACAGCCAAAATAGCCGCCGTTGATTATGATCGGGCAGCCCGAAAATTGTCGCCGGGTTGCTTCAAGCAAGGAGAGAGATCATAGCCCGCTATTTTATTGAACGGCCGATCTTTGCCTCCGTCATCTCGATCGTGCTTGTCTTGTGTGGGTCCGTCGCCTATTTCGTCCTGCCCACAACGCAGTATCCCGAAATTGCGCCCCCGACGGTGGAAGTCTCGACAGTCTATCCCGGCGCCAATGCAGAACTGGTGCGAGACACGATCGCCGCACCGATTGAGCAGCAGGTGAGCGGCGTTGAAAATGCGATGTTTATGAGTTCTCAGTGCACCAACGACGGCCGCTACCGATTGATCGTGACGTTTGCCCCCGGCACTGATCTGAACATGGCGCAGGTGTTGACGCAGGTGCGAGTGACCTTGGCGATGCCAATCCTGCCTGATCTGGTGCAGAGGGAAGGCGTGGCGGTTCTGAAAAAATCTCCGGCCGCGATGATGATCGTCAACTTCAAGTCTGAAAAATCGGCCGACGGCAAACCGATCCATGACGAAACATTTCTCTCGAACTACGCCACTATTCAGATTCGTGACGAGCTTTTGCGAATAGACGGGGTAAGCGATGTCGACTTTATTGGCCAACACGACTACTCCATGAGAATCTGGCTCGATCCGGAGAAGATGGCGGCGGTCAACCTGATACCAGCCGATATTTAAAAAGCGATTGAACAGCAAAACTTCCAGGTCGTTGCAGGCAATGTCGGCCAGCAACCAGCCCCCGATCAGCAGGCGTTTCAAATTCCGCTGGCCGCGACTGGCCGGTTGATATCAGCCGATCAATTCGCCGAGGTTGTTGTCAAAGAGATAGAGAGCGCGAATTCGTCAGTCACTTCTGTGGTCGTGCGACTGGGCGATGTGGCTAGGATCGAGCTAGGCGCTCAGCAATACGACCAGGTTTGTCGGCTCGACGGCGAGCCGAGCGTGGGGATGAATATCTACCAGCTCCCGGGATCCAACGCGATCCACACGGCCGAAGCAGTGCGTGCCCTGCTAGCCACGTTGGGCGAGCGATTTCCCAAGGGACTTCTCGCACAGACTGTCTACGACACAACACCCTTTATAGAGGAGTCAAAAGCGGAGGTGCTCAAAACGCTCCGCGATGCGATCATTCTGGTGGCGATCGTGGTTCTTGTCGTTTTGCAAAAATGGCGGGCCACGCTCATTCCCTTGATTGCCGTTCCGGTGGCGATCGTGGGCACCTTTGTCTTTATGGCGGCGCTCCATTTCAGCCTCAATAATCTGTCGCTGTTTGGACTGGTATTGGCGATTGGAATCGTTGTCGACGATGCGATCGTGGTAGTGGAAAATATCGAACGCTGGATCGAGAAAGGGCTCTCTCCCCGCGAGGCGGCGTTTGCTGCTATGCGGGAAGTGACAGGCCCCGTGATTGGCGTGGCGCTGGTGCTCTCGGCCGTCTTTATTCCCTGTGCCTTTATCACCGGCATCGTGGGGGAGTTTTTCCGACAGTTCGCCCTGACTATCGCCGTTTCAACGGTCATCTCTGCTGTCAATTCTCTGACACTGAGCCCGGCACTGGCTGCAATTGTGCTTAAACCCCACGGTGCCAAACGCGACATCATGGACACGGGCCTGGAATTTGTCGCCGGCTGGTTTTTTAAGGGGTTTAACTTTGTCTTTGCGCTGCTGACAAAAGGCTACGCCCGTCTGGTCGAAGCATCGCTGGTATTTATGCTGCCGATTCTGTTGCTCTACGCAGGATTACTCTATTTAATCTATGTGTCGTTTACAGTGATTCCAGTCGGTTTTATTCCGAGTCAGGACAAGGGCTATTTTTTGGTCAATGTCACGCTGCCCCCGGGAGCGAGTGTGCAACGCACATCCAAGGTGATGGCTACCCTTGAGAAGCGGGCGCTTGAGGAGACAGGAGTAGCACACACGGTCTCTATTTCGGGGCAGTCGATTGTGCTCGGGGTCAACGCGCCTAATTGGGGCTCGATCTATGTCATGCTCGACGGATTTGAAAAGCGACGGGCCCGTGAGCAATCGGCCGATGCAATCGCCGGTCGGCTGCGGAAGGAGTGGCAAAGCGCCCTCAGCGACGAACAGATCGATGTGATTGGTCCGCCGCCAGTGGACGGCTTGGGGAGCGTAGCCGGAGTTAAGCTAGTGCTAGAAGACCGCGGCGATTATGGCCTGAACCAACTCGAGCAAGCGGCCGACAATCTGGTGGAAAGAGGCAACGAAGATCCGCAACTGCGAGGATTGTTCACAAATTGTACCGCCAGCACTCCGTGGCTTTTTTTAGCTATCGATCGCGACAAGACCGCGTCGCTGGGCGTTTCGATGCAAGACCTTTTTGAAACGCTGCAGGTTCAGCTTGGCTCATACTACGTCAATAACTTTAATAGCTTTGGCCGTTCGTGGCAGGTGAACATGCAGGCCGACGGCAGCCATCGGCAGGACATCCGCCACACGATTGAGCAAGTCAAGGTGCTCAATGCCAACAAAGAGCCAGTACCGCTGTCAACGCTGATTCAAGTGCGAGAGCGTCTCGGCCCGTCGCTAGTGATGCGATACAACCTCTATCCGGCTGCGGCAATTTATGGTGAGCCAGGGCCGGGCGTCGGCAGCACTTCTGCGTTTTCGATCGTTGAAAACCATTTTAATCGTCTGCAGCAAGATGCAACGATTCCGCCACTGATGGCCGTCCGATTGGACGGAGATGGCATTCATGCAGATTCGCTCGGGCAACACGGCAGCATTTCTATTCGTACTGGGAGTGGTGCTCGTTTTTCTTGTCTTGGCAGCGCTGTATGAAAGCTGGACGATGCCGCTGGCTGTGATCCTCGTCGTGCCGATGTGCTTATTGTCGTCAATTCTGGGTGTCGGCTGGGCAGGCATGGACGTTAATAGTTTTACGCAGATCGGATTTGTGGTGCTCGTCGGACTGGCCTGCAAGAATGCGATTCTGATTGTGGAGTTTGCCAAGCAATTGCTGGAGGAAGGGAAGCCAATTCAGCAGGCGACCGTTGAGGCCTGTCAACTGCGACTGCGGTCAATCCTCATGACCTCGCTGGCATTTATTCTGGGCGTTGTGCCCTTGGTTGTGGCTGAAGGAGCGGGCGCTGAGATGCGGCGGACATTGGGGCTTTCTGTCCTAAGCGGGATGCTGGGCGTGACGCTATTTGGTATCTTTTTGACGCCCATATTTTTCTACGGACTGCTGCGTTTTCGAAAGCAGAAAGAGCCGGTGGTTGCCTAGAGTCTTTGAGTCGCAATTGTACGGCGACTCTCAGGAATCAATCTCATCCGACTCAGCAAGCACTTCTGAGAGGAGCCGTGAAAGCTCGAACGATTCAGCGAATTGATCGAGGGCGGATCGCTCGCTCGTCGTGAGCAGCCGCACAATCTGCCGCAAGTCGCGACGACTCTTCTGGCTGCCTTTGTGAATCCACATAAGCTTTGATGCGGCCGCATCTGTACGTGAGACAACGGGTAATTGCACGCCAGCAAAAATCTCGAGCATCCGTGATCGCCCGAGTTCACCGGGAATCATCTCTCGCGGATAGATATCAACCTTGAGTGCTTCCTGCATGTCGAAGAGTTGGAAGATTGTTCCTTTCTCAACGGCGATGCGAATCGATCGATCATCGAGCAAAAATCCTTCGGCAGTAGCCGCATCGATGAACGTCTCGAGTTGAACGGCAAGAGCGGCATTGCCGACCACCAGATCAATATCCTGCGTCATTCGCGGTTCACCATAGGCGACACTCGTGATGCCCCCAGTGAGGTGAAACGGTATAGTGAACTGCGTGAGCAGTCGCACTACTTTGTCGAGGGTCGCGCGAAAAACATCAACTCGATACATGGTCAATCATTCTCTGAATCAGCGACCGCGCCAGCGGATCGCCACCGTACTGCCGCAGGGCGATTTCCCATTTGAGCCGCTCGGGAGTCATGGGGCCTCGTTCCAAGACAATCTGCCGGCCAATCGCTTCGCGGGCCCAGCCGAGCATCGCCGCCGATCGGGCCACTCGCTGGTGAGCCGGCAGTGCGTCATTCACGTCTCGATATGCGTTTTCAATGAGCTGACTCATACTGCGAGAATAGAATATCTTAGATCCTCCGACAAATGCCGAGCATCGGCGGTGCTTCTTTCTAAAAACAATGCTTTTTATCGAGCTTTACGGCCCAAGAACCACTCTCGCCACAGGCACCATGAGTCGAAGCCGGCGGGTGGTTGTTTGCCGATGTAGTCGTCGCAGGCTCCCCCCTCAACAGCCGGCAGCACTGGCCTGCTGTGGCCAGTTGATCCAGCCGCAATTGCCAGCCACCGCCCAGAGCGCGGTAGAGCTGGATCATGCCGTGGACGATGTCGCCCATGTCGTCGTTGAGCTTGATCTGTTCGTTCACCTGATTTCGTTCGACGACAAAAACTCGATTGAAGTCGGTGGTGCCCTCCCGGTATTGAATCGTCACCAGCTCGGTGAATCGCGAGGCAGCCTCGACGGCCACCTTTTGTATCGTTGCCGCTTCGTTGGATTTGATGAATGTGATGATTGCGTCCTCTATCTCATGGCCGGCTTTCAAGACCGTCTGTTGATAGCGGGCCGCAAGCGATTGGAATGTGGCATCCTGCTTACGGATATTGTTGAGCAGCCGGCCATAATTCAAAACTTTCCAATCGACCAACGGCGCCGCAAAGCCGAACAACGAGTCGGATTCAAAGAGTTGTCCAATTTCGTTGGCATAGACGCCGATGTAGCCGTTGATCGACAAAGCCGGATAGAGATCCGATTCCGCAACGCCGATGAGTGCGCTTTGAGCGGCAAGATTTCGCTCTGCCTGCCGCACATCAGGTCGGCGTCGCAGCAACTCAGCGGGAATCCCCGCTTCAATGACTGGAGGCGTAAGTGGTATTGGCTGCTCACCAAGACGGGCGGCCAGCTGCTCGGGGGCCGTGCCTAGTAAGACGCACAGTGCGTTATTTGCTATTCGGACCTGCCGTTGATACGGAGGAATAATCGCTAGAGTATCGGCTCAATTAAGCTGTGCTTGGGAGACGTCGAGTTCGCTGCTCACGCCTCCCGTAAAGCGATCGTTGGCCAATTGCAGGCTTTTTCGCTGGAAGTCAGCCAAACGATTTAAATCGGTGACTTGTTTCTGGGCGACACGGTAGTCGGTATAGCGGTCGGCGACATCGGCGACGAGTGTGACAAGCACCCCGTCGTAGTCTTCAACGCTGGCTTGGTACTGCGCTCCCGCGATTCAATACCACGGCGGATCTTGCCCCAGAGGTCGAGTTCCCACGAGAGATTGAAGCCAGTCCGAAAGATACTAAATGCAGTCGTAGAAAGATTATTCAGAGCGCCAACATTGTTGCTCAACTGATAGCGAGTAAACCCAGCATCTGCCAATTACGATTGTGGAAACAAGCCACCGACTTTGATGTTGTAGGCCACGCGAGAAGCAAGGACGCGAAAGCCAGCATCACGAAGCGAGAGATTTTGGTTGTAGGCTTCGAGAACCAGACCGTTTAAGATTGGGTCGTTGAACTGTTCCCACCAGAGCAGTTCAATGTTCGGACTGTGATCGAATCTGCTGGGCGTTTGAATCGATCCATTCGCTTTCGACCGGGGCGGGAGGCCGCAGATACTCTGGACTAACATTACATATGATTGCGCCAATACTGTCCCCACGACGTGCAGCCAGTCAGGCAAAGTGCGCAGGCCACAACCGCCAGCAGGCAGGCGGCCCGCAGAGGTTCTAAAAAGTGCGCGGAGCGTGAGGGTGGGTAGGGCATGGGTCACCAAAAATATCGTTACAATCCTTAGATTCGTATGCAAAACCCACGGCCGTGAGGGTTTTTCCCGTGCGTCGACAAAGATGAGCCCAGAGCCTTGCCGGGCGAGGACTTGGGAAGTTGAGGAGAAATAGAGAGTTTGCAATCCCCCGGGGGTACCAACTAGGGACGCATTTTTGCTTGCTGTTGCCGGCGAATCGGAGTCAGCCATAGACGGTTTTAAAAGTGTGGTAACCTTTTGGGAGATAATCCTGCCGCCGGCGCAGCGAAAATTTTTTGGTGGTTGTAGCTCAGTTGGTTAGAGCACTAGATTGTGATTCTAGGGGTCGCGGGTTCGAGTCCCGTCATCCACCCTTTTGTTTCTTGCGTATGTGCCGAGAAAATAGCGGCAAGTGACGTGTTTGAGAGGTCGGCGTGATCTTCGTCACAACCCCCGCAGTTGTCAGGCAGTGACACGTTTTGACGGTCGTGGCCTGGAGTTAGTGTAACGGCGCTAGTGTTGTCGGCGACCTTTGCCTCGTTGACGTCATTGTCCGCCAGCGGCGTCAGCAGCGTCGGCAGGGATCCTATCGCTCGGTCAACCTCGAGCAGTTGGTCGTGACCTGCCCCCCTTCAACGGCATCACTTCCAGAGCGAGAATCTGGGTGTGTCAAACCAAAGGAGGCAAACAAATGCCACGCGGAAAGAGGGAACAGGCTCTAGCAGATCATTCACAAGCTTCGGGCCGTCTGCTTCTTACTCTTCCTCCGGGCCTTCAGCGTGCTCGTGAAGAACGGTTCGCGGCATCTGAAGCCCATCGCGACTCAGTCAACCGTGCCCGTTTCCGGAAGGTCAACGAGCAGCACGTCGAGCAGGCATTCCGGCTCAAGGCCAGCGTCATCGGGGCTGGTCAGCGAGAATCCACGACGCCGGATTTCGTGGGAATCTTCGCCGGTCTTTCGGGCCACACTATCAAACAGATCATGGTCACTCATAGCAGAGAATCTCTTAGGAAAAAGAGAAAACGGGACCGGGAAACACGCCCGGCAGCCAAGAACGACTGGCGGGAGAAACAAGAAAAACCACCCGTGGGAACGACCCTAGGTGGCTCGACAAAAACTTAATCTCGGATTTCGATCCGGCAGCCACTCTGATGCAATTCGGCGGCGTGATAGACTTTCGCAGTATTCATTCGCTGGCAAGGCACTCAAAAAATCCAACCGATTGAACGAGTACCAGTTCACCAGCTATTTCAAGGATTTAAACCGTGAAACTCAACTACCATATCGGACACAGACTCGCTTTACATCGAACTGTGCGACCGCCCCAGCGTGGACAGTAGAGAAATTTCAGAGGGTGTCGTTCTGGACTACGATGCTGAGGGAAGGCTCGTTGGCATCGATGTCGACAACGCCGGAAACAAGATTGAGTTTGAAAAAATTCTTTTGCGTAAATTACCGGGGAAAGTTGAAACTGAGGCGGCCTGAATTTAATTCTTGAGTAGCCAACCCCGCTCAGCCGCTATTGACTCTCCGCGTGACATAAACGGCCCTCTGCCCCAGAGGCGTGGCAGCCCTGTGCGGTTGCTTCGGCTGCGCCTCCGCATAGGGCTTGTCTGTTTGAGAGCAAAACCTTAACGCGGCCTATCGGCCGCAACCAAAGAGGGAAGTTCACTGCGGTGTGACGTATTTCCCGCTCGCCACGCTGGGCTGATTAAAAAACGGCGCTCTCACTGGATGATGGTTGGACTTCACTCTAACCACAACCAGGAGAGCGCCGTGGATTCGTTCATCGAGAAATTCGGGGGCTCGATCTCCTCCACATTGGAGTGCTTCGACCGCGTGATTTTCAAGGGCCACCTTCCGTTCCAGAACGAGGCCCGGCTCAACGGCTTCGTGGACCACGTGCTGAAGATCCGTCGCAAGGACTTTCTGAAGCTTCTGGAACGGCATTCCAACGATCTCGTCGCCCATGGCAAAGCGCTCGCCGAGGCAGCTGGGCGCCCCTACGAGTACAAGCAAGGCTTCTTCCGCAAGGAGGCCTTGATTGACGACATCATCCGCCGTGACAGGCTGACCGAAGGCCTCGTCGCCGTGCTCTGCGTACAGGAGACGTGCAAGACGGTGCGGCT
>Ga0194051_1001783_pt1 | contig 10967 bp, 5 predicted proteins | sample SepL2320m_MetaG_FD_161275 | JGI IMG/M metagenome (GOLD analysis project Ga0194051, IMG submission 161275) | Anoxic zone freshwater microbial communities from boreal shield lake in IISD Experimental Lakes Area, Ontario, Canada - Sep2016-L239-20m | ecosystem: Environmental > Aquatic > Freshwater >...
CTAAATCTGGTGGAACAGTGCCAGGCGCAGCGCCCGCTCTGGGATTGCCAGGAGGTCTTCGACCGCGCCCACCCGGCGGTCCACCCATTCCCGGCGGTCCACCCATACCCGGCGGTCCACCCATACCCGGCGGTCCACCCATACCCGACCCACCTGAAGCGTTGCCCCCGAGAAGAATATCACGAATTGTGGAGGAGCGAACAATCAGCGGATGAGAGATACCGAGATCTGCCATCGAAATCTCGTCACCTTTCTTCGGCCCTGCCGAAATCAGTACTTTGACCGCGTCGTTTTTTGACGAAAGGTTTCGAATCAACGTTGAGCGAACGAACTGCGCACCTTCAAGAGGTTTGTGACGGTCTTCATTATGAAAATGATATCCCACCATTTCGATCACAAACCCTTCACCGGTTGGTCCGGTTTCTTTGGCCTTGATATCTGATTCAGCTTTTTCCTTCGCGTTATCAGCCTCTTCCGCGACGGGTGTCTCTTTTTCAGAATCAGATTCCTCCCCCTCGGCTTCTTCCTCGAGCACCTGCTCTTCTTCCCACTTGTCTTTGATAGCCGTAAACCAAACCGAAAGATCAGGAAAAAACTCGCAGTCGACTTTCTGAATATGGAGTTCGGTGCGATCGGCAATCTGATCGGAAAGCGAACGTTTGTCGCCGGGGGCGAGCGGAGCTTTGCCCGATTCATTCGGAAGCGATGCGGCTATCGCTCGCTCAAGATCAATCGCGAGAAACCTGCGTTCAACAACTGAAACGAGGCGGTCACGCTGCTTGATCGCATTTTCGCGTTCAGTTTTTTCTGTCTCCACAGCCTTTACGGCGTTCTGAGATTTTTTCCCAGCGGCATCCGATTTGCTGAAAGCCTGTATGTAGTTATCAGAAGAAAAACTCTTCCAGGCCCTGACATTTCCGGCGAAGCTGATCACAACGCCAACTAATAATGCTGCGATCGCAAGAACAGCCCAAGGTTTTTTCCCGCGAATAATTCGATCGATTCGAATTTCAGGAGGCAGTAAATTCGTCTTGAGGAACGACTCTCCCGCGGCCTGCAGGGCCAATCCATAAGCCGTACCGAAGGCGAGGCGGTTTTCTTTAAAAGCGGGCGATGCAAGTTCAGAACCTTCAAGACCGCGAAAAACATCAAGTCGATGCACATCCATCTGCAACTGTTTCGCAACGAAGTCGCTCAAGCCTCTTAGTTTTGCGGCATTTCCAAGCAGAAATACCTTTCCAATTTTTGCCGTGCGATCGGTGCCGGTAAAAAAGTTGAGTGATCGCTGCAGTTCGGTCACAAATTCATTGAACACCGGTTTAAGCATTCGGAACACTTCTTTGGGGTCCTCTGCTCGTACGGCATTGCGTTTGAGATGCTCGGCTTTGGCAAACGTAAGTTTTTTTCCACTCACAAGTGCTTTTGTGAAATGACTTCCGCCGATGGGCATGCTGCGCTGCCAAATGCGAAGACCGTTGGTGACGACTAAATCAGTCGAATCAACGCCCATTGTTACCAACACCACCGATTGCAGAGGATTGTCGGGGTCAAGCGTGCTTGTCTCGGGCAACTGCTCATACAGAATCATGTTGGCAAGCGCCAACGGAGAAAGTTGAAGAATCGATACTTCGATTTTCTGACGAGTCAGTGGAGCAAGCGCTCGATAAACCTGATCGCGTTTCATCGCGAAGAGCCCCACCTCCGCGTCGATCACGAAACCGCTTTCTTCAATTCCACCAGGCATTCGCTGGAATTCCCAGATCACTTCATCCAGTGGAAAAGGGATCTGTTGACGCGCTTCGTAGGTGACGATGTCACTGATTTTCTTGGTTTCAATCGGTGGAAGTTTGATAAACTTTGCAAGCCCAAGCTGACCGGGCACAGAGACTGCGACATCGTCTCGAGAGATATCATTTCGCGACAGAAATCCGGTCAGCGCTGTTCTCACCAACTCAACAGGATCGGCATCTGGTTGACTCAGAAGCTGAGGGTATTCGATATAGTCAAAGGCTTCGACGACGAGTTTGCGAGGCTCGCTCGACACGCGACAACGAATGGCCTTCAGCGCGCACTTTCCAATATCGATACCCCAGACGGCACCGCTTTTAGACATGGCAAAACCCCACAAAGAGATGTAGAAAAAGTCCGTGAAGGTTCGATCGCCTCAAAGCCTTAAAGCCGAACGTCGCCTCAACCGTCCGAAACTCCGTAAACCAATGTACGAACGCGATTTGCGCACTGTCAAACGATCTTCAATAGAACGCCAAAAACAACGACCATTCTTGCGGGTTCTTGAAACGCAATCCTATCAGGGCTTCAATTCGACGCATGGAGCACAAAAAGATCAAGGAACGTTTTTCAAAGTACAAAACAGCAGCAATCGCTTTTAGACGGTACCCTTAACATGACCATGCAACCACAGCAGATCACCGTTTTTTTCCCGTGTCATTCCTTGGAGGATTTTCCAACCTGGCTTGAAGGCCCCCAGGCGGACGACCTTCTTGCGGCGTGGACTGCCGCTTGGCATCCGGCTTTAATTGCAGCGGCAGGATGCATTCCAACATGGGCGAGCATTGATTCACCCCCACACGTTGTCGCACGGTCGATCTACATTGTTCCGGCCGCGTTCGACTCGCGTCTGGCGGGTGATTTTGCTGGAACGTTTGAAGTGTGCATGATCCGATGGGCCGTGAGCCGATCGGCGATAGTGGCCGAGTCACTTTCAAAGCTCGACGCTCCCGCCGTGGTTTGTGCAAAACACGCAGCCGAACTGCATGCGATCGGATTGGCGTGGCTGCTCGGAGAACTTCTCGCGCGCCGGATGCGAAGCGTTACGAACCTCGCGTCGACACGATTTGGACAGGCAGTGGTGGATGCGGCAAAGGCCGCCGTTCTTGCCGACGAAGAAACATTCAGAGAACGACTCAAGGAAGCGTATGGTTTTCTTGAGGCTGCGAGGGCTCAGTATTATCCGGCAGACTTTTGGCTTCTTGATCTGGTGTTGCTTGCAGAATCAACGCTTGGAGATGAGCTTCAATCAGAGATCGATTCACCCGTGGTTGCTACCTGGGTTGCAGATGCACATCTCATCGAGTCGCTTTCCGAAAAACAACCGCAGATACTTTCGCAACTCCGCGAGGCCGTTGAGTCTGGAAGAATTGCGCCGGCAGGTGGCTCATGGGACGCATCACCCGTCGCAAACATGGCTCCAGAAACATTGCTCAACGACTTAAAAAAAGGACAGGCGTTGTGGACGAAACTGGTGGGGCAAGCACCAAGGGTCTACGCACGTCGAACGGGAGGTTTTTCCGCTCTTTTGCCACAGGTTCTTTCCGGACTCGGATATTCAGGCGTGCTGTACATGCTCTTCGACGGGATGTCGCTGCCAGATCCTCATACTGGAAGAATTCGATGGGAGGGAACAGGTTCAGTCTCGATCGACGCACTGGCTCGAACGCCCTTGGATGCCCGTAGCACGACGACCATTCTGAGCCTTGCCGAAAAAATTGGTGACGCGATGGATCACGATCACACTGCGGCGATCGCGTTTGCCCATTTTCCTGAGAATGCAAGTCCGTGGTTTCAGGAATTGCGAATCATTGGTCGGTCGAGCACGTTGCTGGGGTCCTTTGTTACGGTAGATGAATTTTTTCGTCGCACAACCGGTTCCGGAACTCGTGCCCACTGGGAGCCTGATGCATTTCGTACAGAGACTCCGTCTGAATCGGGTGATGCGATCGAACCAGATGTTCTTTCCAAGGCGATTGAGAACCACGTAGCGGAGGCTCTTCGCATCCGTCTTGCACAGCAAGCCTGCACGTTCTTGATCCCCACACCGTGTGAACAGCAAGCGGCTGTGCCGACGGTTCTAGCGACCAGCGTAAAAGAAGCTGTTCCATTCACAAAAAGATCCTGGTTCAAAAAGGTTTTTTCTTCGACGCACAAAGAAACCTCAGTGGTGCTTGACAATGGACTTGTAAAACTCAAAGTCCATCCTCGTACCGGTGGAATTCTTTCCTTACAAGGGCCGCTGGATCGCGCGAACCTGCTCTCGCAGCAACTTTCTCGAAGAAGCACGCGAGCCACGCCCCCCACAGGTTCGGCATGGGTTGATCCGAGTGACCGGGCCGAGTATTCGCTGATGAAGGCGGATTCGATCATTCAGACTCGCAATACCGAGCTTGGTCAGACTGCCGAAAGCCGTGGGCATCTTCAAAAATCAGACGGATCGGCGGTGGGGTCTTTTGTGCAAACTATGTCGCTGGAACGCGGATCGAAGTTCGTGATTTTAGATATACAACTGGAGCTTGAATCGGCTCCTCAAGGCCGTCTCTTTGAGGAGTATGCCGCCTGCCGATTTGCGTGGAGTGAAAATGAAGATGTGAGCTTGCGAAGAAGTCTGCATACGCAGTCAATCGCAACGCAGCGAACACAGTTTTTCTCCAGTCACTTCATCGATCTTCATCATTGCGGTCACGGCATCACTCTATTTCCAATCGGTCTGCCATGGCATCTTCAGTCGAGTCCTCACATGCTCGACACACTGCTGATCGTGCGAGGTGAAACGAAAAAGCGATTTCGACTCGCCGTGGGGGTCGGCGTGGAGCGTCCCTTTGAGTCTGCCATCGATCTGGCTTGCAGCACTGCATCGAGTACTCCACAAGGCGAATCTTCTTGGGAATCAGATCCATTTTTCGGTCCGGCGAATGTGCGTGTCGGTGTCATGGAAGCAATCAAGGAAGGAAACCGTACTTCCGGAGTAAGACTCGGCATTTTGGAATCACTTGGAAAAGCGGGCCGAGTAGCAGTTCAATCTCGAGTGCCAATTGTTGCTGCATGGCGATGCGACGCCGCTGGCAAGCGAGGCGAATCGATCGAACTCGAGGGAAATTCGATCCTTATGGATCTGACAAGTTATGAATGGGCTTTTGTTGTTGTCGAGTTCACGGCGTAAGCACAAAGGTCGGAGCGAAGCGAGGAATCTTTTCATGCCGTTGATTGTCACGCTTGACGGGCCCGCTGGTGCTGGAAAAAGTTCGGCGGCGCGAGCGCTCGCGGCACGGCTCAACGTCCACTATATGGACACTGGAGCGATGTATCGAGCGTTGGCATGGGCGGCGATGCAACGAGGCTATGCACTGGAAAATTCAGCGTTGATTGCCGAACTGGCACGCGAGGTCCAGATTGTCTTTGATACGGGTCGAGTACTTGTAGACGGTACGGACGTCTCGGCAGAGATTCGTTCCGAAAAAGTCACGGCAGCAACTCGATACGTAGCTGATGCGCCTGCGGTACGAGAGGTCATGAAAATCATTCAGCGAAAAATTGGTAGCGAATGCGATATCGTTACCGAGGGGAGGGATCAGGGAACGGTTGTTTTTCCAACGGCGACGGTCAAGGTGTTTTTGACCGCATCTGCGGTTCATCGGGCAAAGCGACGACATCAAGAGGAAGTTGTCCGTGGAAGCGGTTTAACATTTCAGGAAGTGCTCGAATCGCAAAGCGTGCGAGATGCCGCCGATATTGCCAGACCCGTTGGAGCATTGGTTGCGGCCGTTGATGCGGTGGTGATCGAAACCGACAGTCTGACATTAGAGGAAGTCGTGGAATGCCTTGTGTCGCTCGTCGAGGAGACGCGTCAGGCACGCGGAAAACATGACGACTGATTCAGCTGCCTCCACTCGACATCGTGGTCAGCGTCCTTTCGGTATCGCGATGTATACGTTTCTTTGGATCGTCTGCCGCGCGATTGCGGTGTCCGTGTTTGGATTTCGAGTGCGATTCGCGCAACCAATGCCTCTTCAAGGAGGTCTGCTGGTGCTCTCAACGCATCAAAGCCATCTCGACCCATTGCTCCTGGGACTGGCCAGCCCGCGTCGACTTTCAAGCCTTGCGAGAAAATCGCTCTACGATTGGAAACTGTTTGCAGCAATTATTTCGATACTCGACGCAATCCCAATCGACCGTGACGCATCGGCTATTGCCGGCCTTCGGGCCATCATTGGTCGGCTCCATCATGGCGTTGGAGTTGTCATATTTCCGGAAGGGACACGTTCTAGAGATGGCTCGTTGGGGGAGATCAAAGCCGGGTTCGTGATTGCGGCGAGAAGGTCTGGCGTTCCAATCATGCCGGTTGCAATTGTGGGAGCGTGGGAGTGCTGGGAGAGGTCGTGGAAGTTTCCTCGACCCGGGCGCATTCGACTTGAGTTTGGTCAGATGATCACGCCCCAGGAAGTTGCGCAGATGACCGATGCGGAACTGGTGGCGAGCTGTCGCGCTCGACTCGAATCGCTCGATGCAATGGCACGACAACTTCTTCAGCGATCGCGCATCTGACAGGGAAGAGTGTTTTCATCCCAAACAGATCGATCGTCGCAAAAAATTTGCCGTCGTGTCCGGATTGTCGGACTTATGCCGCTTTGTCGGTTGTCCGCAAAGTTTCCCCAAGCGTTCGTCGATTCCCATTGTGACGGAACATAGTGTGATCGATGTCCGCGCTAGAAAATCATAAAAACGCCACGACATGCAGACCTTTGTACGATCGATACAAGAATCTCAAGGCATCCCCGCCGCAAGTTTCTCAAGTGGAAACAATCTGCTGTATCCATCTTTTGTGGGTGTGAAAGCAGTGATTTTTGAATTTGAAAATGTCGTATTTGATGGAACGGCATGGCAAAGGCGATGCTGCCAATGGCTCGAACGTCTGGGCCGAAATATTTCGTTCGCTCTGTTTTGTTCCCAGTGGCGGAAAGAAATTCGGCTGCATCGATCGGTGCACATGTCATCTGAAGAAATACTCGAGCGATGCCTCCGACGCTGGGAAATTCCAACAGGCTTGGCCACAGAATTGGTAGCAGCGTGTCGCGCTTTGTGGCGCAAGGCTTCGGTTGTCGATAAACCATTTACGTCAGTCGTCACTCTGATTCAGTCGCTGTATGAAAAGTCGATGCGCCTTGGGCTTGTGAGCGATTCACTCGTAACGGTTTCCGACATGCAGGAAAGGCTCAACGCATGGCATATCGGAAATTGTTTTTCCACGATCAGCAGCAGAAGAGATTCTATTGATGAACAATCTGATGTCGCGTGGTTGATTGAGAACGCAAAAAATCTTACTAACGACGTTGATACTGTCGCGTTTGTTGGTCGCGAAGAAGAACAACTCACTTCAGCCATGCGAGCTGGGTTAAAACCGTTCGGCATTCACTGCAATCCGGATGGCCGTCTGCTGACGACAATGGAAGAGCAACGGCATTCCGTTCGTGCGGTGGCATGATGCATTAAGGTGTTTGAGGGCGGGCGCGTTTGAATGGATCGACCGTCCCTCCGCCAGGCCCGGGAGGAGGCGCATCCGGTTTGGTGAAGGGTAATAGTTTTGGCCATCCGAGGCTCATGCCTGGCCACTGTTGAGCGGTGCCGGTGGCGATAGGTGGCGATGGGGCTGCTGGAACGGCGGAATCTGTGGATGTTGCAATCGCAGATGAAGGGGCTTGAGGAGGTGCCGTGTTCGGCGACCGACCAATTCCGGCAGGAGATCCCTGCGCCTCAGAAAAGTTTTTTTCTTCAAGAGAAGGCCCCGACAGAAGATCGGCCTTTTCAAGGGGCGGAGCAGTTGAAACAGTCGAGACTGTTGCCAGGTCGGTCTGCTCAGCTCCCGGCTCAAGTGGTCGCACTCGTACATCATCGATGCGAGCCTCTCCCATGCCACACAGAGCAAATGTTACCGTAAGCGGATTCTTCGATTCTGTTTCCGGAGCGATGCGGTAGAGCACCATGTGTCGCCAGCCGGGCGTGACTCCCACTCGTTCTGCTAATGCCGGTCCACCCCATGAATCAAAAACGAGTAAGCCGTCAACGGTTCCCTGAATTGGTTTGGGAACCCATACTCTGGCTTCGATAGCAATGAGTTGTCCCGATGGAACTGCAATCGGTGGCGTGGTGATCCAGACCGGTGGCGTTTCGACAACGGAGGGCGATTCCTCAGGATTTCGAGAACGTGCCAGCATCCTCAGACTTCCGCTGCCCGAGGCGGCAGAGGTCTTCGAAATCTCAACTCCAGAAACGATTGCAGATTCATCCAGTGCAAAGTGTCGCCACCCAGAACGTGCAAGCGAGTCGATGCTCTCCATGTTCCCTGCCGGAAGGAGATTTTTCCCACCATGGGTCGAAGCAAGCGCATCGACGAGTTGCCAGTGTTCGGCCAATGTGGAATCTGACGCCGAGAGTGGACTCGCAACCATGGAGCCTGTGGCGAGCACTCCGCGTTCCCAGGTGAGTCGCTCAAGCTGACAAATAATTGACGAGGCACGTCTAAATTTTATGATGGCGTTGGAGGGATCGTTGAGAGCGAGAGACTCGCCTGCCGTAATATCGGCTTGCGCCTGTTCAATGAGTTTGGTCACTGGCAAGTGACCAATCGCCGATGCAGGAAGACGGACTGCTAGCGAGCGGGCATCTTCGATGGCAATGGACGCTCTTGTGCGCGAAGATTCGAGTGTCGTTGCCACCCCTGAGGCGAGTCTTCGTTGAACGGCTCCGGTAATGACAGGTTCACCACTAATGAGAATCAGAGTGCTCGATTTGAATGGATCGAGAACGATTGATACTCCGCCACTCACCCTATGCTGACGCAAAGGTCTAAGACCTCCTGGCGCAATTTCCCACGACTGATGGGCCTCAGGAACGCCTGGCACAAGCAGCGTTATGGGATCGCTGTCGCGAGGCAAATCGCCCTGATAGGTACGCGGAACAATCTGCGATCCCTGCACGCTTCGAAAAACGATAACCATTCGAGCCCTGCTCACTTCGAGAACATAGGCCTGCACTTCCGGATTGCTCGCTTTGGCAGCAGCAGCAAATCGTCCTGCGGCACCCCATGGTTCAAGGATCTCGAGGTCAAGATTCAACTCACGCACTGCCGAGGCGCGTCGTCGAGCCTCTGGCTCCCTGCCATCAATTCTGTGGTCGGAGGAAAAAAAGAGGCCGCGAGATCCGGCAGCAACTGCCGCAAGACCGGCTAGATGCAGACTTTCAGAATCAACCGGAATGCCATTTGCACCTAAACCTGAAAGAAGCCGGCACTGTTCGGTCACAGCCGAATCGATTTCGGTAGAGAGTCCCGCAAGCAGTGGAGTGCCGGGACGAACGAGCCGGGGACGCTGCTTGAGCCACGAAAGATAATCGGTTAGCTCGAGGCTCGTTCCCAAAACAGTCCGACGCGTCACAAGCATATCGATGTGTCGACTGATTGTGCGAAGGTCACTTTCGGCAGAGACAATCACAGGCCGGCCTGCTTTTGTGTCACAAGCACGCACGACTCGGGATCGTTCGGCAAGGGCATCGATATGTTCATTCGACAGGCCATTGCCAAGATCCCACATGAGCACTCGGTCCCATGCGGAAGAAAAAGTTGGCATCGATTCAGGTCGTGAAGAATCGATTTCGCCAATGTTTGGAGGAGGACAGACGATCCAAAGGCCGGTCGCACGAGCCTGATCAAGAATGGCAACACTTGCGGGTTGGGTGAGACGCACACCGTTAAACCCAAGAGCTCGCACGGCTTCCAGCGATTCTCCGTGATAGTCCAAAATTCTTGGAAACAAAGGCCGACCATCGGCCTCGAGAACACCTCGTGAAATTCCCGCTGTCATCCGATCGGGCTGGCCTAACGTCTGCTCGTTGGAAATGGTTCGCACCGCTGAATCGCGCATCACTTCGCGTACGTTGGCAGAAGCACCACGATCGGTTTCGGTACGATTCAAAGGCCGTGTCACAGCGCCCGAAAGGGCGAGATCATCGATCGATAATTCATAGTTCCCTGGCCCAGAATAAAGATCGAGTACCAGGTGGGTGACGGCGGCTCCCTGAGGATCAATGTGAGGCCCGAATTCTGCACGAATCGCTCGAAGACCTTTTTCAAACTCCCGAGGAATATTGTTGACCTCGAGCATTTCGTATCGATCGGCACCGACTGACAGAGTTCCTGGAATGATCACCATCAAAGGTCGGCCCGTCGTGGGATGTTTCGTATTCGGCAAGACGACGTTCATCGAAAGTCGAATTCTTGAGCGGTTGCATCGCACCCAGAGCGAGCCTGCTAATTCATCAATGAGCGCGACCTGACCAATCGGCATCTGCAATTGCAGCGAGGTACCAGAACCTGCTTGAATACAAAAACGCTCACACATCGAACCACGATGGGGCGATTGGGTTGAGCGACGATGTTCAAGCACTTTGTGCTCAACGTCGCTGTGTCCGATTGAGAAGATCGTCTCTGGAGTTTCAAAGCTTTCTTCGTACATCGAGCCGAGGACAACTTCACCGCACGCGAGATTTCCCCAAGACAGACCTAGACAAATGCAAATAATTCCTATCAACAGGGGAACACCTTCCCGACATCGCAACCATGATTGGCGACAGGGTGTTGTGACGGTATCACGAACGTTGGACATCAAATGGGGTTCCCGAAAAAAATAAACACCCGGTATGACGGACGTTGGTAATGCCTTGTGGCCCTGGTGACGAAACACAGCTTTGGGGGCGATGAGAGAAGAGGGGCTTTTATCATGATTTGAAATCGCAACTCCATATCAACAGGTTGAAACTGAAGGATTTCAATGAAAGCCCGGAAGACTGGAGGGTTTGGAGGGTATTCTCAAGAAAGCAGACCATCAATTTTATTCGTCTCAGGGTGTGAAGAAGGAGAAGTTTTGCCCCGGCGTAATTCTGCATTCAAATTTCAAGCTGGTACGTTTTCTCCCGCGCTTTCCGGAAACAAGGAATTGCCGTGAACGTCTCTCGAAGCAGGCCGATTGCTCCATTCCGGAGAATCGGACTCAAGGCACTCAGGCGGAGGGTGTTGGCCGAGCACGCCGACGTGCATTACAGTGGCGTAGAATCCCGCCCATGAGTTTTTGAAGAGGACGACCGAAGGCAATCTTTGGTGCCTCTTTACCCGCCGCAATTTGAAA
>Ga0194051_1001784_pt1 | contig 10965 bp, 6 predicted proteins | sample SepL2320m_MetaG_FD_161275 | JGI IMG/M metagenome (GOLD analysis project Ga0194051, IMG submission 161275) | Anoxic zone freshwater microbial communities from boreal shield lake in IISD Experimental Lakes Area, Ontario, Canada - Sep2016-L239-20m | ecosystem: Environmental > Aquatic > Freshwater >...
GAGGCCCTCGCACACCGCGTAGATCGGGGCGGTCGCGGCGGACCATTCCTTTTTGAAGCAGGTGATGAGCGCCATGATGAGTCCGCCGATGGAACCGCCGATCATCAGCGGAACGACCTGGCGGGCGTCCGCGCCGAAGCGGTTCCATGTGAAGACCGCGGTGATGGAGCAGATGGCGAGGAGGATCGCGGTCTTGTTCACCGCACCCTGGATCGTCATGCGCTGCTCGCCGACGGAGACGGGCTGTTGGAATGTTTGCGGGGACAGTGTGGGATTCGATGTGCGGATCATGCGCGGAAGATAGCGGGGCCGCCGGAGGATGCAATGCGCGCCTGCACGCGGGCAGAGCGCCGCTTGCAGAACTTGAGCCCCCGACCTCCGCAGGCTACCGGTGCGCAAATGTTCCGCCTGCGTCCTGCACTCCTCATCGCTCTCGGCCTGCTGCTCCCGTGGCGCGCGGCCCTCGCGGATACGTCCGCATTTGCCACGGATGGCGTGCCATTTCTCCAGAAGCACTGCGTCTCGTGCCACGGGAAGGACAAGCAGAAGGGCGACTTCGCGCTGCATGAATTCCACGACGACCTCTCGGTGCTGCGCGCGCGCAAACGCTGGCGCGATGTGATGGAGGTGGTGCGCTCCGGCGAGATGCCGCCGGATGACAAGCCGCAGCCTTCCGCGGAAGAAAAACGGCAATTTCTCGCCTCGGTCGCGGGCATTTTTGCAAAGGCGGACGGCGGCAAACCCGATCCCGGGCGTCTCACCGTGCGGCGGCTGAACCGCAACGAATACAACAACACGATCCGCGATCTGCTGCACATCGAGTTCCGGCCGGCGGACGATTTTCCGAGCGACGATGTGGGCCACGGCTTCGACAACATCGCGGACGTGCTCACCGTCTCGCCGGTGCTTATGGAGCGCTACCTCGATGCCGCGGACAAGATCGCCGCGATAGCGATCCCGCTCGGCACCATTGCCACGCCGAAGCACACGATGTCCGCGCAATTCTGCGAGCCTTCGGGCCCGAACGGGTTCGTGGGGCGCTTCCGTCCGTTCACCGCGAGCGAGAAGGCGGCCATGAAGTCCGGCCCCGTGAACACGCCCGCGCGCATCAATGCCGAGGGCGATTACATCGTGCGTGCGCGCCTTTACGCGAAATCCGCAGACGGCAAGCCGGTGCGCGTGGCGCTGATGGTCAGCGGCGCTGCGCTCGAAAGGCCGACGCCCCGGCAGGACATCGCGAAGCTCGACGGCACGTGGCTCGAATTTGTGCGCAATGCGCAGATCCTCACGACAGCCAACATCACCGCGAAGTCCGAGCAGGAGGCGCAGCGCATCGAGGCAAAAATCCACAATGTCGCGGGCATCGAGCGCATCGTGCTCGCCGCGTTCAAGCCGCAGGATGGCCAGCCCGCGCCGACGCTCTTCGTCGAGTTCCTCGAATACGAGGGCCCAATGGACACGCGCAGCGCGGCGACGAAGACGCTGCTCACCGTCACGCCCGGAAAATCACAGCCGGAGCAAACGCGTGAAATCCTCGCGCGCTTCGCCATGCGCGCGTGGCGGAGGCAGATCACCGCAGAGGAACTGGATCGCCTCGCGAAGCTCGTCGCCTACGCGATGGGGCACAACGACACGTGGGAAGAGGCGATGCGCCGAGCGGTCAGCGCGATCCTCGCGTCGCCGAAATTTGTGTTCCGCCTCGAGCCCGACGATCAGCCGCAGAACCCTGAGCCGCATCCGGTGGACGAATTCCAGCTCGCCACGCGGCTCTCGTATTTTTTGTGGAGTTCGTGCCCCGACGAGGAACTGCTGCGCGCAGCCGCGGAGAAAAAACTCAGCACGACTCTCGATGCCCAGATCAAGCGCATGATCCAGGATCCGCGCGCCGACGCGCTTATCCAGAATTTCGCGCTGCAATGGCTCCAACTCGGACGCCTCTCGTCGCACAGCACGGATCCGAAGACGTTCCCAAACTGGAAGCCCGAACTTGGCTCGGCGATGGTCGAGGAGACGCGGCGCTTCTTCGGCGAAATCGTGCGGACGGATCGCAGCATCCTCGATCTGCTCGACGCTGATTTCACCTGGGTGAACCAGCGTCTCGCTGATTTCTACGGCATCAAGAACGCGGGCAATTTCCAAAAGGACGAATGGAAACGCGTGTCGCTCGCAGGCACGCCGCGCGGCGGGCTGCTCACGCAGGCGAGCATCCTCACCGTGACCTCGAATCCCACGCGCACCTCGCCGGTCAAACGCGGCAAATGGATCCTCGAACAGATCCTCGGCACGCCACCGCCGGCACCGCCGCCAAACACGCCATCGCTCGACGACAGTGGACGCAAGGAGCTCACCGGCACGTTTCGCCAGAAGCTCGAACAGCACCGCGCTGATCCGAAATGCGCGAACTGCCACGCGAAGATGGACGCATTCGGATTTGCGCTGGAAAATTTCAACGGCATCGGCCAGTGGCGGGACCGCGACGAAACTGACGCGGTGATCGATCCCTCGGGCAAGCTCGGCACGGGACGCACGGTCAACGGGCTCGCCGACATGAAGATTTTGCTCCGCAGCAAGACGCAGGGTTTCGCGCGCTGCCTCACGGAGAAGATGCTCATCTACGCGCTGGGCCGCGGGCTCGACTGGTACGATGAGGCGACGATCTCGCGGATTTTGTTCAGCCTCGAAAAGAACGACCACCACTTCACCACGCTCATCACCGGCATCGTGAAGATCCCTGCATTTCTGATGCGCCGCAGTGCGGCGCAGGCGGAGGCAAAGTAAAGTATTTAAGGGAATGGCGCAGCCTCGTGTTTGCACATTTCGAGGCTCATCAGTGGCCCGGAGGGCCAGCGGAAATTAGATACCGTCTTGTCGTCAACGGTTAAGAAAGGAGAGTCAGGAATGTTTCAGAGGGTGATGGTTTGGGTCATAGGCGGACTGGTGTTTGAGGAGGGCGAAGGCGTGGCGGAGGAGCTTGTGTTCGACGGCGAGGAGAGCGGACATTTTGGATTTGCCGCGGGCTTCGAGGGAGTCGGCGAAGGCTTTGAGGCGCGGGTTGGCGCGGCGGGCGACGAGGGCGGGCATGTAGAGGATTTTGCGCAGGAAGCGGTTGCCCTCGCGCCCGATGGAACTTGCGCCGCGCACGCTGCTGCCGCTCTGGCTGAGGCGCGGGGTGAGGCCGCACCAGGCGGCGGCGGTGCGGGAGTTGGGGAGGTGGCGCGGCAGCTCCGCGACGAGCCAGCGCGCGGTCTTGAGCCCGATGCCGGGGATGGCGCAGAGCCGTTCGCAGTCGGCGTGCAGCGTGGCGTTCGCGGCGAGATGTTCGGCGATGGCGGCCTCGATGGCGGCGGTTTAACGCGCGATGTGTTTTTGCAGGCGCGCGATGCTTTTGCCCACGACGGCATCGGAAGCCTCGGCGCGGCGGGCTTCCATCTGGGCGAGTTCGCCGAGGGCGGCGAGGCGGCGCAGCAGGGCGCGCAGCGCGGCCTGCGCGGGGCTGGCGGGCTGCCAGAGGTCGGGGTCGTGGGTGAGGCCGTAGTGGGCGATGATTTCGGCGTCGAGGGTGTCGGTCTTGTTGCGGCGGCCGTCGCTGCGGGCGTGGTCCTTGATCCAGCGCGGGTTGAGGACGCTCACGGCGTGGCCCGCCTCGTAAAGCACGGTGGCCGCGAGCAGGCTGTAGCTGCCGGTGGATTCCATGATGACGGGGAGCGGCCCGTCGTGGAGCGGACGCAGCCAGGCGAGGAGTGCGCGCAGGCCGGCGGGAGTGTTGTCGAACTGGGCCCGGTGGCGCTTGCCGCTGTGCAGCAGGCAGGCGTCGAGTTTGGCCTTGGCGATGTCGAGGCCGAGGCAGATGGTCTTTGGCGTATGATGGACTGTGGTGTGCATGGTGTGGTGTGTGTTTTTTACTGGCACCCGAACCGAGGCGTCTCCGGCGATGGCACTGGCTTGTCTGCGCATTGCCCGTGTGCTTACACACACGGGCGGCTTGATACCGTCCGGCCTTTGGACCGGAGAGGCGGCGGGCTCGGGAGCCAATCTAATTTGCAGGCTCTTGCTCAGCCGGGGTCGGTTTTCCCGGCCCGCTGCCTCAAGTCGGGCGCTCTTCTTTTACTCGAACGTCAATAGACAAGCCGGGGGCTCCCGGAAAAACGGGCCCATTCCGTGGCGAAATGGCACGGCGTCTGCGATTAGCGGGCTTGAGCCGGTGGTGTTCCGCTGACATGAACGCGGAGCTGAACGGCACAGCCCAATGCCATTTACCAGTCATTCTCCCGTCCCTCGGAAACAATTCGCAGCGAATGCCCTGATCGGCATCGCCGCACTCCTCGTCCCCTGCGCCACGATCCGTGCCGCTGGAGATCAGAAAGCAACCGCTCCGGTCTCGAAGACCGCGGCTGCGCGAGCGGCGAAAAATGCGAAGACGCAGCCGCTGCCCACGTCCGCGCCAGCCGCGAAAACGCCCGTGCCTTCGCCGTGGGCATCGTGGGTCGAGCCGGACTTCCCGTTTTTCTCCTCCGTCCTCGACGCGCGCCGTCCCGGGATCTCCGCGCAAAACCTCACACCGCGCGGCCTCGTGCTGAATCTTGGCCGCGATTGTTGGGTGTGCTTCGACACCGATCTCCTGCGCGTCGCCGCGGTGTGGCGCGGGCCGGGTGTCACACCGAAGGCACTCGCACCGGGCTCGTATCACGACTCCGGCCGCAAGACGCCCGGCGGGCAGTTCCCCGCACCGGAACCGGACGGGAAGCTGTGGTTTGGAAACGGAATCTATCCCGGCTGGCAGATTGCCGGGCAGATCGCGCTGAAGGATCCGCGCGAGCCCGCGCCGAGCCCCGAGGAAGTCGGACGCGGCCCGCTGCCGGTGGCGATGGGAAAATTCAAGGCGGTGCGCCATGTGAAAAACGGCGTGGTGCTCGAATACACCGCGCAGGGCGCGGACGTGCGTGAGTGGACGACGCTCTCGGAACACGACGGGCAGCCTGTGGTCGAGCGGCATGTCGAAGTCGGTCCGTCCGCGAAGCCGCTGCTGATTCTGATCGGGCCGAAGGGCAGCGGAGCAGTCGAGGAAACCGTGGCATCCATCTCAGTCGGCACGCCGATGGGCCACCGGACAGCGGAAATCCAGGAGGACACCGCGATGTGGATCGTCCGCGTGCCGGAGCACGACAGGCCGGTGAATTTCTGCATCGCACTTGCGGACATGGCGGCTGTCCCCGTGATCGCACCGCGCGGGATTCCAGGCGAAGGCGCACGCCGCCGCTGGTCACAGGAGGTCATCACCACGGTGAAGCCCTCGACCGCGAAGGACGCGTACGTGGTGGACGACATCGCGCTGCCGCTCGAAAACCCGTGGCGTCGCGATGTGCGCCTCGGCGACATCCAGTTCCTGCCGGACGGCACGGGCGTCGGCGTGACGGTGGACGGCGACGTGTGGATGGTCCGCGGACTGCACGAACCGGGCGGCACGGTGCGCTGGCGCCGCTTTGCCTCCGGCCTGCACGAGCCGATGTCGCTCGCGATCCGCAACGGTGAGATTTTTGTCTTCGATCGCAACGGCATCTGGCGTCTGCGCGATCCGAAATACACGGGCGAGGCCGAGGCGCATGAGCTGTTCTCAAACGCATTCGCGCAGACTGCGGACATGCGCGAATTCCCGAGCAGCCTGCGGCTCGCGCCCGACGGCGAATTTGTGATCGCGAAGGGCGGCCAGCAGAACACCACGCTCGGCAAGCACAACGGCACCGTGCTCCGCATCTCCGCCGACGGCAGCAAGTCCACCGTGCTCGGCTGGGGTTTCCGCCAGCCGAACATCGGCGTGAACGTCCGCACAGGGCTCGTCACCGCGTGCGATCAGGAGGGGCAGTATGTGCCGACCACGCCGCTCTACATTTTGGAAAAAAATGAGTTCCACGGATTCCTCAGCGAGCTGGAGCCGCACGAGAAATATCCCGCGCCGATCGCCGAGCCGCTCACTTGGATTCCGCACGCGGTGAACGCGTCCGGAACCTCGCAGGTGTGGCTCTTCGACGCAAAGATGGGCGCGCTCGACAATTCGATGATCCACATCGGCTTCAACAGGCCGGAAATTTTCCGCGTGATGATGAACAACCGATCGTCGAAACCGCAGGCTGCGGTGACGAGCATCACGAGCTCATTTGATTTTCCGCTGCTGAACGGCTCGGTGAATTCCGCGGACGGGCAGCTCTACGTCACGGGCTTCCAGATCACCGGCTGGGGGACGACGGCCACGCGCATCAGCGGCCTTGCCCGAGTGCGCCACACGGGCGCGCCGTGCGTGCTGCCGCGCGCGGTCATCGCGACGCAGAAGGGCGTGCTGCTCCGCTTCGATGTGCCGCTCGATGAGAAGACGGCGACCGATCCGGCAAACTTTTCACTCTCGACGAACCACTACGCCCGCGCCCACACGTACGGCTCCGCACTTTACCGGGCGGACGGCACCCCGGGGCAGGATCACCTCACCGCGAGCAGCGCGTATCTCTCGCTCGACCGGCGCAGCGTCTTCATCGGCGTGCCGGGCATGAAGGCCGTGCAGCAGCTCCGCGTGGGCTGGTCGCTCGCGACGGAGTCCGGCATGGCGTTCGAGGGGAACGCCTACACCACGCCCTACACGCTGACGAAATGCGACGCGGAGCGGGAGGGCTTCGGAAACATCACCGTGGATCTCACGCCACGCGCCGCGAAGGTGCAGAACACGGCGCCCTCTAGTCCTGGGGAAGGGCGGCGGGTCGCGCAGATGTTTGGGTGCATCGCGTGCCACTCACAGGAGGGCGCGGACATGGCGCACGTCGGCCCGACGTGGAAGGGACTCTCCGGCAACGGGCGCGACTTTTTCACGAAGGACAAGAAGAAGGGACACGCGCTCGCGGATGCCGCCTACCTCCGTGAAGCGATCCTCGATCCCTCCGCGAAGATCGTGACCGGCTACGAGCGCGGCGAATACGCAATGCCGAGCTATGCGGGCGCGCTCAATGCCTCGCAGGTCGAGTCGCTGATCCTTTTCATCCAGGCGCTGAAGTAGCCAGGGAGCAGGGGCGCCCCCGCCCCGTGTTTGAACCTTGGGGCGAGGGCGCCCCTACTCCTTGCGAGACGCGCGTACGCCATTGCTCCGATGGCTCCCGGCTGGATTTCTTGCGCGCACATTCCCGCACCGTGTCGGGGAAAATGTTGCGCTGCGCGCAGAGCGGGCGTGGCCGGCGGGGACGCGCGGCGCTCCATTGCTTCAGAGCTGCCGCGGGAGCTTGGCGATGGTGATCCAGAAATGGTTGATCGCCTGGACGACCCTCACCATCTCGTCGAGATCCGCGGGCTTGGTCACGAAGCAGTTGGCCCCGAGTTCGTAAGAGCGACGGATGTCGTCCTCGGCCTCGGAACTCGTGAGGATCACGATCGGGATGAGGCGGAGATCCTCGTCGGAACGGACTTCCTCGAGCACCTCGCAGCCGTTTTTCCGGGGCATGTTGATGTCGAGCAGGATCAGGTCGGGCCTGCTGGCATTCGCAAATTTTCCCGTGCGGCGGAGAAACTCGAGCGCCTCGCATCCGTCGCGCACGACGCTGACGCGGTTTGGAAATTCCGCGCCCTTGAGTGCCTCCTTCGTGAGCACGACATCCCCAATGTTGTCGTCCACGAGGAGAATTTCGACTGTTCGCTGTGCTGCCATGACCATGATACTTTCGTTCACCCGGAGGTTCCGGGCTTCTTATCGGGAATCGTAAAGAAAAACGTGGCACCGCGCCCCGGATCGGATTCGATCCAGATTTTTCCGCCGTGGTGCTCGACGATCTTTTTACAGACCGCGAGGCCGATGCCTGTGCCGGAAAGCTGCTCCCTCGTCTGGAGGCGCTGGAAGATTCCGAAGACGCGGTCGAAGAACTGCGGCTCGATGCCCATGCCGTTGTCGCTCACGGAAAATTCCCACGCGCCAGGCCTGCGCACCGCGCCCACATGGATGCGGACGGCCCCGGTGCCGCGGAACTTGATCGCGTTGTCCATGAGGTTCTGAAAAAGCTGCGCGATCTGGACGTTGTCCCCCACGATTTCCGGCAGGCTGTCGCAGGTGACCGTGGCATCGGCCTCGGCGATGGCGATCCGGAGGTTGTCGCTCGCGTCGCGGAAAATCTTTGCGCAGTCCACAGGAACGAGGGGCCGCACACGGGTCTGCACGCGCGAGAGAGAGAGGAGGTCCTGGATGAGCGCCTGCATCCGCTTCGCACCGTCCACAGCGAAGTGAATGAATTTTTTTCCGTCTTCATCGAGCACGCCATGGTAGCGCTTCTCGATGAGCTGCAGGAAGCTCGCGACCATCCGGAGCGGCTCCTTCAGGTCGTGTGAGGCGACGTAGGCAAACTGCGAGAGTTCGTCGTTCGAGCGCGTCAGCTCCGCGGCCGTCGCCTTCAGCATGTCCTCCGCGCGCTTCCGCTCCGTGATGTCGCGCGCGACGGCGTAGATCAGGGTCGTCTGAAAGTCCGCGTGTGCGTGCCAGAGCAGCCATTTGTACGAGCCGTCTTTGCAGCGGTAGCGGTTTTCAAACATGATCGTGTCCGTTCCCGCCGTCAGCCGGGCGGCTTCCGCTAACGTGGCGTCGCGATCGTCCGGGTGGACAAAATCCACATACGGCGCCGCGCACAGTTCCTCGGTCGTGAACCCGAGCGTCGCCTGCCATGCGGGATTGATCCGCTTGAAGCACCCGTTGAAGTCCGCGATGCAGAGCATGTCTATGGACATCTCGAAGAACTTCACCAGCTCCTGCTGGAGCTCTCCCGGAGAGTGCGTCTTCTTTCGCATCGGCGCGGCGTCCGTCAGCAGCCGAGGTGACGCCGGATGCATTCGTCCACCTGGTCGCGGCTGACGGGCTTCGCGAGGAATTCGCACCCGCCGATCTGGTTGCCGCCCTTGGCCTCGTCCTTCGACACGATGGCGGTGAGAAAGACGATCGGGATGTTCTTCAATGTGGGCTCATCGCGCATCTGCGCGGCGATCGTCCCGCCGTCCGCCTCGGGCATGATCACGTCGAGGAAAATCATGTCGGGCTTGAAATCCTTCGCGGCCTGCACGGCTTTCAGCGGGTTGTTTACTTCGCAGACTTCGTAAGCGGGCAGGGTCAGACGGAGCAGCCGGGTAAAGCCCGATTCGTCGTCAACTAGCATTATCCTTTTCTTGCTCATGGTCGTTCCTTCCGGGCGTCGTCGCCCTGTTTGATTGCTTTCAATGTGATGGAGGCAATTACGCCTCCTTCGGGGTGGTTTTCGATGCTAATTTTTCCGCGGTGAAGATCGACGATCTTCTGCGTGACGGAAAGCCCGAGGCCGGTGCCCTTGCCGGTGCTCTTGGTCGTGAAGAACGGCTCGAAAATCCTGCTGAGCTTTTCCGGCGCCACGCCGACCCCGGTGTCGCGGATTTCGATCGTGATGACCGGCTCGCCGGGACGGAAGCGGATGCCGCTGCGATCGCCGGAATCATGCCGCGGGCTCTCGGCGGCGGTGATGACGCGCTCCCTCGTCGTCACGGTGAGCGTCCCGCCGCCGGGCATCGCGTGGCACGCGTTCGTGATGAGATTGATGAATGCCTGCTCGATCTTCGTCGGGTCCACGATCGCCTCCGGCAGGCCCTCGGCGAGATGCGTGATGACCTTGACGCCGGCCTTTGTGAGGTCGTGGCGGACAAAGCGGAGCGCCTTTTCAAGCAGCGCATTCAGCGAACGCGGCTGCATGCCGAGTTCGCGCGGCGACGCGAAGTCGAGGAGATCCTGGATCACGCCGTTGGCGCGCTGCACCGCGTCGAGCATCTCCTGGATCACGGCGCGCATCTGCGGATCCGCGGCGACCGGAGAGTCGCTGACAAACTGCAGGCCGATGAGGATGACCTGCAGCGGATTCTTCACCTCGTGCGCCACGCCGGCGGCGAGCTGGCCGATCGAGTGAAGCTTTTCCGCCTGCATGAGCTGCGCCTGCGCGGCCCTCAGATCGTCGTCGGCACGCTTCTTCTCGGTGATGTCCGACATGAGGCCGTCGTACGCCACGATGCGGCCCGTGGCATTGCGGCGGGGCACGTGCTTGTTGCGGACCCATCGGATCTGCCCGTCTTTGCGCACGAGCCGGTGCTCGACCTCAAACGGCGTGTCGTCCTTCACCGCGGAGACGGCCATCTTCACCACGGCATCGCGGTCCTCGGGAAAAATGATCCGGTGCCAGAGCATCGTGTCCTTTTCGAATTCCTCCGGCGAATATCCGGTGACCGCGCGGCAGCCCGCACCGTGCTGCGTGGAGATCACCCCGCCCTTGTCGAGCACGACCGTGTACACGTAGTCCGTGACCGAATCCAGCAGCCGCACGTAGCGCTCCTCGCTGCTGCGCAGCGCGATCTCCGCCGACTTCAGCCCGGTGATGTCGCGCGACACGCCGAACGTGCCGATAATTTCTCCGGCCTCGTTTTTCAGCGGCATCTTTGTCGTCAGCGCCCACGTCGTGTGGCCGTCGGGAAAGGTCTCCTTCTCCATTTTTCCGATGATCGGCTTTCCCGTGCTCAGCACATCCTCCTCGTCGGCGCGCGCCTGCTTCGCGTGCTCCGCGGAAAGATGATCCGCGTCCGTCTTTCCGACGACCTGCTGCGGATCCGCATAGCCGTAAAGCTGCGCAAGCGCCGGGTTCACCTGGATGAACGAGCCCTCGCGGTTTTTGAAATACACGCGGTCGGGAATGTTCTCGAGCAGCGCATCCATCCGCCGCCGTTGCTCGGCGAGTTCGCGCGCCGTGCGGGTGCGCTCGATGGCCTGGCGGATCCTCCGCATCAGAATCCGGCCGTCCGACTTACCTTTCGTGATGTAATCCTGCGCGCCGAGCTGCATCGCCTTCACGGCGAGCGCGTCGTCGTCCGTGCCGGTCTGCACAATGATCGGGACGCGCGACACGTGCGCCTGGAGCCGCACAAGCGCCTCGGTGCCGCTCGCAT
>Ga0194051_1001785_pt1 | contig 10962 bp, 11 predicted proteins | sample SepL2320m_MetaG_FD_161275 | JGI IMG/M metagenome (GOLD analysis project Ga0194051, IMG submission 161275) | Anoxic zone freshwater microbial communities from boreal shield lake in IISD Experimental Lakes Area, Ontario, Canada - Sep2016-L239-20m | ecosystem: Environmental > Aquatic > Freshwater >...
GGGTAGGGCGGTCGAGGCTGCTCGTAGCGTCCGTAGCCGGGATCCTCCTGACGACCCGCAGGCGGGCGACCGTAGTCGTAATCCGCTGGCGGGGGCGGGTACCCACTTCCGGGCGGGGGCCCGTACTGCGGCGGCCCGCCGTATCCGGGAGGCGCCTGCCGGTAGCCCTGGTCATACCCCTGGGCGCCGTAGCCGGCCGGGGGCCGCTGCTCGTAACCCTGGCCGTAGCCCTGTTCGGGGTAGCCCGGCCTGGGCGGATAGCCCTGGTCGTAAGGCGGTGCATAGCCCTGCTCCGGGGGTGCGTAGCCCTGCTCCGGGGGTGCGTAACCCTGCTCCGGCGGATAAGGCGGCCGCTGCGGTTCCGGTGCTGCGGCGCGGGGATCCTCCTCGGGCCGTCCGTACTGATCGTCGCGTCCGTACTGATCGTCGTAGTACTCGTCGCCGGGACGCCCCTGGCTTTGGCCGCCGCGGTACTGGTTGTCGGTCATCGCTGGCACTCCTGGTTCTGCGGTGTTCGCATGGTTCGATTCTGCTGTGGCGGGTGGGGCGGCGTCGGGGTTGACGACGGCCCGGGCGCGGTACTGGCCGGTGTGCAGGCCCCCGGACTCCTCGAAGCGGAGGACCACTTCACCATAGGTTTGCCACTCCTGCTCCTGAATATATCCCGCCAAGTGCTTGGCGAACGCTTCCGCGGTAAGTTCGCGGTCAGCGCTTATCTTCTGGAAATCGGACACACTGAGGGTAATGACATAGTCGTTGGGAGCCAAGAACACCTCGCCGGGCAGAGTCTGCACCCCGTCGAAAGCCTCCCGACGCAGCAGGGCCTCGACTTCCTGCGGAACGACGGACCCCCCGAAGACCCGGGCGAACGCATCGCCCACGCTGTCCTCGAGTTTGCGCTCGATGCGGTGAACCAGACCCCTCTGGTTAGCCATCGGACCGCCCTACGTCGAGTCCGCCGCCCTGTTGCGACGGTGCACCGCATCGATCAGGGTATCGGCCGAGGTCGAAGGAGGGTCGCCAAGAAAACGCGGCGAGCCCGATTCTCCCAGTTCAGAGGGGTCTCACCTGGTCAATTCAGCCGGCTGCAGGGCCGCAATCCGGGTTGGGGATCCACCCTCGCACCGTGTTACGCTCCCCCGGTTGTTTCGGGCGAGTGGCGGAATGGCAGACGCGCTGGCTTCAGGTGCCAGTGTCCTTCGGGACGTGGGGGTTCAAGTCCCCCTTCGCCCACCAGAGTGATTGAAGAGCGGCAAGCCGGCCCGCCGGGTACGGATTCCGTGCCCGTTGACCGCGTTCGGCGGCCCGAGAGTTCGCCCGGTGTTCAACCAAGCGCACAGCGGGTATCGAACATGCCAACTAGAGTCGCTTCACCAACGTCGTTCAGGAGCCAGCATGCAGAAAATGTCCGCAGCACAGTTCTCGGTGCTGGCAATCGTCGGGATGACCGCGTTGTCGACCGTCGCGTGCGGATCCTCCACCAAGAGTTCGTCGAGTGAATCCGCGTCCGCGTCGACCACGACGTCCGTCGCCGCACCGGCGTCCGAGACCCCGGTCAAGGCCGACGGCGAACTGGAAGTGGGCGGCTCGATCGCATCGGTGTCGGGCATGAGGATCGAGGTGAGCTCACCGAAGGGCGCGGCGTCGGTGGCCTTCTCCGAGTCGACCAAGGTCATGGAGTTGACCCCCGCCACACTCGCCGGAATTACCCCCGGCCTCTGTGTCACCATCCGGCACGCGAGCGGAGCCGAAGGCGGCACCGTTGTCGCCGACGCGGTCGTGGTCGGCGCGTCCAGTGGCGGTGAGTGCAAGAAGACCAATGGTCAGGACAACGCCGGGCTTCCGCGCAGTCCGTTGGGCGGCTTCCGGGGCACCGTCGATTCCGTCACCGGGACCACGATCGCCCTCACGACATACGGCGCCGACGGAAGCAAAATCAACACCACCGTCGAGACCAACGACCTGACCCTCTTCGCCGATCGGCACCGGGTGAAGGCCGACGCCATTGTCGAGGGCAAGTGCATCATTGCCCGCGGAAACAATGACGCCGGCGGTGTGCTGCAGACGGATACGATCAACCTGCCGTTAGTCGTCAACGGCGCGTGCCCGCTGCCCAAGGCGAGCTGACGCGCGGGCCGCGTCGGCCCAATTTGCTACATTCATTCTGGTTGGTTAGCTGACTCAGCCGCGATGGATGGGAATGGCACCATGTGCCGAGTAGTCCGAATGACCCGATGAACGCGCGCTGTCCGGCATTGGCGTATCCATCGCAGGGGATACCGGCGCATGTGGGAGTCGGCCACTCGGGGGTGTCCGTGGTTCGCTTCGGGCGGCGCGTCCGGTTCGCTCTGATGGTGGGGATTGCCGCCATTCTGGTAGTCGTTGCGCAGGTGAATCCGACAGCTACGGATGCCCGTTCAACGTTGCAGGTCGGATACTCGGAGGGCGTCAGCCTCCTTGCGTCTCAGGCCGCCCTGATCATGAACGGAACCTTCGAACCGGTGATCACACCGGAATGGATCAGCCAGGTGATGCAGGAACTGGTGACACCAACACGGGGTGAGGGGTACACCGGTACGGCGATGACCACCCCCGAGGAGTTCTGGCCGGTATCCGGATTATTCAGCCTGACTTTCAACGACTCCGTCAAAACCGGCTACGAGCTCCTCGATGCGCAGGTTCACCAGAACCTGCAGGCGGATCCCGGCACACCGCTGGCCGTGTTCGGTTACTCCCAGAGCGCGATGATCGCCACCGTGCACAAGCGTTCGCTGGCAGCCCAATACGCAGACGGCCAGGATCTTCCGCCGGTGTCGTTTGTCGTCGCGGGTAACCCGTACCGCCCCAACGGCGGGTTCCTGGCCCGGTTTCCGATGCTGGCCCAACTTCTGGCGCCGTCGACCCAGACGAACGCCACGCCGACAGACACCGGTTTGGCGACGTACGATATCGCGCGCCAGTACGAGATGTGGGCGGACTTTCCCACGTATCCGCTGAACCTGCTCGCTGACATCAACGCGCTGTTCGGGTTGATGGACCACTGGTATCTGCCCGAGTCGGTCACTCCGCTGCTTAGCAATCTGCTCTCGACCGTATCGCTGGATCCGGCCAGCCCGAACTACAACCCCGACACGGTGGTGCAGCACTACGGAGACACCACCTATTACACGATTCCGGCACAGCACCTGCCGATGTTGTATCCGCTGCGATGGATTGGATTGGGACCGCTGACCGACATCGTGGAGCCGACATTGCGGGTGCTGATCGAGCTCGGATACGACCGGACCGCCTCGCCGGGACAGGTTGTCCGCGCGGGGCTGATCCCGAACGTCGATCTCGGCAAGCTGGCCGCTGATCTCGGTGCGGCTTTCGCCGAGGGCGCGGCCGCGTTCCACGACCTCGTCACGCCGAATGCCGCGCAACCCGCCGGCGCACGTCCGGTCGGGCTGCCCTCCCCCGCGGCCGCCACCGAACAGAACCCGGTACCGGCTCCGCGGGTAAAGGGACCTCGCGGGCGCGTGCGCCCGGCTGCGGAAGCAGTTTCGTTCGACGGGTTACCTCAGCCACAGCTCGCACCCAACGCATCGCGCCAACCGGGTCGGGCTGCCGTGCGTCACCCGTCCGCGAAGATCGCCACCGCACGGGTCCATCCCGCCGACGCGGCGTGAATCTTCACCGGGAAGCAGGAGACCTCGAAACCCTCGGCCGGCAGTGACTCGAGATTGTGCAGTTTCTCGATATGGCAGTAGCCGATGGTCCGCCCCGCGCGATGCCCCTCCCAGATGATCGAAGGATCATGGTCCTGCGCGTAGCGCTGTGCGGTGTAGGAGAACGGCGCGTCCCAACTCCAGGCATCGGTTCCGGTTAGCCGCACACCGCGTTCCAACAGATACAGCGTCGCCTCCCGGCCCATACCGCAGCCTTTGCCGACATAGTCGGGCTGCCCGTAATGCGTTCCAGCACTGGTGTTTACCAGCACAATCTCCAACGCAGACAGGGTGTGGCCGATCCGGTCCAGTTCCTGTTCGACATCGGCCGCGGTCACCACGTATCCGTCGTCGAAGTGCCGGAAGTCCAGCTTCACCGCGGGCTGCAGACACCATTCGAGCGGCACCTCATCGATCGTGATCGCCCGCTTACCGCCGTCCATCGTCGAGGCGTAGTGATACGGCGCGTCGAGGTGGGTTCCGTTATGGGTGGTGATCCGGACCCGTTCGATCGCCCAGCCCTCCCCGTCAGGGAGATCAGCGACGGTTGCGCCGGGGAAGAACGACACCACCTCGGCGGCGGTCTGTCGATGGTCGAAGTAGTCGATCTCGGGCAGGTGCCCGGGTGGGTCGGAGGCGATACCGGCCTGCAACGGAACCGATAGGTCGACGAACCTGCGCTTCGTCATGGCGCTCAATCGTAGCGCGGTAGTTCGGCCGCAACCGCACACCGGAACGTGCTGTAATCGCCGCCATGGGCTCAGGCGAACAGACAGCGATTCCCGGCGGCCCGGACCAGGTGACGGCGCACTGGCTGTCGAGCATCTTGAGCGCAGGTGGCCACCGGGTCGACATCGACAGCGTCGAGGTCAGCGGGATCGGAACCGGTCAGACGGGCGCGACCTATCGGGTCGCGGTCCGCTACGGCACCGCTGACGCCGGACTGCCGGAGTCTTTTGTCGTCAAACTGCCCGCGCAGGACGAGGCGGTCCGGGATCGGGTAGCCCTGAGCTACCGCTCGGAACACGCCTTCTACACCCAGGTCGCCGACACGGTCGCGGTTCCACTCCCCCGCTGCTATCACTGTGCGATCGCCGATGACGGTGCCCAGTTCGTTCTGCTGCTGGCCGATATGGCGCCGGCGGTTCAAGGCGATCAGATCCGCGGCTGCAGCGTGACCGAGGCGCGGCTGGCGGCCACCGCATTGGCGGGACTCCACGGCCCCCGCTGGTGCGATCCGGCCTGGCTGGATTTCACCGGCACGGTGATGCCCCGCCCCGACGAAACCGGCGCCCGTGGACTGGGCGATATCACCAAGCTGGCGACGCAGATCACCATCGACAAACTCGGCTCACGGATGAGCCCGGCCGATCAGCAGACGGTCCTGGAGTCGGCGGAGTTGATGGCCGACTGGTTGCTGCACTCCCCCGACCGATTCAGCCTGCTGCACGGTGACTACCGGATCGACAACCTGCTCTTCGACCCCGACCGGACCCGCGTGACGGCCGTGGACTGGCAGACATTGGCCGTCGGTCTGCCGGCGCGGGACCTGTCCTACTTCATCGCGACGAGCCTGCAGCCCACTGAGCGCGCCGCCCACGAGCGCGAACTTGTCGACGCCTATCACGGCGCACTGGCCGTACACGGTGTTACCGGGTATGACGCTGAAACCTGTTGGCAGGATTACCGTTTCGGCATGTTGCAGGTACCTCTGATCTGCACCCTGGGCTTTGCATTCTCGGCGGAGACCGAACGCGGAGACGACATGATGCTGGCAATGCTGCACCGCGGCAGCCAGGCAATCCGGGACCTCGGAACCCTCGAACTGATCACTACCTAGTCGGCACGTGCATCTGATGACGGTCCATGGGGATCGGTGGACAGGTCGGGGGAGAAGTCATCGGGTGTGAGTGCCGCCTCAGACGCCTCGACTGGCGATGTGCCGCGTGAGACCGAACCGGAGTTGATGTCGCTGCCGGTGCGCTCACCGTGCCAGTCGCGCAACAGCAGGACGATGCCGGCAATGGCGAGTGCGATCACCACGGCGGCGGCCCATGTGCTGCCGGTGCTCAACGCGACAATCAGCGCGATCAATCCCGCGATGGCCAGCAATGCGACGACCCGCATCGTTACAGTCTGCTACCGGCCGCCCCCATTCCGCGGCTACCACCGCGCGGCGCGCCTAACCGGATGTCCGGGCGCCGGGGGAGTGGCGAGCCGTTAGGCTGCGGTCTGGGGCTGCCTGCCGAGATGCACGTGGACGACCCCCGCGGCAAGGGCGGGCGGCGCCTCGCTGCGGGAGAGCAACTCCACGCTCTCCGGAAGTTCCCGGGGGTTGATCACCCCGGCGGCGATATCCCGCAGCACCTCATGGGCGCGTGCCAGTTGATGGCGCTTGCGGAATTGGCCGCCGGGCAGTTTTACCCCGGCCCATACCCCGTATTCCTCACCGACCTCGATGGCCTGGCGCGCGCACGCCCGCTGCTGAGCCAGTGGGCACCGGCGCAGACAGATCGTCCGAGCTTTGGTGGCGGATTGTTCGTAGACGCGAGCCTTGGCGGCGCCGTCACTGGTGTCATCGTCGGCGTAGCCGAACCACAGTTCTGGCTCTGTCGAACACGGTCGGTAGTTCATCCCAGCCTCCTGATCGAGTTTCGGAGACAGAAGCGTATACGCTAAGCTCCCATCGTGCAATCAAAACGTAAACAGAACCGTATACGCCCACTCCGCTGTGTACGATTTAGTCATGGCGGGATCCGGACGGTGAGCCGGGAGACGGCGGGTGCGGCAATCCGGGCACTCCGGGAGTCGCGGGACTGGTCGCTGGCCGACTTGGCGGCGGCCACCGGAGTGAGCACCATGGGCCTCAGCTACCTTGAGCGAGGGACCCGAAAACCGCAGAAAGCCACGGTTCAGAAGGTTGAAAACGGTTTGGGATTACCGCCGGGCACGTACTCGCGCCTGGTCATCGCCGACGATGCGGATGCCGAACTCGCCCAGCTGCTGGCCAGCCCGTCAGCCCGGCCGGCGCCCGGCACCGTTGGTGCCGGCGGCATCGTCCTCAGCACGCACAATGTCGCCGAAGTGCTCGAAGCGAGCGCCGAGGCTCAGCTCGAAACCCTGAATTCGTTGATGGAGCGCCTGCCACAAGAGGCATCGAACGAATACGAAATCATCATTCGATCTGCGATCTTGCAGTGCGTGAAAGCCGAGAACCTGGCTGCCAACTCCTGGCGGGTTGCGGTCGCCACCGACCCGGGACCATCCACCGGCCGGCTGATGGCCCATCTCAAGGCCATGGAAGCAATTCGCTGCGATCTGCTCGACCGGTTGCCCGGCAGCATCAGTACCCGATTCGACCGTGCCTGCGCTCGCTCTGGATTGCCCGACCCGGTGATCGCGACGCTCCTCGGGATCAGCGCTGAGGAGATGTGGGATATCCGCACCTGCGGCGTGATCTCGCCGACCGCACTGCCCAGGGTGAGTGCGTTCGCCGCGGGGGAGTCGTGACGGTCTACGAGGTCGACATCCTGCGCCGCGCGCACGCACTGTTCGCGGCCGTCGGCGACCCCCGGTCGGCCGAGGTTGCCGCAACGGGTTCGCCACCGCCACCCGGCGGGACAGGTATGACCGCCGCGGCCTATCGCCATGAAGGTGCGGTGCGGCGACTCGAATTGATGACGTCGCGCGGCACTGATGCCGAACTGTCGCAGATCATCGCCGAGGCCAACCGTGACCATCGCGAAGCACAACACAACACCGCAGCCGTGCTGGCCGCTGCCCGGGCCGATGTTGAAACAGTACCAACCAACCCGATGGCCGCACGAGAACTGATGCGCCGCAAAGTTATCCGTCTGCGAACCCAGCGGCTGCACGTCCTGGTCGCCCGTCGGCGGGCACGTCGTCACCGGGCCGCCCTGCGGGCCCTGCGGTACCGGCGCGGCGGAGGCCGCACACCGAGCAATGATCGCCGTGCCGAAACCGCGGTGCGCGCCGCGCTCAGCCGACTGGGTTATCCGTATGTGTGGGGAGCCGAAGGCCCGGACCGCTTCGACTGTTCGGGTCTGGTCCAGTGGGCCTATGAGCGGGCGGGAATTCGGTTGCACCGCACCACCTATGACCAGATCAACGACGGCATACCCATTTCGCCCGCACAGATCCGTCCCGGGGATCTGGTCTTCCCGCACGCCGGCCACGTCCAGCTGGCGATTGGTGACAACCTCGTCGTTGAGGCCCCGTACCCGGGCGCGACGGTGCAGATTAGCCGAATGGGAACGAACGTCGCGATCCGGCGCCCGGTCTAGTTCCACCGGTCAACAGGGTGAATTGTCCTCTGCCGCCGAGCTCCCTAAAGTCACCGCCATGAGAGGCTCGCGGTGGCGGATTACCAAGACCTGCTCGACGCGATAACCCGCATCCGGCAAGCGACCGGTGATGACGGCGCCTGGATGGCGGGGCTGTCCTCAGGTGACATCGCGGCCGCGGCTAACCCGGTGAGTTCGCCGGCGGTCATCTCGGCGGTAGTGGCCAAGCTCAGAGCAGCACATACCGACGTGTTCGCTCCTGGTTCGGTATCGGGACTGTGGCCGCAGGCACCCGGCCAATCCGACGGCGCCGCCGCGGAAGCCATCCGTACTGCCGAAACCGCACTGGCTCAACAGAACTCGCAGACAGCGCAGCTGGATCTGCAGGTGGTGACCGCGATACTCAACGCCCATACCAATCACGGCGAGGGTGTGGCAGCTTTGGATCGACTCCAGAGTGAGATCGAGGCGGCCGTCGTCACCCGCACCGACCTGGATACTCCGGCCGGCGCCCGTTCCTTCCAGCGATATCTGATCGACAAACTGCGCGACATACGGTCCGTCGTGGAGATCGCCGACGTGGACTCGACGTCCAAGGCGGCACTGGCCGCGGCCTTGGCCTCGCTGTACGCGTCCTCGGCATCCGCTGACGTCGCAGAGCCGACCGATCCTCCGCTTCCTCCGAATGAGCTGCCGCCAGCAGCGCCCGCAGCGCCGGCGGTGGCCTCCGGCCGAACCGAGCCGCGTACTCCCGGTCCTCTCGATTCTGGAATACCGGTAGATCTCGGCCTCGACCCGTTACCGCCGCCGAGCGACACCGCCGCCTATCTGCCCATGGATTACCCACCTCCACCGACTGGCATGCCGCCGCCCGCTGTAGCGCCAATCGGGTGGGGCGGCGGCGCTCCGGGGGCGGGCATGCCATTCGGCGGGGGCCTGCCGACGCTGCCGGCATCGTCGCTACCGGGCTTCTCGACCGACCCCGCCCTCGACCTGCCGCAGTCCGACGCCAAAGACACGCCGGCTGCGACCAACGACTCGCCCGACCAGCCGCTCCCCGACGATCGGAACGGCACCGATCAGAACGGCACCGATCAGAACGGCACCGATCAAAACGACGCCGAGATACCCGGACAGATCGGCACCGCCCCGAGCCCACAGCTCGCCGCCGTGATCGCTGCCGCGGTCGCAGGAACTCCTATCCCGGAGGCGTTCACCGCGCAGGGCATCGCCATTCCCGAGCCGGGGTCGGCGATCGCCGCCCCGCTTGACCCGACCCAGGTGGTGGCCGGCGATATCGGCGTGCTCACCGATCGGCATGCCCTGGCACTCGGCGGCGGCAAAGCGCTCCTCGACCAGCAGATCCAACCCCTGGACGCCGTCTCGGGTCCGGGCTTCATCGGCTGGCAGCATCCGCCGGAGCCGATTCCGCCGGGTCCGACAGCGACAGGATAGGGAGAATCAATGGCCAATCGCATCACCGTGCTACCCGAGGAGTTGCGCCGGGCCGCCCGCGCGCACCGTGAGACGGCTGACTATCTCAGCACCGTCCCGGAGAACAATGCCGCCGTGCTGGCGACGCTGGAATCGCTGGGTCCGGTCTTCGCAGACCTCCGTGACGCCGGATCAGAACTCCTCGACCAACGCCGGGTGTGCTACCAGCAGCAGGCTGCCGCGCATTCGGATCTTGCCGACCAACTGAGCTACGCCGCCGACGCGTGGGAGCGCCACGACACCCACGCCGCACGCGAACTCCGGGTGGTCACCGAGGGCGACGTATGAACGAAGCAGATCCCGGATTCGATGCCGTACACCCCAGCGGGCAGTTGATTTTTCGGTCCTCCCGGGGCGGTTGCCTGCACAGTGTGGTGCTGTCGGAAGCCGCAATGGATACCGATGCCGATAACCTCGCCAGGGCAGTGCTGTTGGCCGCCGACGTATCCCATCTGCATGCGGTGATGCAGATCCGCGAGGAGATCATTGCCGCCGGGTACACCCCGTCGGCGGAAATCCCCGGAGCCCGCGACCTCGAGGCCGCCGAGGGTGCGCTGCTGCGACACCGGCTGCGGTCGGGCTAGTTGGCCGAGCCAGGATCGACGGTGGGCCCGATGACGTCCGGTAGTGACACCGGCTGCGGTCCGAACAGTTCCCGCGCCTGGTGCAACAGCGCCCGAACCTCGTCGAGCTGTTGTTGCAGCAGCGACTCACTCATGCCGCCCACGCTAACGAGGCGTGGGGGAGCGCACAATTCACCCGCGGGGTATCTCGGCGTTGATCCGGTCCAGCAGAGCGCCGTAGCGGCCGGCTTCGGGGTGGCTGCCGGGTTTTCCGCTGCTGATCAGACCCGCGGCCAGGCTTCGTGAGGGGTCGGCCCAGATCACCACGTTGGTCAATCCGGTGTGGCCGAACGCGGCGGCCGCATCCCTGCCGAACGGGCCGAATCGTTTGGAGCCCAGCATGAAACCGGTTCCCCAGCGGATCGGCGCCAGGCCCGTCGCGACATCGGGTCGCAGCCGGCGGCACTGCGTTACCGCCGCCTGCAGTGTCTCCGGGCGCAGTACGCGCACCCCGTCCAGCTCACCGCCGCGGCGCAGGATCTCGGCGAACCGGGACAACTCGTCGGCCGTCGACACGGTGTTCGATGAGGGCACCACACTGGTCAGGAACAGCGGGGTGTTCGAGAAGGGGATGATCTGCGTCATGGAGCCGCCGAGTGCGATCTTCAGCCCTGCCGCCAGCGGAGCAGGCAGCGGCTTTCCGGTCACGTGACTGGGTGCCACCAGCGCCACATCAGCGTCGGCAACGCCGTAATTCGTCCATCGAAACCCCAGTGGGCCGAGAATCTCGGTGCCCAGGATCTCCCGGATATTGCGGCCGGTGGCGGCAGAGACGATCTCTCGGATCAGCGGCCCCCAGGTCACGCCGTGGTAGATGTGCATCAGTCCCGGGCG
>Ga0194051_1001786_pt1 | contig 10958 bp, 10 predicted proteins | sample SepL2320m_MetaG_FD_161275 | JGI IMG/M metagenome (GOLD analysis project Ga0194051, IMG submission 161275) | Anoxic zone freshwater microbial communities from boreal shield lake in IISD Experimental Lakes Area, Ontario, Canada - Sep2016-L239-20m | ecosystem: Environmental > Aquatic > Freshwater >...
GCCACCTCACGGAGCGGGACGTCGGATGTGCCGCAGGCGGGCGAGGCAAAGCTGCAGCGGGGCATGAAGGGACAGCCCGCTGGTAGTTCAGACAGGCTGGGCGGCTGGCCGGGAATGGGTTCCAGCCGCTGGCCCTTGCCGTCGATCCGCGGGATGGATCGCAGGAGGCCGAGGCTGTAGGGGTGGCGGGGGTGAGCAAAGACATCCGCCGTGGGCGCCAGTTCCATAATGCGCCCTGCATACATGACTGCAACACGATCGCAGGTTTCGGCCACCACCGCCATGTCATGCGACACGAGGATCAACGTAGTGCCTGTCGCCGCCTGCAGGTCCATCAGCAGGGCCAGGATCTGGTCCTGGATCGTCACGTCGAGCGCGGTGGTGGGCTCATCCGCGAGGATAAGCTTTGGCCCGCCAGCGATTGCCATGGCAATCACAGCGCGTTGCACCATGCCACCCGACCACTGATGGGGATATTCATCAACGCGCATCTCCGGGCTGGGGATGCCAACACGCTTCAGAAGCTCGACGGCGCGCGTGCGCGCGGCCCGAGTGCCGAGCCCGCGATGAACCCTCTCGCCCTCTGTAATCTGGTCGCCGATGGGCCACACCGGGTTCAGTGCATTCATCGGATTTTGGAAGACCATCGCGATGTCGGCGCCGCGGATTTCCTGCATCTCGGTTTCCGGTAGGCTCAGCAGGTCGCGGCCGGCGAAGGTTATGCGCCCGCTCTTTACAAATGACGGTGGCGAGGGAAGGAGGCGCAAGATGCTCCGGCACAGCACGGACTTGCCGCTTCCGGACTCGCCGACGATCCCCACCGTTTCACCCTGGCGGATGGTGAGCGACACGTGGTTCGCCGCACGCACCACCTTGTTGCCTTGGTGAAACTCCACCACCAGGTCCTCGATCTCGAGAATCGACGGCTTCATTGCTGCATTATCTGCCGCTATCTGTTCCGGTGCCACCATGTTCTTGCCTATATCAGCGCGTGGCGGCGCTCGCCCAGCCGCTGGGCCAGTCCATCGCCGATGAGACAGAGTGCTGCTCCGGTGACCACGAGCGCAAGGCCCGGCAGCGTGCTGATCCACCAAGCCTCAAAGATGAAATCGCGACCCTCGGCGATCATCGCACCCCATTCTGGTGTTGGCGGCGTGACGCCGAGGCCGAGAAAGCTCAAGCCTGACACCAGCATGATATTGAGGACGAAATCCGACATCGAGAACACGATAGAGGAATTGATGACGTTGGGCAGCGCATGGCGGAAGACGATCCGCCCTGGCCCATAGCCCAGATTGCGGGCAGCAAGAATGTAGTCCTTGTTGCGCTCCACCAGCATTTCAGCCCGCGCCAGCCGCGCATACATGGTCCATGCGGTGAGGAAGATGGAGAGATAGATGTTGAAGATACCGGGACCGAGGATCGCGACGATGACAATGATGAGAACCAGGAAGGGGAAGGCGACGACAACGTCCAGCACGCGCATCAATATGCCATCGAAGAAGCCCCCGGCGTAACCCGCCATGGCGCCCAGCACGACACCGTAGACCATCGGCACATAGGTCGTAAGGAATCCGAAGGGAAGGTCGATGCGGATGCCAAACAACACACGGGTCAGCACATCGCGCCCGAAATTGTCGGTACCGAAGGGGTGCGTCAGGCTCGGCGGCTGAAGTGTGTTGTTGAGATCCTGCGTGTAGGGATCGTAAGGCACCAACCATGGGGCAAAGATGCCCGCCAGCACGATGCCAAGGAACATGATACTGCCTATCTTGAGTGTCATCGGCCAGCGGCTGAACTCCTCCGCCAGACGGCGGCGCAGGGGAAGATTCAAGGCCTTGCTATACTCCATGCCGCTCCTCACGCTTTCAGCACCCGGCGGTCGATCAGCATGTAGCTGAGGTCGGCCAGCAGATTTACGAAGAGCACAAGGATAGCGAAGACCAGCGAGAGACCTTGGATGACCGGATAATCACGCTGGCCCACGGCCCGCACCAGCAGCGACCCTAGACCAGGAAACGAGAACAGATATTCCACCACGACGGCACCGCTCAGAAGCCAGCCGATGTTGACGGCTAGGATCGTCGTGACCGGCATCAGGGCATTGCGGAGGGCATGCTTGATCAGAACGCGCCAAGGGCCCAGTCCTTTAGCCCGGGCCACCGTGATGTATTCCGCCGTCATCACGTCCAGAATGGCGGCGCGCAATGACTGAATCAGAATCGGCGCCAGAAACAGGGCGATGGTGAGGGACGGCAGCACAAGATGGTACATGCGATCGCCGAAGCTCCGGCCGTAGCCGGATATAGGGAACCAGTCGAGGTAGATGCCGAAGAACAGCATCAGGATGATGCCGACCCAGAATGGTGGCATGGCAAAACCGATGATGCCGAGGAGGCGGATGACGTGGTCGGCCAGCTGGTCGCTGCGGCGTGCCGCGATGATCGAAAGGGGCAGGGCAATCAGAATGGCAAAGACGGCGCTGGTGACTAGCAGCAGCACTGTCGGGAGTAACCGTTCGCCAACGATCTTGCCGACATCTGCATTCTGAATGATGGAGGTTCCAAGGCTGCCTGTTGCGGCATTCCGGATGAAGTTCCAGTACTGGACAAGCAGGGGCTGGTCCAATCCGAGCTTGGCATGGGCCGCCTGCAGCGTCTCAGGCGTCGCGCGGCCATGCATCATGAGTTGCACCGGATCGCCCGGCACCAGGTGAATTGCGAGGAACGCAACCAGACTGACACCGATTACCACGGGGATCATCTGCAGCAAGCGCGAGACAATGTAGCTCAGCAGGTTCACGTCAGGAAACCAAATGCACCGAAGAGACCGTCCCCGTTTTCACGGGGACGGCTGATCTTGCGGTATGATGAAATGCGAGGGAACAATGTGGCGGTGCTACTTGTCCAGCCACACCTTCTGCAGCCACCACCAGCCATTGGCGAGCTGCTTCAGGTCCTTCACATAGGCCTGACTGCCGTTGATGACGGGCGCGAAGTTCAACGGAATGCTGTAGGCGTCGTTGTAGACAATCTCCTGCACCTTGGCATAGAGCGCCGCGCGCTTGGCGGGGTCTGGCTCGCGCCGGGCCTCCGTCAGCATCTTCTGGACGTCCTTGTTGTCGTACCAGGTGAAGAAGGCCTGCGATCCGGCGGTCACGTCGGCCTGGATTGTAGCAAGTTCGTCCGTGTCGTTGATGTCGCTCGTGATGTAGCTGACATAGGCCTGGTAATCGCCCTTGGTGGTCATCGTCCAGGCGGTGCCCACGTCCATCTCGACGATCTCGCTCTTGATGCCGGCAGCTTCCCAGCCCTGCTGCAGGATGGTCGCCACCTGGCGGGACGGCGCGTTGCCGGTATCCACCATGATCTGGATGGGCGTTCCGTCGTAACCTGACGTCTGCACCAGCTCCTTGGCCTTGGCGAGGTCAAAGGGGATGACCGGCACTGAGTCGCTGTGGAAGTTCACCTTGGGCATGTAGGAGTTCGGCACTTCGCCATAGCCGAAGTAGACCGCCTTTAGGATGGCCTCGCGGTCTGCCGCATAGTTGAGCGCCAGTCGGAAATCCTTGTTGTCGAGCGGCTTCTTCTGATGGTTCAGATACACATAGTCGAGCCTGAAGATGGGGGTCGATTCGACCACCAGATTGCTGTCCGATTGGAGCGCCTTGGCCTGGTTGAAAGCCACGGTGGAGATCATGTCGTAGTCGCCGTTACGGAGGCCGAGGACACGCGAATTGCTCTCGGGCACATATTTCAGTTCGACGCCATCAAGATAGGGCAACGGCTTTCCGTCGGCACCCTTGTCCCAGTAATAGGGGTTGGCCTTGAGAACCACGGCCGAGCCGCGCTCATAGCTCTCGACCATGAATGGACCCGCACAGACGGGAGACGTGCCGAACTTTTCCGGGCTCGCCTCATACGCCTTCTTGTTCACGATGCTCGCGGCATAGGCGGACAAGGCCGCGAGTAGCGGCGCATAGGGCTCCTTCAGTTCCACTTTCACGTGCTTGTCGTCGACAACCGTGATGTTCTTCACCGGCTTTAGCACAAAGGCGAGAAACTTCGACGGATCGCTCAGGGTCTTGAGCGTGAAAACCACATCGTCGACCGTGACCGGATCGCCGTTGCTGAATTTCGCGTCACGGATCTTGAATGTATAGGTTAGGCCGTCGGGTGACATCTCCCACGATTCTGCGATGCCCGGACGCAGGCCCCTGCCGGAGTCGTCGGCCTCGACCAGCGCGTCGCATACCTGCTCGATCGCGTAGATCGAACCGTTGTCGCCGGCGATGAAGGGATCAAAGGTCAGCGGCTCATCGGGCCGGGCCATGATCAGCGTGCCACCGCGCTTAATGCCTTCGGCTTGGGCCTCGGGCGAGACAGCCGCCAGTGAAAATGCGGTGAGGATGAATGCGCTGGCGAATAGGGCGTGGCGGCGCCAGCCACCAAAAGACGCAAAAGACTTCCGAAGCGTCATGCCGCTCTCCCTTATGTTCTATTTAGTGATTAAAAAAATGGGCTGAATTCCCCGCAGTCCCGCTTTCAAGTGGTGGAGACTAGTTTGCTAATTTCAGCTTGGCAAGCCGCAGTTCCCTGCATTGTGATGCGACACGAATGCGTCTGGTGTGGGTCAGTATTGCACCGGCGAGCCGCTTGAACACCCGTCACCCCCGGCCTAGGCTGTCCCCCACGGGCGGAATGTAAGGGGGCGTGCCAGTCACGAAGATGCCCGCTGGTCCGGTTCGTGCTGAGGAAAGGCAAGACGTCATGGGAATAGATAAAGAGCGAATCCAGGCCATTCTTGACAAGCACATCGCGCGTGGGGTCGTGGGTGCCTCGCTGGCTATCTCGTTGCCCGCGCAGGAGATCTCACTCCTCACCAGCGGCTTCGCCGACAAGTTCAAGAAAACGCCAATGCGGCCTGACCACACATTCCGCATCGCCAGCTGCACCAAGACCTTCATCGCGACGGGACTGCACATGCTGGTCGAAGATGGTAAAGTCGATCTGGACGAGCCCATCACCCGATGGTTCCCCGACATGCCGAACGCCGCTAAGATGCCGGTGCGCATTCTGCTCAATCACCAGAGCGGCCTGCCGGACTTCGAAACGTCCATGCCCATGATCTCGGACAAGACCTGGGCGGCTGAGGAAATTGTCGATTTCGCCTTTAAACATGGTGTTCAGAAGGAGCCTTGGCATGGCATGGAATATTCCAACACCGGCTATGTCCTCTCCGGCATCATCATCGCGCGGGAGACCGGCAATCCCTATTCGGACCACCTGCGCCAGAGGATCTTCACGCCGCTCGGCATGAAGGATACTTGGGTCGCCACCCACGAAGCGTTTCCCCTTGCGCGCGAGGCGCGCGGCTACATGCATGTCGATCCCGATGGAAAGCCGCAATGGGATATCCAGGGAGCAGGCGACCCGGTCGACGGCCTATGGGATTCTACGGAGTGGTTCCCCATGTCGGGCGCAAATGCGGCGGGTGACATGGTGTCGACGCCGAAGGACGTTGTCACCTTCCTCAACGCGCTGTTCGACGGCAAGATTCTCGGGCCGAAGCAACTCTCCGAAATGAAGGATAATCTCCTACCTGCGCAGTTCCCGGGCTCGAAGGTGGTTGCCAACGGCCACGGCATGCTCGTTTCCCGCTATGGCGATATCGACGTGAAGGGACATCTGGGTCAGATTCCCGGCCATTCCAGCCTCATGGGTCGTGACGAAAAGACCGGCGTCACCGCCATGCTGATCCAGAACTCGGGTGCTGCCGATTTCGAGGCCTTCTTCCTGAACGGCGTCAACGAGCCCTTCGGGGAGATCTTCCATGCCGCGCGCGACATGATCCGATAGCTTTGGCTGTCGCCGGTCCGGCCACTCCGTTACAGGCATGGTTGTTGATTTGCACTGCGAGTTGCCCCCGGACAGGCGCAAGTTTCCACTGAGAAGTGACCCGTATTGATGACTTGTGCGGCCTCAGCGGCCGCGGGTCAAGTAAGGGTTTGCTCGTTTCTGAGTTTTAGCTTTGGCATGTCCGATCGGCAGATTGCCACAAAGTTCCAGCTAAACTGCTAAAAGTACCGACTGATTATGCGACCTGCTAGTCATACAAGCGGTCGCATGTCGGTCGGTCAGTTCAACATAGAAGTCTCTAATCGGTTTGTGACCCCTTCCACAATCTGCTCGGGCGCCCGCCCGCGTCTCGGATTTCTGTCTTATCTCCGCTTCTCCTAAGAGCTACGATGAGCCAGAAATCCTCCCTTCCTCCAGTCACCCGGTTTGTCTCAAAGGCGCTGCCGTCGGACACGCTACTACGTCAGCCAGACGGTCCTTAAACATGGAGCGGGTACATGCCCTGTGCCCCGAGTGCCGGCGGCGGAGATCGAGGCCGCTGTCATTGAGCAGATTCGCGGGATGCTGCGCGCGCCGGAGGTGGTGGTGGCGAGTTGGCGCGCCGCGCAGCCGGAATGTGCAGACTTGCAAGAGGACGAGGTGAGGGAGGCACTGGCAGCACTTGATCCGCTCTGGGCCGAACTCTTTCCCGCGGAGCAGGCACGCATCATTCAGTTGCTGATCAAGCGCGTGGACATCGGCACCAACGGACTGAAGCTGCGGTTCAGGGACAAGGGACTGGCCCAGATGGTTGCGGGGGTCGGCATCATGAATAGCAAGGGCCAGAAGGCACCATGACCGACCAGACCGTTACCGTCACCGTACCTTATGCCATCCGCAAGCGCGGTGGACGGAAGCTTGTCATCACGCCGGACGGGATGGCGGCAGCCCCCACGCCGAGGTCGAGGGTCGACAGCGCCCTGCTCAAAGCCTTGGCACGCGGCTTCCGCTGGCAAAAGATGCTGCGGGAGGGTGACTACCAGACCCTCGAGGAGATCGCTGATGCCGAGAAAATCAACCCGTCTTATGTCAGCCGCCTGCTGCGCATGACGCTGCTGGCACCGGAGATCGTGGAAGCGATACTGGCAGGGCGGCAACCGGAGGGGCTGACGATGTCCAGAGCGATACGACCGTTTGCGCTGGAATGGCAGCGCCAGACGTTTGCCTGAGTCCGCGAACCATTCGTCGTCTAGTCGGCGTGCGACAAGCATATGGCATCGACACTTAACTCGCGCCTGCCCAGACAATGGAACTGCTTCTACTGCCTCACTCTTTGTCGGCGTGCAGCGGGTCCGACCAGCTACGGCCAATGCTGGTAGACACAACAAAACAGAACAAGGCGAATGTTTTTCTCGCTCGACTCTGATCTGCTGCTGTCGATCTCCGCGAAATGCTGCTAATGCTCCGGTGGAGAGCGCCTCATGGATCTTCAAATAGCTGCATCATGAACCGCCCGAAGACGCCTCCCAGTCATTGGGAGGTATCGCCAAGCCAAATGAAGCCGGTCAGAGGCCGGTGCGGGTGACTACCATGCGGCCGTTGTTATCATTGTAAACGTGCACATAGAAGCGGTCGCCACTAAGCATACCTTCTAAGAGGTAGGCGGTGCCGTTGCGATCGCCCGCCAGTGACAACACGTTGGGCTCACCCGCACGGAAACCACGATCAACCCAGGTGCATTTTCCAGCTTGCGCTACCCCCGCTTCGCTTCCCGGCGAAAAGCTGAGGGAAATCGTTGCATTGGACTTGATTGTGGCCACCATCGCGCCACCGCCCTTGCAAATCAGCTGATAACTGCGAGGCGAGGCGTCAGCCGGTACTATAGCCATGATCATGGTCGCGGCGGCGAGGGTAAGCGAAAGCTTGGCGCTGGGCATGTGAGGTCTCCTTAGTTGACTTCGGTTCAACGAGCTCTTTGTAATCTCGTTGGCCATGAAACTAAAGAATGTCTCTTGAACGGGATCAGAGTGCAACATTCATCCGGCGTTCATCGCGAGGAGCCGGCCAAATGCCACCGGAGGGGCTGACGATGGCGAAGGCGATGCGGCCGTTTCCGCTGGAGTAGCGGCGCCAGATTTTCATGTGAATTGAAAGATTGGTGCAGTTGCAGGATTGACGTTCAGGCTCGTTTAAGCGGGAGCGCGCTCTCTCCCGCTAGGTAGATACTGGCGTGGCGATGTTCCCTTCAGGCGCGTGCTTCTTCTTTGGCATGTTCTGATCCTCCTTGATGCCATAAGACATACTTCAAGTCGGACAACTTCAGTGGGGGCGGATCAGCTCTCCGAAAGGAATTTCTGGAAGTTTACATAGTTTAGGTCAGTGCCTGTGATGCCATGGCAGTGATGATCGATCATCGGATTGGTCTATGCTAGTTCAATAGGCATCGCGATACATCGCGCAGATCTCCTCGGGGGACTTTCCCTCCATCATGGCGATCTCCTTGCGTTTCACCGAGACATAGGACGACAGGAACGTTGGCGACATCCACTGGCGCACCGCGGCGCTCGCCTCGAGCCGCGCCAGCGCCTCCTCGAGGCTTGCGGGCAGGGGCACCACGCCGAGCGCCTTCATCTGCTCGGGCGTCAGCTCGCTTGGGTCGCGATCGATTGGGGTGGGCATCGGGAGTTTCGCCCGGATGCCCTCGAGCCCGGCGCGCAGGATGGCGCCGACGACCATGTAGGGGCTCGCCGTTGCATCCGGCGCGCGGAGTTCCATGTTGAAGCCGGACTGACGCCTTGCCGGATCTGCATCGGGTGAGGGGCAGATGCGCACGGCGGCCTCGCGGTTCTGTACGCCGAAGCTGGCATAGCCGCAGGACCAGTGATGGGGCCCGAGCCTGTAGTATGACACGGGGCTTCCCGCCACCAGCGCGCAAATGTCCGGTAGGAACCTCACGAGACCCGCCGCGAAATGCTGCGCCAGCTGCGAGGCTTCCGCCGTGCCACTGGGATCAAAGGCGGCGTTCGATCCGTCCTGAGCGATGAAGCTGAAATGCACGTGGGCGCCGTTGCCCACCGCGTTGGGCGCGGGCTTGGGCGTGAAGGAGGCGCGGTAGCCATGCCGCCTTGCCACTTCGCGGATCACCTCACGCGTCAGCACGGCGCGGTCGCCGGCCATTGTGCCAGCGGCGGGCGCGCTCGACACCTCGTACTGGTTGATGCCGTATTCCGGTTCAATGGTTTCTGGTTCGAGCCCCGCTGCAGCGAGGGCCTCCGCCAGCGCACCGGTAAAGCCTGCAGCGACGCGCATCGCCTCCAGCGATAAGGGTGTCGTCAGCGGCAGGTCCGGACCGCTGAGCAGGAACTCGTGCTCGAAGGCTGCGGTGAAGCGCAGGCCCGTTTCCGCCTCGAAATCTCTGAGCGCCTTCTTCATGAAGCCGCGCGTGCAGCACTCCCAATTGGTGCCGTCATTGAGGTTCGAGTCGCACATGAGGATGTGGAAGGCGGGCGTGCCCGGCCACAGGTCCAGCCGCACCTTCGTCTCAGGTTGGGGCGTCTGGCGCACCTCGGTCATCGGGCCCCAGGGGTTATCCGCGATGTTATCGAATGGCGTCAGCGCCTGGGCGGCCGCCGCCCAACCCAGGCCCTTGTCCATTCGCTTCGGCAGGTCGGCCGCAGGCACGCCGCGGCAGCGCGTGATGCCAACATAGTCACTCCAGCAGAGATAGGCGACGTCGGTTGAAGGTGAGCTCATCCTGTTCTCCACGCTTGCTGAGGCGGCTACCGATTGCGACCGCACCTCGATCTCGGCAGTCATCTCGCCGGTGGTACGGATGCGGCAGTCGTGGCCGTGGTTGATGACCTTCTCGCCGAACTTGATTTGTTTCGGCTTGAGGCTGGTCAGTGAACAGTCACTCACCGGCTCGGGTGTCGCCGATGAGATTGCTCGCGCTTGAGCTTGTGTGAAGGCCGCTAAGGCGCGGAAGCGGAGGATTTGGCACTGGCCGTATGAACCCCCATCGTCGTGCAAAAGGGGTTCGCCATTGATTTTAGAGTGAAGGGTCGTGGGGCCGCCGCCGGGCAGCATTCGAGGGATACCGAAAGATTTAGTGCCTGAGAGAATCTTCGACCCAGTTACAAAATGATTATACCATTCAGTTGATGAAGTGTCAACGCCGGAGTGAATCTGCAGCAGTTTTCCGGAGTAAAAGTGCAGAACGGACGCAAGCAAGAAGGTCCCCGATATCGGGTACTTTCCTGCTTGTTGGGCGTTTTCCTAGCTTGCGGCGCCGGACAGGACTTCAACGACCTACTCCTCGTCTCGGGCCCGCAGGCCGTCATGGACACCATCAACGCAGCGCTGCCGAAGCCGGAAGAGGCTGCACCAGAGATTGGCCAGCACCGCCCGGCTAACTTTCTCCGCGACGCGAAGGATGTTCCCATCATGCGCGCCGACGAGGGCGACCTCGCCCACGCAGTAGAGAAAACCTGGACGCTGTTGCTCGCCTCCAACCGTAAGCCATGGCTGTTTTGCTATGCAGGGATCCCCACCTGGGTGGCGCCGGACAACTAGGGCCGCCCCGTTGCCGCAAGCTTGCCCGTTTCGGGCTCGTGCACCGCGCCGAGGACCTCGCGGGTTCCTTCGCTTATGGCGACCGGCGCCGCCTTGAGATAGAACGTACGCTGGCGTTGGAGCCGAAGTCCCTACTCCTCGACGAGCCCACCGCCGGCATGAACCCGGCGGAGACCGACGCTCCTATCAGCATGCTCGAGTCGATCAGCGCTGATCATGAGATCACTCTCCTCGTAGTGGAGCATGGCATGCGATTGATCATGCGGCTGTCCGACCGTATGGTGGTGCTGAACAAGGGCCAGATGATCGCCAAGGGTACGCCGCAGGAGATCAGCAACGACCCCAAGGTGATCGAAGCCTATATCGGAACCAAGCGATCACTACACTGAGAACAAAAGACAAGAGGACGAAACACTATGAAAAACTTCCGTTTCGCTGCGCTTGCGGGCGCCATAGCCCTTGCGGGGCTCACCACCGGAGCCCTTGCCGAGGATGTGACCATCGGCCTTGCCACGGCCCAGACTGTAAAAGCCGGAGCAATAATACCAC
>Ga0194051_1001790_pt1 | contig 10940 bp, 6 predicted proteins | sample SepL2320m_MetaG_FD_161275 | JGI IMG/M metagenome (GOLD analysis project Ga0194051, IMG submission 161275) | Anoxic zone freshwater microbial communities from boreal shield lake in IISD Experimental Lakes Area, Ontario, Canada - Sep2016-L239-20m | ecosystem: Environmental > Aquatic > Freshwater >...
CCGCGGGGGGCATTGTTGGCGGCGGGCTTCGAGTATACCGGTCGCCATGCCCACAGCGACAATTGGCGGGCACCAGGCGACGGACCTCTCGTAACCCGCGTGGCTGTGCAATTTTCTGCTGAAGATGTTGGCATCGTAGAGGCGGTCGCCCGTGCCAAGAGCATGGTGCTCGCCGAAGGGTTGCTGTTGCGGGTCGCAACAGCGGAAGATCTGATCACGCTCAAGCTGGCTGCCGCCGGGGAGCCACAACGGCGGGCGAGCAAGCGAGAGCATGATCTCGCCGATGTCCTGGCCCTGTTGGAAGCACATCCCCAGCTCCGGACGCCCCAGCTTGCCGCCCGTGTGCGGGAGATTCACGACCGGATTCTCGACGCTGGGTTCGACGGCTAAGCCTCTTGGCCATGTGGCGGTGCAGGCGTGATTGTGATCCCGATCCTGAGCCACGTTCTCCCGGTCAGTACCGTTCCAGCAGCCCTTTCGATAGGCACGGCCACGAACTCGGTGTTCCGGCTGGCCGCGTTTTGCCGCCGCATCCGCTGGACATCGTGAGGCACTTCGTCCCCGCTTCACAATACCCGCAGTGTGGTTGGGAGCTTGGCTGCTGCAGTACTGCTATCCGAATGTACTTGGAACTGATGATGGGCGCCGGGAACAGCCGCCCGGTCCGGCGTAGTCGCGTTAAAAGAGGTGGACCAGTTCGTAGTCGTATTCCACGAAGCATTTGTGCCGTCCCACGCGATGGTGGCTGCCTGCGATCGAGTGGGTAATGGAAGAATTTTTCCACGGACAGTTCGGGGTGGCCACGATTGAATTTGACGCGTCACAAACATGCTCCAGCGACGAGCCGGTGGACGCTCACATGCATCTGCACGCGTTTCCGCCGGCAACGCTTTTATGTTCACAATCGATGGCGCGCATCGACCGACAATCTCATCCGGAAAAGGTGACGGCAGCCGACGAGAGCCACATCTCGGAGGGTCGATGCCCTGCGGCATCGGACTATTCCGGTCAACCGTGCTGGCTGCATAGGTCCATACCGCCGGTGGCTACTTCCCCGCCTCTACTTCCCCGCCTCGAAAGCCCGCAGTTCCACGATCTGCACAGCATCCTGGGCGCTGTTCTTGAGCATGTTGACGCGGATGTAGCGGGCAGGTGTGGGGTTGAATTTATGGAGAAATCCTTTTTCGGTGGCGGGCTCCAGGTTAGCTGCTGCATCGACAACTTTGGTCCAAGTTTTCTCATCGTCGGAGACTTCGATGTTGTATTGAAACACCGGACTGGCATCCCAGTAGAGGAAAATGTGGATGCGATCCAAGGTGGTGGTTTTTTCCAAATCCACCTGCCACCATTGCGGTGCTTTGAAGGCTCCCCACATTTTGTTGAGTGTCACCCAGCCGTCGTTGGCATTGGTGGTGGCATCGGCGTCCTTGCCTTCTCCAGCGACTGCGGAGGCTTGCACGGGTTTCCCCGTGGTTAGATTTTGCTCGAAGTTCCGGTAGGACAGCGGTTTGGCGACTCCAACGTTACCGATTCTCTTGCCAGCCTCGTCAAAAATGGCCGCCCGCAGTTGCAGGCTCTCGGCAGCTTTGAACGGCTTGTCATAGAGCGGGGAATCTTTCGTCGGTTCCTCGCCATCAATCCGATACCGAATCTGCGTGTTGGGAACAATGGTGCTCATGCTAACGGTGATCGGCTGAGTGAAGAAATTATCCTTGGCGTCGATGCTGCCCTCGAATTTGAAATCGACCGGACGCACGATGGAGAAGGCGCGCTGGTTCATTTGTGCCATGCGGCCTTTTTGATAGTCCTCCTCAATCACGTTGTCCGGACCCCACGAGCGTTCGTGACGCTCCGGCGCGCCGGCAAGATAGGAAAGCGCTAGTGTCGCCTGATCCATTTCCCACATCGGCCGGCAATGCCCTAGCACTTTATCTTGGGGAGTGAGCACATCCCCATTGTTTGTGAAAATACTGAACTCCGGCAGGGGCGGCATGTCCCAGGGCGTGGTGATGATGGTATAGCCATAAGACAGCGCTTCGCGGGCTCGGCCTTTGCGTGGGAACCAGACGTAGAGAATAACATCCTTGGCCAACTCACGATCAAGCGGCACGCCCACGGGAAGCCCATCCCACATGATCATTTTCTTGCCATGTTTCTTGATGATTTTGGCCATCTCAATGCCATAGGGTAGCCACATGGTGTGCTCGCCGGTGAGGTGGTGCTCTTTCCGGTATTTCTGCACATGCTCGTTAGCCATGTAAAAGGCAGGCTCCACCTCATCTCCGCCACAATGGAAATAAGGCGTGCTTTTGAAAACATCGCACATTTCGCCGACCAGCGTATCGAGTACTGGATAGATAGTAGGGTTGAGCACATCCATAGTGCGCCACTTGGAGTCACCGATTTTTCCATGCAGGCCGTTCATCAGCGCGGTGCAGTGGCCGGGGCCAGCGAGTTCCGGGACGCACGTCACGCCCCGTGCATCCGCATAGGCCACCAATTCCTTGAGTTCATCGAGTGTGTAAGGCGTCACGGGGGGGTAATGCTCTTTGCTGGCATCCGGATAGGCCGTGGAGGGAAATGTGAACGCACTGTCATCGGCGAAATGCAGATGCAGGTAACGAATCTTGTAAAGTCGGCAGGTTTCAACGGCAGTCTTCAACACCCCCAACGGCTGATGGCTTCTGGCACAGTCGGGCATGATGGCTCCGTAATCCGAATACGGCCAGTCTTTGACAGTCATTTTTGGAATGGAAATTTCGTCGCCTTTCACAACGATCGCCTGCAGCAAAGTGGCCGTCCCCTCGCACGTGGCTCGATAGTCCCAACCCTCGATCACCACGCGATCTGTGACCGCAATGGTGTGTGCGTATTCCCGCGTCTTGAGCACTTCCTGACCATGGACCGTCAGGATTTCGGCGCCCGCCTGCAGTTGCCGATTGAGTTTCAGCACGATATCACCCGGCTTCGATTCGCCTGCCGCCACCGGCAACTTCAATTTCGTGACGAACAAAATTTCCTCAGATAGTATTTCGGCGAGTGGTTCTAGTGATGCATCCGTCGCGACAATCCGAGCCTCTGCCGTCAGTGGGATTTCCCCGTCGTCGACTTTTAACTCCTTGGGAGTTGGCAGAAGTTTGAGGGTACTCCCTGTGGCAATAGGCGCGGCCGCAGCTTCTTTCGCCACGGTCGTCTGTTCGTTGGGGGTCAGGGCAGTGCGAAAGCTGATCGAGTTGTAGACGTTCTCGGTGTAAAGGTCGGAGCGGGAACTCAGCCGCGCGTAGTCGCATGAGTAGGAATACGCGCCGCCGCGGATTGTGCGATGCACATTGGGCGACGTGAGAGACCAGTCCCAATTCCACTCCCAGGCATTTCCCACCATGTCATGCAGCCCGTAAGCGTTCGGGGGAAAGGTTCCCACTGCTGAAGTGGATGCTCCATCCTCCGTGAGAAACCGCTTGTCAGAGCCCTCGTATCCCTTGTCGTAGCTGATGACCAACGAATGCCCCAGATAGTTGGCTTTATCGTGATCGATCTCGTCTCCCCATGGAAAGCGTTTGTCCTGCAATCCCCCACGCGCTGCATACTCCCACTCCGCATCGGTCGGTAGCCGGTATCCGGCGACGGTAAAGTCCACCTTCAATCCATTCGGAGTCAGACCCGCTTCCTTGCCAGACTTATAAGGTTTCCCATCCACCAAATAGCAGAGCGGCCTGCCCTCCTTCTCACTGCGTGCATTGCACCACTTCACGCAGTCAAACCAATTGATCGAGTGCACTGGATGGTCCGGTGCCTTGCCCCCACCGGGGTTGTCGAATTGATATCCATGCGTTTTTCCCCACATGGCAACATCATCCCACAACGCCTTGGTCACCTCTCTCCTGTCCATGTAAAACGTTTTGACGGTCAAACTATACTCGCGCCCATCCGGATCCTTTCCGCTGTTCGTGCCGGCTTTTATCAACGCCATGTTGGAGAGAGGCAGCAACTCCACAGGCGTGCCCTCAGCGCAGGCCAAAGTCGCCACAAAAGTAGCCCAGAAAATGAAAATGCAACGAATGAGCGATGGTGTTAGTCGATTTTGATTCATGCCGTCTTAATCCCAAAGCGGTGGCAAGCCATCGCAGTTCAAGGTCCTACGGAAAAGGACAAGAAGATTAACCCGGTCGACGGCACTGTCGCAAGCCAGAGACAAGCGACGGGGGACCTGCCCCCCTTATGGCGGCACCACAAGAGCCTGCCAAACCCGTTCTGATCAGACGAGGATATCTTTTGCAACCACGCCCTCAACATCAGTGAGTCGACGTTCCAGGCCGTTGTAATAAAACGTCAGACGCTCATGATCCAGTCCGAGCAGATGCAGGATCGTGGCATGGAAGTCATGCACATTGCAGACGTTCTCAACCGCTTTGTAGCCAAACTCATCTGTCGCACCGTAGCTGAAGGGAGCTTTGACACCGGCGCCAGCCATCCAGCAGGTAAAGCCTTCGGGATTATGGTCGCGTCCACTGGCATCTTTTTGGAATGTGGGCATGCGACCGAATTCGGTACACCACACGACCAGCGTATCTTTCAGCAGTCCCCGTTGTTTCAAATCCGTGATCAACGCGGCTGTCGGTTGATCGAGCACAGGGCCATGCACGCTGTACTGATCTTTCAATACTTTATGACCATCCCAGTTGCTGGCTCCTTCACCACCCGTTTGATACGCACCGTTAAAAAGTTGAACAAACCGCACGCCCTGCTCCAGCAATCGCCGAGCGAGAATGCAGTTTTTCGCATAAGCGGCCTTCAACGTGTTCTGAGCGTCGTCAGCTCCGTACAACGCGAGAGTTGAGGCTGATTCCGTGGAGAGATCGCGCACCTCGGGAATGCTGAGTTGCATCTTTGCGGCAAGTTCGTAACTGCTGATGCGAGCCGCCAGTTCCGTGTCGCCGGGGAATCGTTCGAGGTGTCGATCGTTGAGCCGCTTCAGAAAGTCGCGAGTCTTCTTGTCTGATGCTTCGGCAATGGACTCCGGTCGAGCCAGATTGCGAATGGGCAGCGAAGTATTGAAGTCTGTGCCCTGGTAGGCAGCCGGCAGAAATCCGGGGCCCCAGTTGTTCACGGAATTCTGCGGGGTTCCTCGTGGATCAGGTATCGCAACATACGACGGCAGGTTATCGTTTTCTGTTCCCAGAGCGAACGTCGTCCAGGCTCCAATGCTGGGATAACCATCCAGCGTGAAGCCGGTCGACATGTAATTTTCACCGGGGCCGTGTGTGTTCGTCTTGCCCGTGAGCGAATGAATGAAGCAAATGTCATCCGCCAGCGCCCCGAGATGCGGGACAAGGTCTGAGATCATCTTGCCGCATTCACCTCGCGGCTGAAACTTCCACGGGCTTTGAGTCACATGGCCCTGCTCTCCCTGAAACGTAATCAGCTTGTCTGCACCAGGCAGCGACTGGCCGTGACGAGTAATCAATTCGGGCTTGTAGTCAAACGTATCCACATGACTGCAGGCCCCCGAGCAGAAGATCACGACAACTCGCTTTGCCGCCGCCGGAAAGTGCGACTGCCGCGACGCAAACGGCCGAGAGGGATCAATGTTCGGCCGGATTGGCGACTTGCCCCCAACCGTATTCGACTTTGCGTCATCCGCCTTCAACAACCCCTGCTCCGCCAGCATCATCGACAACGCAATGCTACTAAGACCCGTGGCCGTGTTGTCGAGAAAGCCGCGACGGCTCAGGAGATGTCGATTGAATAGGTGCTTGCTGTGAGTCATAGACTTTGGAGTTTTCTGTTCTGTCGGCGGAGCGACGGGGCTACTGTAAAAACACAAACTCATTGCTATTTAACATCGCTCTGCAGAACGCTCGGAGACCTTGTTCACTGAGGAATTCTGCGGAATGAAGCAGTTCGTTGGCGTCCGGTTCGCGGCTGAAGCAAAGCCAGAAGGCTCGCACGATTTGTTGTGAGGCATCGTCGTCACACTCACGTTTCAGGCGATCGGAAAAGAGTTCTGACTGCTGCAACATAAACGGGCTATTGAACAAGTTCAGCGCCTGAAGAGGTGTTGTCGAGCGGCCTCGTTTTGGGACCGATGTAGCAGCGTCGGGACAGTCGAAGATGCCGAAGACGGATTCTTTCTCCAGTCGAACCTTGGTCATGTAAATCATTCGACGCCAGTCTTTGGGGCCGTATTTCTTTTTCGGAAAGTAATGACGGACGTTTTCCCACTCGACTTCAAAGCCACTGAATCCGGGCCCGTACATGTGAGTATCCAGGACACCGCTCACGGCCAGAATGCTGTCGCGAATGGGTTCTGCTTCGAGCCGTCGCGGTGGAAATCGCCACCACCATTCGCTCGCCGCATCGGCCTGCAGAGCATCCTCGCGCGGCTGAGAGCCTTGCTGATAGGTCGACGATGTAAGAATCAGTCGATGCACATGTTTCAAAGACCAGTCGTTATCCATCAACTCGCGAGCCATCCAGTCCAGCAGTTCCGGATGTGTCGGTGCGACACCGGCTTTACCGAAGTCACTCGGTGTCGAGACAAGCCCCTTGCCAAAGTGAAACTGCCACAGGCGATTCACAATGACTCTGGCTGTCAGCGGGTTCTCTTTCGATGCGATCCAGTCCGCCAATGCCAACCGACGCTGTTGTTCAGGCGTGGCTTCGTTGATCGCCAGCTTTCCGAACGCGGCAACTGTGCCCGGTTCAACCTGTTCACGTTTCGCCAGTGGTTCGCCACGAAACAAACGATGAGTCGGCCCGGGCTGTTGAAAGGTTCCGGCATAAATCTCCGCCGAGGCTTGAGGTTGTGACTGGCGTTGTTCGCCAGCCTGAAGTTGCTTGAAGAGGTCGCGGCCTCGCTGAGCTTCCGTGTCGGGGAACTTCGCGAAGTCGTATTCGGGCTGCGTTGCTGTGCCGTTGAATGGAAGTCGATCGGCGGACGAAGCCACTTCCTTCCACTGACCCACTTCGACAGCAACTTCGATGCGATACTTCGTCGCGACTCGATCACCAAGCTGGCCGTCTCGATCTCGCGCCCACTTGATGCGTTGAATCGGCTTCAACTCCGGAAGCTCGATCTGCACCCAGCCTTTTCCAGCTTCGTTGGAAATCCAGCTCCGCGCATTGCCGCCGCGGCCATCGTTGAGATGTTCCAGCTTGTGAATTTCATAACCTGGCAATGTGCTTGAAGCCGTTGCCTTTGCCCCGGTTGATGCAAGAGCCACGTTCATCGAGTCACTGAAGATCTCCAGTTCGTCGATGCACGGTTCGCCGCCACTGGCTTCATCAATCGTGAAGCGAATGTACTTCGCTGGGGTGGCTTCAAACAGTTCTTCATTACCGCGAGCCGTCACGGCCGGGCGACCTAGTCCGGCATCCTTCAGAAACGGCTTGAGTTGTTCACGAAGCCGCACCAGTTGACGATCAATCTCTGTAAACTCCTGCTTATCCGGCGACAGCGGCAGCGAACGATCGCCGTGCTGAATGCCTGCGAAGATTGCCTGCATCGAGTAATAGTCTGTCTGCCGAATCGGATCGAACTTGTGATTATGACACCGCGCGCAACCTATTGTCAGGCCGATGAATGCGGTGCCGGTCGTTCCAATGATGTCATCAAGTTCGTTCTGACGCTGCATCAGCGTGAGGTTGGTGTCCGGGCTCTTCACCAGATCGTAAGGGCCTGATACAAGGTAGGCCGTCGCAATAGGAACGCCGATCGCATCGCCCGCGATCTGCTCCTTCAGGAATTGATCGTATGGCTTGTCTTCATTAAGCGAACGAATCACGTAGTCGCGATACGGCCACGCATTGGGACGTTCGCGGTTGGTTTCGAAGCCATTGGTTTCGGCGAAGCGGACCAGATCCAACCAGTAACGAGCCCAGCGTTCGCCGTAGTGAGGACTCGTCAGAATGCGTTCGACTAATTGTTGATAAGCGTCTGGTCGAACATCAGCGCCGAAAGCACTGACCTCTTCTGGAGTCGGCGGCAACCCGAGCATATCGAGGTAGATCCGTCGGATCAGTTCTGCCTTCGTCGCCCTTGGATTGGGTGCGATGGAGTGTTCGGTCAGTTTCTGCAAAATGAACGTGTCAACCGGGTTCGAGACAAAGTCACTGTTCACCGAAGGCGGGACAACAGCGGCGACGGGCTTGAACGACCAGTGATCCAGTTCGCTCGCTTCGGTGTCAGATTCATTCTCCGAGCCCGGCCATGCGGCTCCCGAGTCAATCCATGTTCGCAAAATCTGAATCTCGGATTCCGTCAGCTGATTCGCCTCATCCGGCGGCATCAGTTTGCCCGCTTCATGTCCCGACACGAGTGCGATCAAGTGACTTTTTGCACTGTCGCCAACGATAATCGCTGGCTCACCGGAATCGCCGCCACTCAACATCGACGAACGACGATCCAGCCTAAGATGGCTTTCCTGCGCCTCGAGGCCATGGCATTCGAGGCATTTTGCCGTGAGGATTGGTCTAACATGCAATTCAAAGCTGACATCTTCTGCCGCATCGGCCGGCCGCGGTACAGCTAACAAGAGCAGCGTGATCAACAAAGAAAAAAGCGTTTTCATGTATCACAACAGGTGGGAATAGAGTGGGCGGGTTTCTCGTATTGTGGCTTTCATCCTCTGTCCGAGTCCAATCGCTCGCCTGACCTGCCTGACCTGCCCTCCTTAAACGGCCCACCTCGACTTCGACACTCGTAGCATAGGGGATGATCTGCTCGGCGGGCTCTTTCTTTCCCCGCGGTATGAAATGTCCGCCTTTGGTTGTGACAGTGATGGGTGTTTCAACTCTCGCATACGACTCTCACTTGATCGAGAATGAAGTCATCCACAGGACCAGAATGCCGCGAAGACTCCACGCAGCAGTCCGAATCCAGTTGGTCGAAACGAGTTTTTGATGGACAGCAGGGTCGAACGCCTGAGTCAGGATCTCATGACATGGGACCTGCAGAAACATCGTCGAAAGCAAGTTTACTCCCACAAGACTCAGTCCAATGACGCACGGTAGCGCCGTTAGACCCACCGGGCGAAACCACAGCAGCAGCACCGCTGTCGTAAGCTCCATGAGCATGGGTGGGGCAACCACCCAAGTTGTAACGGTCTTGTGCCTTTGTTCGTACTTGGCGAATTCAGATGTCCCAACTTGAGAATAGAGCGGATAGTGAACGACCTGCACAAACCAGATCAGCCCTGCCATGAAAAGAGTCGACGCCAAGTGCATTAGGAAGATCGATCGGACAATGGGATCGTTCAAGTGAAGTCCTCCAAAAACGCCTCAGCCGCTCGACGCCCGGAGACCATCGCCCCTTGGATCGAGGCATTGTCGAGATGATCACCGCAGATGTACAAGCCCTCCTGCCAGCGAACGGGGCGTTCTGGAACAGACAATGCTGGAGGAGATTGACGGGGTAGAGCATAGGGGATGCGGTAGGTCCGCAGGTGCCGCCAACGGTTGACTTCCGGCCCATACCAGCCGACGAGTTGCTCCCGCACCGCAGCTTGCAGTGACGCATCATCAGTCGGATGGATACCGAGCACAGTGGCCGAGACCAAGTGCTGCTTCTCGGGTGCGTAGTGAGGAGCTGCGATGCTGGGAACGCAAAGGTTGTTCACCGGCCCGCGACCCTCCCCGTTCAGCACCAGCAGCGGTTCGTCCACGGGTGATCGATCGGCCGCAAAATACAGGCAGGTCACTCCCTGCCCCGCATTCGGGATCGCTTCCCCGAGGAGTCTGGTCGCCGCTGCTCCCTCTGTGGCAATAACGATGGCTCGTCTTCGCAGGATCTCCCCCGATGCGAGTTGCACAGACCGCTTATCGACGCTGACGACCTTGGTGTTCAGTTGAACGCTGTCAGTGGGCAAGCCAGACGCCAGCTGACGTGGGATCGCCCCCATGCCCAGTCCGGGGAGCGTGGCATCGCCGGTTGAGAACATCCGGAAGACGAACTCAAACATCCGGCTGGAAGTTTGCAATTCGGCATCGAGAAAGATCCCCCCAAGAAACGGTCGAAAGAAGCGATCGATCATGGCTGAGGAAAACCCTGACGATTGCAGGGCCTGCAGCGTGGTAGTTTCTGGTCCACGAAATCGATCTTCCAGCGTCCCCCTCAGCACGCGCGAACGCAGCAATCCGACCCGCATCTTGTCCATAAATGTTCCCACGGGAGAGCAAACCGATCTCAGTCCCTGCACCGGTCGCCGCCATGGGTCTGTGAGACGGTGAAACGCTCCTCCGTGTCGCACGAGCGCTCCTGGCTCAAAACGTCGCAGATCGAGGGCCTCGTAGTTCAGCAGCTTCTTCGCCTCGGGATAAGCGATCAAGAATACCTGAAAACCGCGGTCCAATTGGAATCCATCGACACGATCTGTCCGGACTCGTCCACCGACCCCATCGGCAGCTTCCAGAATACGAAATCGTACGTTCGACTGTTGCAGACGCAGCGCACAGCACAGGCCGGCAAGCCCAGCACCCACGATCAATACTTCGTCGTCCATGCGATAACTTATGCCTGTTTGGTCAAGGTGAGAAAACGAGTCGATTTCCATTCCCCCGACTCAATGAGCTGGCGTGTTTTATCGTGCCGGTAAGCAAACATTCCATCAAGCTTCCGACGGATCAACCAGCCCCCCAAGAATTGGCCTAGAGTTCCAAGCGGGACTTGGAACTCCACTTCGTCCCTGAGCAAGGTTCCACCCTGTCCATCATCCAAGCAGCGGTGTCGGTGATACCAGAATGCGAACGGGCCCGATTGCTGCCGATCGGCAAACACGTGAGGTGGGTCGTACTCGGTGTGTATCGCGACCCAGCGCACTGGCAATAGGCCGAGGACTTTGCCTTGGAGGACTACTCGACTGCCAACATGGAGTGTGCCGTCAGTTTCAGCCACTTCCATCTTTTCCCACGGAGGAATCAGATGCTTTATGGCGCCAAGACTT
>Ga0194051_1001792_pt1 | contig 10934 bp, 6 predicted proteins | sample SepL2320m_MetaG_FD_161275 | JGI IMG/M metagenome (GOLD analysis project Ga0194051, IMG submission 161275) | Anoxic zone freshwater microbial communities from boreal shield lake in IISD Experimental Lakes Area, Ontario, Canada - Sep2016-L239-20m | ecosystem: Environmental > Aquatic > Freshwater >...
GATCTGGGATGGAACTATAATCTTTGACATTGCCCGTGGCCGCGTGATCCGACGCACGACAGGGATTGATCGTCGGGTAGTCGGCTTCAGCGGGCCAGAATCGAGCCTGCGATACAAGGCGAGTCTTGAAGAACGGCTGATCGAGCAGCCGTGATCGCCCGGGCTGATACGGTTTTTACCCTGCCCGCAGCACGTCTTCCACGCGGCGAATCGCCTCTTCCACATCCCATTTTGAGTTGGCGATCACAATCTGTGATCGCTGGGAAACCCAATCCCCGACCGTCTTTTGCGCTGAGATCACGGTTGAATGGCTACGACGACCAAAGTAGGAACCGATCTCCGTGAGTGCTGAGGGAGTGTGCTTGCGGGCGAGATACATCGCCAGCATGCGTGGATGGTTGACTGTTTTTGCACGGCGCGATGATTGCAGGCTCCCAGAATCAATCCCAAAAGTATCGCACACGGCTCGTTCAATGTCTGCCAGTCGCACGCTGCGGGTATTTGATCGGACGAGGTCAGAAAGTGACTCTTCGGCCATGGCAGAAGTGATTGGAAGTCCGAGCATGTGACTTGTTGCTTCCAGCCGGTTGACGGCTCCCGCGAGTTCGCGTGCATGGCGAGTCATACGGGTGGCAATGAAATGAACGACATCGTCTGGAATCAACAGTCCACGCCGAATCGCAATGGCCGCAACAATGCCTCGACGCACTTCGTAGTCGGCAGGCAAAATTCTGGCATGCATTCCCCCTTTCAAACGTGTGACAAGGTCGGGCCCCAGTCCGTCAAGGGCCTCGCTTTCACAGTCGCAGGCAAAGACCATCTGCTTTCCATGCCTGTGGAGTGCGTCGACGGTGTGCTGCAGTTCCATGATGGTAGCGCGCTTGCCGACAAAAAATTGAATGTCATCAATGACAAGCAAGTCGGTGCTGCGGCAGGTGCGACGAAATCCCGGCAAACCACTGCCATGCAAGGCCTGTAAAAAACTGGTCGTGAACTGTTCTGCAGACAAAAAGAGCACCGAAATTCCGGGATGCATTTGTCGAATGTGCGCACACATAGCCTCGATTAGATGGGTCTTCCCAACACCGCTGGCACCGTGCAGGAGCAGCGGTGAAATCTCGCCGGGCCTCGCACACGCCAGTTCAACCGCTGCAAATGCCATGCGGTTGCTCGGCCCGACAACAAAAGCATCGAGACCCGGGACAATTCTTTTGCCGATTATTCCAGTCCCTGTAACGGGCTGCGCAGCGATACCGGTGGGAATATTTTTGGCAGCCGTCTGCTGCGGCGACTTTTTGCCAATTTTATTTTTTGCGGGAGCAATGCTGGCTCCACCGCTGGGTTCAGTCGACGGAACGAGCCCAGTGGCTTGCGAGGGCAATGGAGTCACTGTCTGCCAGACAACGCGAACCACTCGTCCGCAGGCCTCTTGGGCGGCGGCCTCAAAGTCGGCACGAAATGTTTTTCGCAGCCACTCGTGACCGGCGGCACTACCAATCCCAACGAGGAGGCAGTCTTCATCAGCCTGGCCATTGCGTGCGACTGTATTGAGGAGTTCTGGCGAAACTTCTGCCAGTATCAAAGAGAGTCGCACAACGGAAATCGTCACCGAATCGCCAAACCAAACCCCATACCGTTCCGTGCCGATTCGCTTCTGAAACGCTTGGCTCACACGCTCGACAATCGTCGCATTGCGGTCTGTGTCGCCGTGGCCGTCGTGCTGCAGTCCAGAAAGCTGCGGCGCATTCGATTTTGGAGCATGAGGAGCAGTTGTATTCATTACCCGCCCACGTAACGGATCACGAAACGATGCTTCAGTTACGCCAATCGCTTTTGCCATGGAACGTCCTGCACCAGGCACCCGCCCGCTGTTGCACAGATTTCCCCACATCCATCCGTAGATCGAGTTCTAAAACCTGAGGTGCGCGAGTATAGGGGTGCTTGCACTGCTGTCAAACCATGCCAGCACTCTGTGCGAAAGAGAGCCAATCAGCACGTCTTCGACTCACAAAACTGGCAAAGAACCATGCCCGAAATATAAAATAAAAAATCCTTTATTGGGTCGGGCTCACGGTGAATAACTTGTGGAAAACACGTTAACAGGAATATTTTTGGGCGGTGCCCCACGGTAACTGGGAATTCTTCTATACTTTTGCCCGATTGTCTTGGCGACGGTTGGAATCGGTTTATTCTGACGCAAGTTTCTCGAAATCTTTTGGCGAATACTACGGCACCTGGCAATAGAATCGTCAACATAAGGCAAGAGTAGTTTGATAGAAAATTATTCTGCATTCGTATTCACGATAAAACGAGTTGCCATACCGGCTCTCATCGGCATGGCCGTGCTAGGTTCCCCGTGCGAAGTTCAGCTGCGAAGTGCAACTGCAGATGAGGAAAACAAACCAACCGATGCCCTGCCTTTTCAGCCGGGCGAGATCTCCATCGGTGAACCGCTGCACCTTCCGCTCAAGACAGGGGCAATCACGGCCAAGGAATCTGCGCCACGGCGGTTGACGGTTCCGGAAAAAGATCCTGGCAACGCCGATACCATACGGAATGATCTTGCGAGCGGGAGTGGGTGGCTTGGTATTACAGTCGACGATTCACTCATCATTGGCCGCTTGGTTATTGTTGAAATAGCCGAAAAAAGCCCGGCCTTAGCCGCAGGCATCACGCTGCAGGATGTGTTATTGGCTATCGATGGCACTACGCTTAGCAGTTCTGATCAACTGGCAGCAGCTTTGGCGGCAATTGTTCCCGGTAAACCTGTGAAGGTGGCTGTGGGGCGAAAAGACCGGATTGACGAGGTGATCATAACGGCGATAGCCCGTCCCCAAGAGGCGATAGCGCGCGATTGGCAGGCGGTCAGTCAGGTACAGACGGCCACTTCCAGCAATGCCGCACGAGCGACCACATCCCTTCCCGCGCCCGCGCTCTTGGAATCAGTTGCCCCAGCGTCAGACACACCAAAGGCCACGCCGCTTGGTCGGACGGCCCTTGGCGTGCGTACCATTCCCGTCGATTTAAATGCACAGGCCCGTTTTCATCTTTCTCAGCCCGCCGGTGCCCTTGTTATCGGGGTTGTGCAGAACCTGCCCGCATCCAAGGCGGGCGTGCCACCGGGCAGCGTGATTGTCGCGATAGATAGCCAACCGGTTCGTTCCCCAAAGGAGTTGACTCAATTGGTGGCCAATGGCCGAATCGATACACCAGTTACGCTGCAGTATGTCATGCCTGGAGGAGAAGCGCGCGAGGCAAAGGTGTCGCTCCAGTCGCTTGAAGTTCCACTGGAACGCATCTTAGTTGGTGAAGCATTCTCGCAGCCCACAGCAGAGGGAGGCGCTGTGGGCCGTATCGCACAGAAGCAGAGATTGGGTGATGTCGGTGCGGCAGCCGAGGAAATTTCCCCACAGCCACCAGCGCAATCGCTGGCAGAGGAAGTTCAGGTGCTCAGAAAGCAGATCGATTTTCTGGAACGCAAGTTGCAGCGCATCGAGACCGATCTGCAACGCTGATTGAATGAAAAAATGGTGCACCCGTGCCACACTAGAAGCACTAGGACTCGAGGCTCAAGGCTCGCGGCGACTGATGTTCCCCTGCCAGGTCGATTTTTAGTTTGAATCGTGATAACTCTGCCTCCAGTGACACGCCACTCGGTCCGGGCAGGGCTGCGGCTTTCTTTCCTGCGCGCGAAGGCTCTTTTCGTAATCGCTGATCGCCGCTGCGACGTCCTCCGGCAGTGGCCCACGCTTCGGCCTCATCGGAGAGGTGCACGAGCAATCGCTCCAAGCCCGCACGGTGCCACTCAATGCCGCGGCGATCGAGTTCGGCTGGAATGCTGATGGCACGACTGACAACGCCCCGCGCTCGCGACCAAGGCTTCGGAATGGCAAAGCGATCCCACGTGCCCAGTCGCCAGGGGCGTTGGTAGCCGATCCCCATTGCCACGATTGGGATGCCCAGCGTGCTCGCCAAGAAGATACAACCTGCTGCTAGTGTGCGCCTTGGTCCGCGCGGGCCATCAGGAGTGATCGTGAGATTTTCCTTCTCAGCGCGACTGCTCAGCAATCGCAGCGCGATCGAACCGCCCTTGAATGTGCTACCGCGCACCACGCCATAGCCCATCATGCGGGCAACTCGATCGAGAATATTTGCATCATCATGACGCGACAGCAGCATCGCGATATTTGCATGACCCCGCAGAAAGAGAGGCAGCAGGATATTCTCGTGCCAAAATAGATAGATTTTTGCACCGCGATAGTCGGGGTGCACAGGATCAACCGTGGGGTCACCAAAGTCGACGCGGCATTCGAGGGTGTGCATCCACTGCCGAATGCACGCCGTTGATAGGAGTGACCAAGCTCCAATGGCAAGCGAAGACTTCAATTTCACAAACTCAATCCCTTCCCTGGGCTACATGTGTAGGCAGGCAGCCAGCCCATCAGGCGTTCTGCCACGTTCCTTCGAATACCTCTTCAGCAGGACCGGTCATAAAAACGGTTCCCGCTTCGTCCCACTCCAGATGCAATACTCCTCCGGGCACTTCAGCAGCAACCCGGCGGCTCGTGCGGCCACTGAGCGCACCAGCTACGCAAACGGCCGATGCACCGGTGCCGCAGGCCTGCGTGATGCCACTGCCCCGCTCCCACGTGCGCATCCGCACGTGCTCCTGCGAGAGCACTTCAACAAAGTGCACGTTGACTCGCTTGGGAAAGATGGCATGCGTTTCAATTTTCGGACCGATGATTTCTAGTGGAACGCGAGCAGTGTCTTTACAAAAAAAGATAACGTGCGGATTTCCCATCGATACGCATGTCATTCGCGGGTCGAGGCCTACGGCTTGCCACCACGGCTCAGCCTGTCCAACTGCCGGACAGATGGCATCCACAACCTGTTCGGCTGCTGCCCCTGCGTTTGGGATGCAGACAGGAATATCAGCGGCTCGCAGAAGTGGTTGCCCCATATCGACCCGCACCATCGAACTGCGATTGCTGCTGCGAGTGACAACAAGCGAGAGTACGCCGCGACCGGTCTCAATCGTGATTGGCCCCTCGAGCGCATGGCCACGCGCTACTACCAAGTGCGCAACACAGCGCACGCCATTGCCACACATTTCAGCCTCACTACCGTCGGCGTTAAACATGCGCATGCGGGCTGCGGCAACCTTCGAAGGCAGCACAAGCACGAGGCCATCTCCGCCAATTCCCCGGTGTCGATCGGAAATCTGTGTTGCGAGTATTTGCGGATCAGTCGGGATTCGTTCCGTAAAGCAGTCGATGTAAACGTAATCGTTTCCGGCTCCATGCATCTTCACAAAGAGTGTTGGTTGGTTGTGTGTCATGCAGTGTTTGTTGTTTGGTCTGCGCTCCTCAGCGTCGGCTTTCGTGCTGCGATTCTTTTCGTAGAACTGCGGTTTGTGGACTCTCTGGGTTGCGTCTCTGCGACTGCAGTTTCTGGATGGCGGCCGAGAGCGTGGGGAAGACCTCACTGTTCATCTCTGGATTAGCAATCGTACCATCCACATGAATAAGCATAAACTGACCGCTCGCCCCACCCAGCACGCGTTTCATAACAGGCAACTGTGTTTCCGAGTCGCCCATGATGGAACGAAAGGTCATGTGCAGATTAGAATCAAAATCGACTTCGCCATTGCCAACAAGACTGATGGCATCGCCGGAGAGCTCAATATTGTCGAGATAAGCGTGCGGCCCCTCAATGCGGAAGTCAACAAGGCTCGATCCGAATGCATTGCGATCAGGCGACTTGATGCGCAGCATCTTGAGCAAAGATACGACGACGGGTAGTTCGTAGATGTCTGCCTCACGCAGACGCACCTGCCCGCGCCCGACGAGCGAATGTGTGCCCGAGCGAGAGCCGCTCACTTCGAGTGCACCAAAAACTTTTCCTCGATACGCATGCGCATGTGGTGAGCTGGCAACGGGTTCAACCGCGTCGCAAGCCATGCGTTCGAGATCCGCGTTGTCGAGCGATGCGGCCACTGCAAAGGCCCCGCTTTCTCCCGACGTGACACTGCCGTCAACAAGGAGTGTGCCGTTCGCTAGGCGTGCCGCTAGCCTACGTGGTCGGCCCTGATCGTCCTTGGCTACAGCTGTCATACCAAATCGTACACCTGTGGCATCCATTGCGAGCGGCCCATGCACAGCGGTCACCTGAATGCCATGCCACATGGCGCTGTCGAGCGATAGCTCACCAGATGCCAGCCAAGACCGACCGTCGCTCTGTCCCTTTAGTCGTATTCCCCCATGCACATGTTCCAATGCAAGACCGACGTCCATTGCCCCCTGCTCCATGTCGAGTTGAATATCCCATGCAGCTGCAGGTGGTCCGGGAGTCACCTCAGCGGATCCCTTTTCGACAATGCTACGAACGGCGGCTGTTGAATAGATGTCGAGAGAGCCGGCCAAGGACAGCAGGCCTCTGGGTCGCAGTGGATTAATGGCCCGCTGCAGGCCTTCGGGGAGGGCTCGAATCACATCGTGGTCGGCGCGAAAGCGATCGGCTGAGAGTCGTTCAAAAGATACATGCCAACCGCCGTCGGCGGAGAATCGGCAAGTGCCTTCTGTGGAAACGGTCGTGCGGGCGTGCACGCCGTGAATGCCCTCAAATCGTAGCAGCCCGTTTTTCCAGACCAATCGGCCGCCGAGTCGTTCGAGTCGGTAGGGAAACCAGGCGGGCTCTATAGAGACGGTGTCTGATTGCGGTGTTGCTTCAAGTTCAACATCAGTCAACCGGTTCTTGACCTGATGGCGAATAGTCGCCAGAAACTCGGCATTACCCCGTGGGTCGAGGCCATCCCAGATGCGTCGCATGCCACGCGGCAATGCGTTGCACAGTTCGCGTTCGAGGACGACCCCCGAGCCCACCAAATGCAGCACGAGTTCCCCGTCGTCGACCCCTTTGGGTACAAGCGATCCGGTACAGCGGACAATGCCGGTGTCGTTTGATCCGCTGACGTCCTTGATCGACCAAAGCCCACGATCCATGCGAATGGTACCGGAGACATTTGAGAGTGGATAGGGAAAGCCCGCATAGGACAGGCTGCACTGCGTGAGTTGAATGCCTAGTGAATTGGCATGGCCGGCAGGCAAATCGAGTGCTCGTTCGTGGCGAAAGACAAAGTCAAAGGTACCCGCTGCATGTAGAGTGCGCACAATGTCGGCACTGTGTGCTGGCATGGCGGCCAACAGGCTATCGTCGATGCGCATGTTGTCGCCGCGCACTTCGACAAATCCGATCGTGCCCTTGGGCTCTGTTTGCAACGTTCCCTCCACGTGCACGGGATGACTGCCGGCCTGGCCAGTGAGGTGGATGGAGAGTGCACGACCATTGAGGACAACCGTGCCGACGGTTCGATCAAGCCGATATGGAAACCGATAGTGAGTCAGCGAAACATTACGGCAGCGCAGCGAAACTTTGGGATCGAGCAAACCATTTCTGCGGACCACATGTGCCCGCAGGTCAACTTCACCGGCTGGCAAGAGCTTGCGCCACTGGTCGGCAAAAGCTTGCGGCAGAAAGCCTTCCCAGTGGCGTCCCACGATTAACCTTTCGGCCTCAACAAGCAGTTCGAAATCCGACTCTCGCGACCATCCCTCTAGTCGACCGGAGCCGCGTAAAAGTGTTGAGCCCGCGTGTGCTTCGAGGCTCTCAAATTGCAGGCCGCTGCGGTCAGCCTTGAAGGCTGTTGAGACATCGCCCATAGCAAACGGCAGTGACTTGTGTTCAAAGCGTCCAGACTCCAGTCGTCCGGAGACGCTAAACATCGCCTGCTCGAGGGCAAGGAGTGTGCCGTTTGTTTGCCACTCCAGATCGATGTGCCCCCTCATTCCTCCGAGCCAATTGAGCTGTCCGTCGTGGTTACCCACAGTGGCGGCCGCGGGTAGCATCGCGATCAGTCGCGGTGAAAGATCGAGTGACTCAACCCCACCGCTGAGCTCAAAGGTTCCAGCTGTCGGCGAGATCCTGCCTTGAAAGCTTGCCCGCTCGAATAGATCACCAGTGATGCTGCCGCGGACCAAGGCCCAAGCTGTTCCCGCTGGATCGCCGGCAGTGGGCTGCACGTCGATGCCAATTTGGCGCATAGTGGTGCGCGTTCTTTGAGTTGTGTCGTCCACCAACACGGTTGCGTCTTCGACCGACAGCGGTATGATCGCAGCGGCAACACGCTTTTTAAAAAGTTTGCTAACGTTCCACTCACCGTCTGTTTGCAGTACAGCATGCACAATAGGCCTGCATAACCGCACGGAAGTGATGTGGGGTGCTGCGGTTGCCAGTTGAGCCAAGTTTGTGTTGCAGGCTAGGCGGATCTCATCGATCCAGAGGATCTGCCGCCACTGCTGTGGCATGCCAGGATCGATGAGCGAGACACCCCGCACAATAATCCCCTCACCCTCGACTAGGCTGGCTCCCTGCACCTGAACAACAAAAGCAGGAAACTCCTGAGCAAGCCGTGCCTCGACACGGATTCGCACCTGCTCCCCGATACGGTTGGAGCCAATCGCGACAGCCGCTAATACACCAGCCACCGCAAAGGGGACCATCCAACGCACAAATAACCAAAGTGTGTCAGCAAGTGATTTCACGGGATCAACCAGCGAGGAATCCTGCGCGCACGACGGTGCCAAAATTGGTGCACAGGCCGTCGTTGCCTCCACAGGGGTGGGACAGTACGCTGCCGCATGGCAAAGGGTCAAGATGCTCGCCAAGCCCCTCCGAACAGCCAGAAACATGTACCTTTCGCAGATTGCCAGCAATTGCTATAGTCGTGCCTCTTCTACAGATCTATGCGGAGGGGTCAGTGGGTTTACTCGACTGATGCACCTTCTCTTGCCTCTTCTCATGCACCTTCTCATTGAAACGGAATGAAAAAATATGATGCCAACGCATCCAGCAGGCGACCGGAACGAATCGCAGCGCACCCCTCATGCGCAGCGGCTGTTATGGGCTGGTTTCATGGCGATCCTTGCCGCCGGAGTGGGCTTTTCAATCCGGGCTGGCATTCTCGGTCAGTGGGCCGAGCAGTATGGATTCACGCAGACTGAACTCGGCACGATCACCGGAGGCGGTCTCACCGGCTTCGGCATCATCATTCTGCTTTCAAGCTTGATTGCCGATCGAATTGGTTTTGGTCCACTGATGTTCCTCGCATTCCTCATGCACTTGGTGTCGGCAGCTCTCACGCTTGGAACGGGTGCCGCCTACGCCGCTGGCGGTAAGCCATTGGCCTTTCAATGTCTCTTTTGGGGCATGTTTCTCTTTGCAATAGGCAACGGCATTGCGGAAGCAGTCGTCAATCCTCTCGTCGCAACGCTGTTCCCAAAGAATAAAACGCACTACCTCAACATTCTTCATGCGGGCTGGCCGGGTGGTTTGATCATTGGTGGATTGGCGAGCTACTTCATGGCGGGTGATGCATTACAGCGGCCCGTTGCTTGGGAGATTCAGATCTCGTTGTTTCTTTTACCAGTCGTTCTTTACGGGCTCATGATGATCGGTCAGCGATTTCCAAAATCTGAGGCAAGTACATCCGGCGTTGCCTACCGTGACATGCTCGGCGAACTGGGCCTCATTGGTGCCGCCGTCATTTGTGGACTCCTTGCACTGTTTTTCAAGAGCGACCTTGGGCTCGAGCCGATTGTGGCTGGTGGCATTGCTGCCGGGTTGCTAGTCGTCTTTGGTCTTACAACAGGCTTTCGCTTCGGACATCTGTTGCTCGCATCACTCCTTGTGATTCATGCAATGGTCGGCTACGTGGAGCTTGGCACAGATTCTTGGATTTCCAAGATCACGGGCACCATCATGAATAGCCCTGCCAACGGGCTGCTTCTTTTTGTCTACACATCCGGACTCATGTTCATCTTGCGATTTTTTGCCGGTCCCATCGTGGAAAAGATTTCACCGCTGGGCCTCTTGGCCGTATCGGCGCTCTTTGGTGCCGCTGGCCTTACGCTGCTGGGGTATGCCGAGGGGGCGATCATGTGCATTGTGGCGGCGACTGTGTACGGCATAGGCAAGACATTTCTCTGGCCGACCATGCTGGCGGTTGTAAGCGAACAGTTCCCTAAGGGGGGCGCAATCACGATGGGTGCGGCCGGTGGTGTTGGCATGTTGGCAGCCGGACTGTTGGGGGGACCGGGCATTGGCTTTCTTCAAGATCAGAATGCGTCGGAACATTTGCAGCAGGCCAATCCGGCCGTTTTCGATCGCTACAAGGCACCAAAAGAAAACGAGTTTCTTTGGCTAAAGACAGTAGGCCTTGATGGGAAAAAAGTTGGTGTGCTCGAAGATGGTGGCAAAGAGGCAGAGCGTGCCCTTGAATTAATTGAAAAAGAGCAGAAAGAGCAGTCCAAGTCGGGAGCGATTGAAGGCCAGCAAACACTTGTGGCGTGGTGGAATGAGACAGCTCGTTCAACAGCCGAGACCGACAAGCCGCTTGTGGAGGCTGCCGGGTTGTTCGGTGGACGCGAAGCACTGAAGGCTACGGCTTTTGTACCAGCTACGATGTTTATCTGCTATCTGCTGCTGCTGGTCTGGTTTCGCATGCGTGGCGGTTATCAAGCCCGTGGCATGCAGCACTGAAGCAGGCTGAATACAAGCGAACTGAAGCAGGCTGAATACAAGCGCTGTGTCTGCGATAAAAATTGATTGAGCGGCTCAATTCTCGCGAGTCACCTCAACCACCCCAGCGCTGATGATCCGCGATCGCATCCCACCGGGCAGATCGATGGCTGCTCTGCGAGGCATGGCTGAATGACGCAGGGTGGCCACGTCTGCCATGTCTGCTGCAACGCATGCCATGTCTGCTAGGGCTGCGTAGTGCCGCGCCGTCATGTCGCGACGTGGCCAGTTCTCACGCCGCCAGAGCGATACAAAGATCTCAGCCACAAGATGACGGTCAAGACTCGAGAGCGCAG
>Ga0194051_1001794_pt1 | contig 10931 bp, 10 predicted proteins | sample SepL2320m_MetaG_FD_161275 | JGI IMG/M metagenome (GOLD analysis project Ga0194051, IMG submission 161275) | Anoxic zone freshwater microbial communities from boreal shield lake in IISD Experimental Lakes Area, Ontario, Canada - Sep2016-L239-20m | ecosystem: Environmental > Aquatic > Freshwater >...
CTGTCGGTTGGTATTATCCCTTCTTCGGCGTGTAGGCGCCGCCCGCCGAGGCCGCACGCACTTCTGCGGCTGTCTTGGCCTTGCGCAACAGCACGAGCTTGGCCGCCTCGTCATCGAGCATGGCACGGGCATTCTTGACGATCGCGGCGGCATGCTGCACCGGGAACTTCACCGCCCCGTTCTCGTCCATGTGAATGAGATCGCCCGGGGCCACGTCCATGCCACCGACCGAGACCGGCACATTGACGGACTGCACCGCCATCTCGCCATGGCCGGCGGTGACGCCACCCAGCAGCAGCTGGAAATTGAGCTTGCGAATGGCATCGACATCGCGCGACGGGCCATTCGACAGCATGCCGACGCAACCCACCGCCATCATCGAACTGATCATCATCTCGCCGGCGAGACCGGCCTTGGCCATCAGCTCGGGCGGCCATTTCTGCTGGATGACCAGGATGGTCGGCTTCTTCATCGCATCGAGCGCATCGATCACGTCCATGAAAGAAAGCCGGCCGGCGTAGTTCGGGTCGGGCAGGCCGTAGACGCAGGTCACGGCGTGGCCGACGATCGCCCCCATCTCGGGATAGATGCAGCGGATCGAGGTGTCAGTGTACCAGTTCTCGGTCCAGGGGTTGTAGAGCCCGAGGCACAGCGGATTCTTCGGATAGGTCGCCACCACGTTGGTGATGGTGGGCGTGTCGATCTTGCGCAGTTCGGCAAAGATCCGGTCGTCGGCGCTCTCGGTCATGGCAGGCATTTCCCCCGGTTGGTCCCGCCGTTCTTCGCCCGAATGGCGGCGGCGGGCAAGGCTACTTAAGAGGACGCCCGGCGGCGCGACTTCCACCAGTCGGTGAGCTCGCCGACCAGGCCCTTGCGGAAGGCCATGACGATGACCACGAAGATCACGCCCTGGATCACCAGGACGAATTCGCCGGTGGCCGCGAGGTAGTTCTGCATCGTGATGATGATGAAGGCGCCGACGACCGGGCCGATGATCGTACCGAGCCCGCCGACCAGCGCCATCAGCACGACCTCGCCCGACATCGCGGCACTCACGTCGGTCAGCGTCGCGAACTGCAGCACCATCGCCTTGGTCGCGCCGGCCAGGCCCGCCAGCGCCGCCGACAGCACGAAGGCCAGCAGCTTGTAGCGGTCGGCCTCGTAGCCCAGCGACACGGCGCGCTGCTCGTTATCGCGGATCGCCTTCAGCACCTGGCCGAACGGCGAATGGATGATGCGGTAGATCGTGCCGTAGCCGAACAGGAAGATCGCCAGGACGACATAGTAGAGTACGCGATCGTCCTTGGTCGGAATCAGCCCGCCGAGCAGCGGCTTGCGGGCGATGCCCTGCAGGCCATCCTCGCCACCGGTAAAGGGGGCCTGGACGCAGAAGAAGTAGATCATCTGGGCGAAGGCGAGCGTGATCATGGCGAAATAGATGCCCTGCCTTCGGATCGCCAGCGCACCGGTGACGGCGCCCAGGACGGCGGCACCGGCCACGCCCGCCAGGATGCCGACCTCGGGCGCCATGCCCCAGGCCTTCACGACATGGCCGAAGAAGTAGCCTGATATGCCGAAGAACATGGCATGGCCGAAGCTCATCAGCCCGACATAGCCCAGCAGCAGGTTGAAGGCGCAGGCAAACAGCGCAAAGCAGAGCGCCGTCATCAGGAATATCGGATAGGCGACCCAGGGCGCCACCAGTGCAGCGACCAGCAGAGCGACGCCTATGACACGCTGCGCCGTCATTTCGTCTGCCCGAACAGCCCGGCCGGCTTCACCAGCAGCACGATCGCCATGACGACGAAGATCACCGTGTTGGAAGCCGGCGGATAGAAGACCTTGGTCAGGCCCTCGACCAGTCCCAGCCCGAAGCCGGTCACGATCGAGCCCATGATCGAGCCCATGCCGCCGATCACCACGACGGCGAACACGACCAGCACGAGGTTGGTGCCCATCAGCGCCGAGACCTGCTGAATGGGGGCGGCCAGCACACCGGCAAGGGCCGCCAGCCCGACACCCAATCCGTAGGTGAGCGTGATCAGCCGCGGCACGTTGATGCCGAAGGCCCGCACCAGCGTCGGGTTCTCCGTCGCGGCGCGCAGGTAGGCGCCCAGCCTGGTGCGTTCGATGCCATACCAGGTGACGAGGCAGATCACGAGGGCGGCCACCACGACGAAGCCGCGATAGGTCGGCAGGAACATGAAACCGAGATTGGTGCCGCCCGGGATCGGGCTCGGATAGGGCGCACCGGACGAACCCCATTTCCACTGGAACAGGCCCTCGATCACCAGCGCCAGACCGAAGGTGAGCAGGAAGCCGTAGAGATGGTCGAGATGGTAGATGCGTTTCAGCATCACCTTCTCCAGCACCACGCCGAACAGGCCGACCACCAGCGGCGCCAGCACCAGCGCCACCCAGAACGGGATGTCGAGGATGGTGAGCATCAGCCAGGCGGCGAAGGCGCCCATCATGTATTGCGCGCCATGCGTGAAGTTGATCACGTTCAGCATGCCGAAGATCACGGCGAGGCCGAGGCTCAGCATGGCGTAGAAGGCACCGTTGATCAGGCCGAGCAGAAGCTGGCCGAACAGTGCCTGAGGAGGGATGCCCAAAAGTTCGAACATGGCGCCTAGACCCCCAGATACGCTTGCAGCTTGCCGATGTTCTGCTGCACATCGGCCGAGGCGATCATGTCGACCACGCGCCCGTCCTCCATCACGTAGTGGCGGTCTGCGACGGTGGCGGCGAAGTGGAAGTTCTGCTCGACCAGAAGAATGGTGAAGCCGCGGCTCTTGAGCTGGCGGATGATCTCGCCGATGCGCTGGACGATCACGGGCGCCAGGCCCTCGGTCGGCTCGTCGAGCAGCAGCAGGGGCGCGCCGGTGCGCAGGATGCGGCCGATCGCCAGCATCTGCTGCTCGCCGCCCGACAGCTTGGTGCCCTGGCTGCGCTTGCGTTCCTCGAGATTGGGAAAGAGCTGATAGATTTCGGCCAGGCTCATGCCGCCCGGCTTCACCACCGGCGGCAGCAGCAGGTTCTCCTCGACGTTGAGGCTGGAGAAGATGCCGCGCTCCTCCGGGCAATAGGCGATGCCGAGCCTGGCGATCTCGTTCGACGGATGGCCGACGAGTTGGCGGCCCTCGAACGTCACCGAGCCCGAGCGCTTCTCGACGATGCCCATGACGGACTTCAAGGTCGTCGTCTTGCCGGCGCCGTTGCGGCCGAGCAGCGTCACGAGCTCGCCGTGGCCGATCTCGAAGCCGACACCATGGAGGATGTGCGACTCGCCATACCAGGCCTCGAGGCCGTCTACTTTGAGCAAGGGGGCCTTGAGGGGCGTCTCAACCATGACCAGTCCCGACGTAGGCTTCGATGACCGCCGGATCCGTCGACACCGTGGCGTAGGGGCCCTCGGCCAGTACCTCGCCGCGTGCCAGCACGGTGATGGTATCCGAAAGATCGGCGACGACCGACATGTTGTGCTCGACCATCAGCACGGTCCGATCCTTGGCGACGGCGCGGATCAGGGCCGCGATGCGCTTGATGTCCTCCTGGCCGAGCCCTGCCATCGGCTCGTCGAGCAGCATCATCTCGGGCTCAAGGGCGAGCGTAGTGGCGATCTCGAGTGCCCGCTTGCGGCCATAGGGCAGTTCGACCGCCTGCAGTTCGGCGAAGGCGCCGAGGCCCACCGACTCGACCAGCTCCAGAGCGCGCCGATCGAGCCGTTCGAGCACCTTCTGGGAACGCCAGAAATAGAAGGAATTGCCGAGCTTGCGCTGGAGTGCCACGCGCACGTTCTCGCGGACCGAAAGATGGGGGAACACGGCGGAGATCTGGAACGAGCGGACCAGCCCCATGCGGGCGATCGCCGCGGGTGAACTGCCGGTGATCTCGCGGCCATTGAAATGGATGCGTCCGGCGGTCGGCGACAGGAAGTGCGTCAAGAGATTGAAGCACGTGGTCTTGCCGGCGCCATTGGGCCCGATCAAGGCATGGATCGTATGGCGGCGAACGCGCAAATCCACGTTCTTTACCGCCACAAACCCCTTGAACTCCTTCGTCAGCCCAGTCGCTTCGAGGATCGTTTCTTGTTCGGCCATCCGCCCCCCTTGCGGTGAAACGAATTAATCGGAGCTTGGCGCGCCTGTCCAGCGCTGGCGTCTCCAGCGCTGGCGTCAGGCACGCCCGGCGGCTACATTTCCCGGATCGCAACGGGGAGCGTTGCCAGGAGGAATTAGAGAGTGATGAAATTCGGAACAACTGCCCGGTACGCGGGCGCGATCGCAGCCGCGGTCGGCCTGACTGCCGCGGGACTCGTGGCCATCGCGCAGGCGCAGACGCCCGCACCCTTGAAGATCGGCGTCATGGAAGGTTTTTCAGGCGTCTATGGCGACCTGACAGCCGGCGAAGTCGAGGCCATGCAGATGGCGGTCGATGACGTCGGCGGCAAGGTTCTCGGCCGGCCGATCGAGATCCTGCAAGCGGATCACCAGACCAAGCCCGACGTCGGCGCGGCGATCGCCCGCAAATGGATCGACGTCGACGGCGTCAAGATGATCACCGGCATCGGCACGTCCTCGGTGGCGCTGGCCGTTCGCAAGATCGCCCAGGAAAAGGGCATCATCGACATCAACACCGGCGCAGCCTCGGCCGATCTGACGGGCCCCGCCTGTTCGGAAACCGGCGCGCACTGGGTCTACGATACCTATGCGCTGGCCAAGGTGACGGGCGGCGCGGTCGTGAAGGACGGCGGCGATTCGTGGTACTTCCTGACTGCCGACTACGCCTTCGGCCATGCCCTCGAGCGCGACGTGACGGCGGTCGTGGTGGCATCGGGCGGCAAGGTATTGGGCGGCGTAAAACACCCGCTCAGCACCCAGGACTTCTCCTCGTTCCTGCTGCAGGCCCAGTCCTCGAAGGCCAAGGTCATCGGCCTCGCCAACGCGGGCCAGGACACGATCAACGCGATCAAGCAGGCCGGCGAATTCGGCATCACCAAGGCCGGCCAGCGTCTTGCCGGCCTCCTGGTGTTTGCGACCGACGTGCAGGCGCTCACCCTGCCGGTGGCCCAGGGCCTGGTGCTGACCGAGGCGTTCTATTGGGATCTCAACGACGAGACCCGCGCCTGGACCAAGCGCTATCGCGCCAAGAAGGACAAGCTGCCGAGCATGCTGACCATCGGCGTCTACAGCTCGACGCTCCACTACCTCAAGGCCGTGCAGGCCGCAGGCACCGACGATCCGAAGGCCGTGATGGCCAAGATGCGCGAGATGCCGGTCAACGACGCCATGACCAAGAACGGCAAGCTGCGCGAGGACGGCCGCCTCGAGCGCGATATGTATCTGTTCCAGGTCAAGACGCCGGCCGAGTCCAAGGGCAAGGACGACATCTACAAGCTGCTGGCCACCGTGCCTGGCAGCGAGGCCTTTCGCCCGATGAAGGACGGCAAGTGCCCCTTCATCAAGGGTTAGGGCATCAAGGGCTGACCCCTCACCAATTCGATGGAAAGGGCGCCTGCGGGCGCCCTTTCTTTTGCGTCACTCGATCTTGATGTTGGCGGCGCGGATCACCTTGCGCCAGGCTTCGATTTCGCTGGCCGTGAACGCCGCCAGCCCCTCGGGCGTGGTGAAGCTCGGCGCACTGCCCATGCCCTCGAGCTTAGCCGCGGTCTCGGGCGATGTGCCGGCTGCAATGATGTCCCTGTTGAGCTTCAGGATGATATCGCGCGGCGTGCCCTTGGGCGCATAGAAGGCCGACCACGTCGTGAAGAGCAGGCCAGGCAATCCCGCCTGCGGCGCGCTCGGCACGCCTGGCAACTGGCCCAGCGGCTCGGTCTGGGTGACCGCCAGCGGATCTGCCCAGCCGCTGTTCAAGATCATCTTGCCGCTCGGCACATCCAGCACCATGAACGAGATCGTGCCGGCATTGAGGTCGGGCGCAGCGAGCTGGTTGTTGCGATAGCCGACGTAGACGGCATCGACTCCGGTCAGCATCTTGTAGAGTTCGGCAGCCACCCGGGAAGATACCGAGCCCGATCCGTAGTTGTGCTTGCCAGGCTCCGCCTTCAGCTTCGCCGTCAGCTCGGCCAGTGTCTTCACCTTCAGGCCCTTGTGGACCAGCACCACCATCGGCACGAAGCTCATGCGGGTGATCGGCTCGAAGTCCTTGATCGCGTCATAGGGAAGCTTGTCGTAGAGCGAGGGATTGCCCGCATGCGTCATCGACGAGGTGGCGAACAGCGTGTAGCCGTCCGGCTTGGCGCGCATGACCGCTTCGGCAGCGATGATGCCGTTGGCCCCGCCCTTGTTTTCGACCATGACAGGCTGATTCCACATCTGAGAAAGCTTGTCCGCCATCACACGCATCGTGACATCGGTCGAAGCACCGGGCGGAAACGGCACCACCAGCGTGACGCGTCCCGCGGGAAAAGCCTGCGCCCGTGCGCCCTGCGATCCCATCGCCGCAAACGCAAGACCAGCCACGACCGCACGGCGGCCAATATTCGTCGTCATGTCGTTTCCTCGTCTCGCTGTTTCTTTTCTTGCCCACAGTATGTCGGGCAGAATGCTTGCGCGCCACAAGCCGGCCTTGTCATATGCGGCACATGACGCAGCAGGACCGGCCCGCCAAAGGAGCTTGGGGCATCACGGCCCTGATCTTCCTCTTCATGCTCATCAACTTCGCCGACAAGATGGTGATCGGCCTCGCCGCCAAGCCGATCATGGACGAGCTGAAGCTCAGTCCGGAACAGTTCGGACTGATCGGCTCGGCGTTCTTCTTCGTCTTCCCCTTCGCCGCCGTCGCTGTCGGCTTCATCACCAACCACGTCCAGGCACGGCACACGCTGCTGCTCATGGCGGTGTTCTGGTCGATGCTGCAGTTCCCGATGCTGGGCGCCGTGAGCTTCGAGGTGCTGATCGGCTGCCGCATTCTCCTCGGTGCCGCCGAAGGCCCGGCCAATCCGGTGGCGACGCATGCGATCTACAAGTGGTTTCCCGATTCGCTGCGCGCCATGCCGACGGCCGTCGTCGCCCAGGGCTCGGCGATCGGCGTCGTCGCCGCCGTGCCGGTGCTCAACTGGGTCATCGTCCACCATTCCTGGCACCTGGCCTTCGGCATGCTGGGTGTTGCGGGCCTTCTGTGGGCGGGCCTGTGGTTCCTGTTCGGCCGCGAAGGCACGCTGGTCGACGTGCCACTTGCCTCGGATGTGGGCGCGGGCAAGTCAGTGCCCTACCGCTATCTCCTGACCTGCCCCAGCATCATGGCGACCTGCTGCACGGGCTTCGCCAGTTACTGGGGGCTGGCGCTCGGCCTCACCTGGTTCACGCCCTACCTGGTCGATGGCCTGGGTTTCAGCCAGACGCTCGGCGGCAACCTCAGCGTCCTGCCGTGGGTTTTCGGCATGGTGGTCGTGCTGGGCGGCGGCTGGATCTCACAGCACCTGAAGTCGCGCGGCGTCTCGAGCCGTGTCTGTCGCGGCATCTTCGCGTCTGCCGCCGTCATGCTGGGCGGCTGCATCCTGCCCTTCATCGGCTTCACCACCGAACCCGCCGTAAAGCTTGCGATCCTGATCGCGGGCACGGCGATCGGCAGCACGATCTATGTCGTCGTTCCCATGGTCGTGAGTGAACTGACGCCGCAGCCGCAGCGTGCCGCCATGCTCGCCATCGTGACGTCGATCGTCACCCTGGGCGGCGTCATCGCCCCCTTCGTCATGGGCATGATCGTGCAGGATGGCGCCACGCGACTGGCCGGCTACGACCGCGGTTTCACCATCCTGGGCGGTCTGCTGCTGGTGGGCGGCCTGATCGGCCTGCTCTTCATTCGCCCTGAAGCCGACCGTCAGCGCCTGGCGTCCCTGGTTCCTTGACGCGACAGGCCGGCTTCCTGTCTGATGGCCGCGAGCGTCCGACCGACAGGGCGCCGGGGAGAAACGCCGCGTGACACAGCAGGACCGCCCTCTCAAGGGGGCCTGGGGCATGACCGCCCTCATCTTTCTCTTCATGCTGATCAACTTCGCCGACAAGGTCGTGGTCGGCCTTGCGGCAAAGCCGATCATGGAAGAGCTGAAGCTCACGCCCGAGCAGTTCGGGTTGATCGGCTCGTCGTTCTTCTTCCTGTTCGCCGTTTCCGCCATCCTGGTCGGCTTCGTTACCAACCGCGTCCAGACCCGCCACACGCTCCTGGTCATGGCCATCGTCTGGTCGGTGGTGCAGTTCCCGATGCTGGGCACTGTCAGCCTCGAAGTGTTGATCGCCTGCCGCATCGTGCTGGGCGCCGGCGAAGGGCCGGCCAGTCCCGTGGCCACTCATGCCATCTACAAATGGTTCCCCGATTCGCTGCGGGGCATGCCGACGGCCATCATCGCGCAAGGTTCGGCGCTGGGCGTCATCATCGCTGTGCCCGCGCTCAACTGGATCATCGTCAACTACACTTGGCACTGGGCGTTCGGCGCACTGGGCATCGTCGGCCTGATGTGGACGGTGCTGTGGTTCTTCCTCGGCCGTGAAGGCACGCTGGTCGATCCTCCAGTGGCCGACGGCGCCGGCACCGGCGAGCGCGTGCCCTACCGCTATCTGCTGACCTGCCCAAGCATCGTGGCGGTCTGCTGCACCGGCTTCGCCAGCTACTGGGGCCTGGCGCTCGGCCTCACCTGGTTCACCTCTTATCTGGTCGACGGCCTCGGCTACAGCCAGAAGGTGGGCGGCAATCTCAGCATCCTGCCGTGGATCTTCGGCATGGTGGTCGTGCTGAGCGGCGGCTGGATCTCGCAGCGCTTGAAGAAGAAGGGCATGTCGAGCCGCGCCTGCCGTGGCGTCTTCGCGGCCGCGACCGTCACTTTGGGCGGCTGCATCCTGCCCTTCATCTCCTTCCTGCCCACACCCGAACTGAAGCTCGCCTGTCTGGTCGTGGGCGCCGCGATCGGCAGCACGATCTACGTCGTGATCCCGATGATCGTGAGCGAGTTGACGCCGCAGCCGCAGCGCGCGGCGATGCTCGCCATCGTGACGTCTGTCGTGACGCTGGCCGGCGTCCTCGCCCCCCTTGTCATGGGCGCCTTGATCCAGCAAGGCGCGACGCGGCTGATCGGCTACGAGCACGGCTTCACCGTCAATGGCTGCCTGCTGCTGGCGGGCGGCATCATCGGCCTGCTGTTCATCCGGCCCGAAGCCGACCGCAAGCGGCTGGCGGCGCGCGCCATCGCCGTGCCGCCGCTGCAGCCCGCCCGCGCCTAGTTCTTTCGCCAGCCAGGGAGAAGCAAATGACCTCGACTCTGTCGCGTCGTCCACTGCTTGCCGCTCTTTCCGCCGCACCGCTCCTCATGGCAACCGGTGCCCACGCCCAGGGAGCCCTCGTGAATATCGAAAAGCGCGTCTTCAAGATGAAGGAGTTTCGCCTCGAGAGCGGCACGGTCATGCCCGACGTGGCGATCGCCTACGAGACTTACGGCACCCTGGCGCCTGACGGCCGCAACGCCGTGCTGCTGACGCACGGCTACACGTCGAGCCAGCACATGGCCGGCCGCACCGGCGCCAACGGCGCGGAAGGCTCCTGGGACGGGCTGGTCGGGCCGGGCAAGGCGATCGACACGGATAGGCTCTTCGTCGTGTCGTCCAACATGCTGGGGTCGTCCTACGGGTCGACCAACCCGGCGCAGATCAATCCGAAGACCGGCAAACCCTACGGTCCCGATTTTCCAACCATCACCCTGGTCGACATTGTCAATGCGCAGAAGGCGCTGCTCGACAGCCTGGGCGTGAAGCACCTCGTGGCCGTCGCCGGCCCTTCCTTCGGCGGCTACCAGACCTTCCAGTGGGGCGTCACCTATCCAAGCTTCATGGACGGGCTTGTCGTCGTCGTCAGCGCGCCCAAGGGCTCGGGCGGCGATGCCTCGGTCAAGGCGCTGATCGACGTGCTGGCCAAGGATCCGAACTGGAACGGCGGCAACTACTACGAGAACGGCGGCATCACCAAGGTGCTGACCGACATGCGCGTGGCGACCTTGAAGCGCTACGGCATCGACGAGCAGCTCGCCGCCCAGTTCCCCGACAAGGCTGCCCGTGAGGCCGAGATCGTGAAGCGGGCTGAGACCTGGTCGAAGGTGTTCGACGGTAATTCGCTGGTCGTGCTGCGCCGTGCCAGCGTGAACTTCGATGCCGAGAAGGACATGCCCAGGATCAAAGCCAAGGTGCTCTACGTCCTGTCGCGCACCGACAAGCTCTTCCCGCCGTCGATCGCGCCGGGCGTGATGGAGAAGCTCAAGGCCGCCGGCGTCACCGCCGACTATTTCGAGATCGACAGCGACTTCGGCCATTCGGCTTCGGGCCTCGACGCCGCCAAGTGGGCGCCGCGCCTGAAGGCCTTTATGGCGACGCTGCAGAAGGGCGCCTGAAGCAGGTCAAGCGACCTCATCGGAGCGCGCCACTCCAGTGGCGCTCAAGCGCCGTCGATCGACAAGACATGAGCGCAACTGGAGTTGCGCGCTCCCTTGATTGTCTTCACCGCGACGAACCTTAAGGCCTAGAACGGACGGTCTCCCTTGACCGTCACGCGATGTCCGCTGCGCGTGTGGGGCCAGTAATCCCACATGGCGCGATGCTGGGCGCAACGATTGTCCCAGAAGGCCATCGAGTTCTCCCGCCACCGGAACCGGCACTGGAAGAGCGGGTTCTCCATGTGCTGGTAGAGATATCGCAGCATCGCATCGCCCTCATCGCGCGGCACGCCGACCAGTCGGCTGGTGAAGCCGGCGTTGACGTAGAGAGACTTGCGGCCGGTCACCGGGTGGGTGCGCACGACCCAGGGTAATCGGGTGAAGGACTGGGTGACAAGCCTCTGAAATGCTGAATCTGTGGTGATCCTCTGAATCGATTCGCGGAGGATGGCGATGGGTGAGGTGGCAAAAGAGTGCGGTGCGGTTTTCGAGA
>Ga0194051_1001795_pt1 | contig 10930 bp, 9 predicted proteins | sample SepL2320m_MetaG_FD_161275 | JGI IMG/M metagenome (GOLD analysis project Ga0194051, IMG submission 161275) | Anoxic zone freshwater microbial communities from boreal shield lake in IISD Experimental Lakes Area, Ontario, Canada - Sep2016-L239-20m | ecosystem: Environmental > Aquatic > Freshwater >...
GCGGCGGGCGAAGAAATCATTCCTGGAATGACTGGAAAAGTCGTGCCTGGTTATGAGGCGATAGTTGTCGATGAGGAGTTGCGCTTAGTGGCGGATGGCGAGATCGGGCGCCTGGCAGTCAAGGGCCCTACTGGATGTCGCTATCTGCATGATGATCGACAACGCAATTATGTTGAGGGTGGGTGGAACCTCACTGGCGATCTCTACATCAAACATTCGAACGGCTACTTCCAATATCAATCGCGCTCTGACGACATGATCATTTCTAGCGGTTACAACGTGGCGGCTCCAGAAGTTGAAAATGCCTTACTCCTGCATCCTGCAGTAGCCGAGTGTGCGGTGATCGGTTTACCCGATGAAGAACGCGGCATGGTGGTCGCTGCATACGTCGTTCTAAGGAGTGAGTTTGTGGGCACTGCTCAACTTCGAAAAGAATTACAAGATCATGTTAAAGAGACGATCGTGCCCTTTAAGTATCCGAGGGTGTTGGAATTTGTAGAGGCTCTCCCAAAAACGACTACCGGAAAACTTCAACGATTTAGGCTCAAATCGTGAGCGAGGATCGCTCCGTATTTGATTTACCCACGCGCATCCCAGATCGCACTTGGGCGTATGGCAGCGATCCAGATCAGGTTGCAGATATCTTCGGCACCCTAAATTTGCATCCACTCGTATTGCTCCACGGTGGTTATTGGCGCCCGCCATGGGATCGAACTTCGCTGCGGCCGTTGGCGGGCGCACTTGCAGATGCCGGGCACGCCGTCATCTCGCTCGAATATCGACGGATCCCAGGCGACCCTGACGCCATGGTGGCGGATGTAGCGGCGGCTATTGCTGCCATACCCGCAGAAGCGGTCACTCTCATTGGCCATTCGGCTGGGGGTCACCTAGCACTGTGGGCAGCTGCCAACATCTCGAAGGTGAAGAAGGTAGTAGCTCTCGCTCCGGTCTCTAATCTCCAGATGACTGAGGAACTCCATCTTGATGAAGGTGCAGCGGCTGATTTCCTTGGATGCCCAGCGAGTACGAGACCCGATCTAGATCCGATGCATCTTGAGTATCGAGATGTCGAGGTGATAGTTGTGCAAGGGAATTCAGATATTCGTGTTCCCGTCGAGATGAATCGCAGTTTCTCACGTGAACATGCGCACGTGAAGTACACGGAGTTTTCAAGCATTGGGCACTTTGAACTGATCGATCCAACTAGCACTTTTTGGATCCATGAAGCTGGAAAATTTTTGTGATGGCTACAAGAGATTGTATCGATTGAATCCTAAGAAATCAGCATTTGCTTTAACAGTGCTCCGTGACCATGGGTGCGCTTCGTGAGTCATCACTTCTGAAATCACTCGTGGCAATGAGTGGGAGACATCAGGAGTAGTTGTATTAATTACACCCCAGGAATTCTTCTTTGCGATGCGCAATAAATCCTTGTTTGCATTAACCACCCAGGCGCTTCCAGCAATGGAGAGCATGGGCAGATCATTTATCGAATCGGAATACGCGTAACTTTGATCTAGATCGATGCTCTCCCGTTGCGCAAGCGATCTAATGGCTTCGCCTTTTGCCGGCCCTCGCATAATTGTTCCGTGAAGGTACCCCGTATATCGACCCTCTTGAACCTCCGGGATTGTCGCAAGTGCGCCATCCATTCCAAGGTAGTGCGAAATAGGAAGAGCCATTTCAATGGGGCTTGCGGTAACTAGCCATGTCTTGTGGCCTTGCTCCTGGTGTTGCCGTATGCGATCCCTTACTTCAGGGATTAAGGCTTCCTCAAGAAACTCACCGACGACTCGGTTGCACAATGATTCCATCTCTGATGCGTCCAGGCCTGTAACAATGGAGAGCCCTCGATCGGAAACGAATCTTGTGGTGGATTTTGACTCAGTCTTGCTCCAGACATATTTAAATTCTCGAAATGCAAACCTTGCAAGATCGCGTCTAGTGAGAAATCCTTCGCCCACCATTCGACGCGCAAAATGAAAGAGGGAAGACCCACGGATGACCGTGTTATCCAAATCAAAGAAGGCTGCGATGGTCATATCACCAGGGTAAGGTGCGTGCTTCCTCGAAATAGAGATTATTTGCGTAAATGCTATTTGTTAACTCTATGTTCAAGAAATCTCCATCTTCTGCTTGGTATTCATGCCATTAGTTTTGGTTCCTTTGACTCGTGCGAATCATGATTGTTGCCGAGTCATTCCTGCCGCGGACAAACGGCGTAGTTAACACGGTCATGCGAGTGGCAAAGTACCTTCGGGGCACTGGGCATGAAGTCCTCATTCTGGCTCCTGGCCTCAACGCCTCACGCTCGTATGAAGATGTTCCGATCGTCCGCACCGCATCTGTCGTCATTCCTGGAATTCCCGAGACTGACTTAGCCTTCGTCAGCACCGCTCAAATCGTGAGAGAAATTCGCAAGTTCACACCAGACGTGATTCACCTCGCCTCACCCTTCATCCTGGGCGAGCGCGCTCTCAAAGCGGCGGCGTCCGAGGGTGTACCTACGGTTGCCGTCTTCCAAACAGATGTTGCCGGGTTTGCCGTTCATTACGGATTAGCTTTTGCCATGAGGGCTGCAGATGCTTGGGTTGGCCGAATCCACCGGGCCGCCGATATTACCCTTGCGCCTTGCTCGGATATGGCTTCATACCTTTTGAATTTGGGAGTTCCAGAAGTGCGACGTTGGGGTCGGGGTGTGGATCACTCCACCTTCACACCAGAGTTTCGCTCTTCCGAACTACGCGCGAGTTGGGGTGGTACATCCGACAAAAAGGTCGTGGGCTTCGTCGGCCGACTTGCTCCCGAAAAGAAGATTGAGAAGCTGGCACTACTTAACGATCGGAGCGATATCCAATTGGTCGTTATCGGTGATGGCCCGGAAAGACAAAGGTTGGGACGGGTACTTCCTCATGCGATCTTCACTGGTGCGCTCCAAGGTCGCGAATTAGGTACTGCTATGGCTTCGTTGGATGTATTGGTTGCTCCAGGGGAGAAGGAAACGTTCTGCCAAGTGGTGCAGGAAGGTATGGCAAGTGGGGTACCGGTAGTAGCTCCCAACGTAGGCGGCCCACGCGATCTAATAGATCACCGAGTGAACGGTGTGCTTTACACCCCAGGTAGCGATGCACATCTACTCGGCGCGATCGAGTCTCTTCTTATGGAACGCGAGTTGGCCAGTCAGGTGATTGAAGCCGGTATTCATACGGTTCAGAATCGCACTTGGTCGAGTGTCAATTCAGAACTGATCGATCATTACAGTGATGCGATCATGAGGAAGCTTGTCAAGAGCCGGGCGGTTGCCTGATGGCTAGCATCGTTCATGTCGCAAATTTTTACGGCCCCAAGAGCGGCGGGCTTCGTACAGCGATGAACTCCATTGCACTCGAATATTCAAGGCTCGGTCACCATGTGACGTTGATAGTTCCAGGTTCCAATGATTCATGTACCCAGACTGATTACGGGCACATCTACGAGATTGCTTCACCCGTGCTCCCTTTCAGCGGTGGGTATCGTTTCATTTTGCGCAGGCGCCGAGTCCAAGAACTCATCACTGCATTTGCACCGGATGTGTTGGAGATTTCAGATCGAACTTCCCTCGTAATCCTTGCCAAGAATCATAGGAAACAAGGTGGAATTGTCTCGATGTGGGCTCATGAACGTGTTGACGGAGTCTTGTCAGCCTTCTTGCCGGGATCAGCCAAGGTATGGGAAAAATTGGCGGATAAGTGGAATCAACGATGTGCCGGATTAGTAGATCACGTGATTTCTACAACGGACTATGCAGGAGCAGAATTTCGCCGAATTGCCATCACACCGCACCTGGTTCCGCTCGGCGTCGACTTAGCACTCTTTGCCCCTTGGAAGCGCGATGATCTCTGGCGCGAGAATTTCTCGCACACCCCCCTCATCTTGCTTTGTAGCAGGCTCTCTCGTGAGAAAGATCCATTGAAAGCGATTGAAGTCTTGAGAAATCTTCACAGCCGCGGGGTCAAAGGTCACCTTGTAGTTATTGGAGATGGTCCTATGCGTCGCGACATGGAGAATGCTTCTCGTGACCTTCCGGTGACATTTCTTGGATTCATTTCTGATCGAAAAGTGGTGGCCCGGATTATGGCCTCGGTGGACTTAGTGATCTCACCCGGACCAATTGAAACGTTTGGCCTAGCAGCACTTGAGTCATTGGCTTGCGGTACTCCGGTAATTTCTTCTGGAAGTGGCGCAATTAAAGAGATTATTGGTGGTGCCGGTGTGGCAGTTCAGGGCGGTGTTGATTCATGGAGCGAAGCGGTGCTGGAAATTCTCAGTAGGCGTGAAGGCACTCGTCGAGCAGAAGCCCGCAATCGAGCAGAGCAATTTAGTTGGCGCAATACCGTTGATCGACTCACTCACATCTATGAAATCAATCAGGAGGTCAAAGATGTCGCATGAAAAATATTCACATGAAAGAGTCATAGCCTTGGGTGATTCGGTGACTTTTGGCGTCGGAGATATTGGCAAGAATTTTGTGGGACCAGGATGGGGCGCTCGGGTAGCGCACGAGTTAAACGCTAAACGATTCCTCAACCTCTCAAATCTCGGAGCGCGAGTGCGCCATCTTTCAGAGGAGCAGCTCCCTGCAGCGCTCGCCTTTCGCCCCACTATCGCAATCATCAGTATTGGCGGGAATGATCTGTTGCGCTCTACCTTCGATCCGGTGGCGATGGAGTGTCACCTCGAGCGAGTAGTGATTGCACTTCGTCGGATCCAATGCGAAGTGGTGCTGCTACAAATCCCTGACCCCCGGAAGACAGCACCGGGTCCGCGAATGTTACGCGAAGCACTGGGCGCTCGTCGCCGCGAATTGGCTGGTCTGATTCTTCGGGTTGCGGTCAATACCAGGGCCTCCGTTGTGCAAGTCTCCGATAGCGAAGCAATGGCTCGACGCGAAATTTGGCATATAGACCGTATGCACCCCAGTGCGTTAGGACATCAACTTTTATCCGACCTGACCCTGAGGGCGTTAAACAAGGATCGGATGCTCGTGAGTCTGTCTGTCAATCAGGTGATCACCCAGAAGGAATCGATGAAGTGGTTTGCTTCAGCCGCCACCATGTGGTTCATCAAGCGCAGCGTTGATCTCATCCCCACGTTGATCTGGCTTGGCATCAAATACCGAATCTCTAAATTGGTTTTTCGCAAGAAGAGAGTGGAAGTTACAACTCTGGAAAGCCAAGAACTCTTTGCAGCACTGAATTTCCAGATAGACGAAATCAGGGCGGCTTAGTAACTTTCTTGTTCTTTGATAGTTTTCTTTCCTAAGATCATGTGACCAACAAAGCCGATGAGTAGCGCTGCCAAGATTCCAAGATTTGCATAAGCCCATGGACCATTCTTGCCGCCAACAATCCAGAGTAGATAACCCTGCCAGCTGAGCCAGCTTGCGAAAGTGTTGGTAACCAACCCCCAGCCCACAACCGTGCCAGCAATCATAAGTACGACGCTGGTGGGATTCCACGAGCCATAACGCCCTTGAGGATCAAAGAGGTCAGCCTCGTGATAGTCGCGTTTTCTCATGATTACATCGGCCACGAAGATGGCTGACCACACGGCAATCGGGACTCCAAGGGTGATGAGGAACCCCTGAAATGGACCGAAGAAGTTGGGCGCGAACCAGACGATGTATATGGTGCCAAGCAACATCACGACACCGTCGATGGAAGCTGCTTGGTGGCGCTTGATCGGCACTCCGAGTGAGACCAACGTGATTCCCGAGGAGTAGAGATTCAAGATTGCGCCCCCGATAAGACCAAGGATGGCAACAATGGCAAAGGGAATGAGATACCAAGAGGGTAAGAGCGTAGTGAGTGCTCCAATCGGGTCTGCCGCTATTGCACTCCCTAGTTCTGGGCTGCTACCTGCTAAGAGCGAGCCATAAGTAACGAGGATTACTGGAACGAGTGAGGCACCAAATACCGTCCAGCCAATCACGCTACGTCCAGAGACAGTGCGTGGTAAATATCGCGAGTAATCGGCTGCGCTATTCACCCAGCCAAGACCGATTCCTGTAATGGCAAAGATCATGGCACCAACAAATCCTTGAATACTTCCACTCTTCATTGCGGCAATCGCGTCCCAGTTCACATGATCAACGGTGAACGCTATGTATCCAATAGTGAGGAAGGCAGTAGCTGACGTAATCCATACCTGCATTTTCATGATTACCTTGAAGCCGAGAACGCCACCAAAGATAGTGAGTGACGCGGCAATGATGAATCCAAGGATGTATGCAAAGTTTTCGTTGATATCAGCGAAGCGTGTGAGGACTGTTTTTGTAGCCAATGTTGCGAGAGCTACCAACACGGTTTCCCAGCCAAGAAATATTAAGTAAGAGAGAATGCCAGGAAGAATATTGCCGCGGACGCCAAAAGAAGCTCTTGATAAAGTCATGGTTGGCGCCGATGATCTTTTCCCTGCTAGTGAACTGACGCCAACAAGAGCAAATGAAAGCACTGTTCCCACTAGCCCAGCGAAGGTCGCTTGCCAGAAGGAAATTCCGAATCCTAAGAGAAAGGAGCCGTACGAGAGCGCCAGGAGCGAGACGTTAGCCGCACACCATGGCCAGAAGAGGCTGCGCGCACTTCCGCGTCGCTCCGTTTCATTGATGATGTTGATACCATTCTGTTCAATACGGGGAGAGCTAGTCATAATTCCACCTCCCTCTCACCACCTAGTTGTACCGGATGCTACAGAATTATTGATTCCAGAGATTGACAAGGGTTCACTATACTTTCGATCTATGCGCCGGCTGGGTCTGTTAGTCATTATGTCCCTTGTTGCTCAGACTTTGCTTTCCCCGTCCGGAGCCTCGGCGTCCACAGACTCTTGGAAGATTAACAGCAAGAACTTCTCCACTAACACGGCCGGATTTGCTTCACCAAATTCAGTACTCCCTGGTGACACGGTCGATCTCTACATTACCTGCCCTAATGGAACCTTTTATGTGTCGGCTTACCGGATGGGATATTACGACGGAGTGGAGGCGCGGGAGTACTGGCGCTCAAGTGCTTTGCCGTGCATTCAGCAGAGTGCTCAGAAAGTAGATTCCAGGACATATATGAGTGAAAGTAATTGGACTTCCAACAGTTCAATAGATACATCTACTTTTCCGCCAGGCTTCTACTTGCTCAAAATCTTTGCCTCTAATGGTTACGAGTCCTTCATTCCACTCGTGGTCCGTGAAGCAGATCTTACTTCAAGGGTGGTTATTTCTATTCCCACGTTGACGAGTTTGGCGTACAACAGTTGGAAAGGGGCCTCTGCTTATCGGGGAGTAAAAGGTTTCGCCGATCGTGCCCGGATACTTTCCTTTGACCGTCCACTAAAAATGGGATTTGGAAGTGGGAAGTATCTTTCCTACGTTCATCCACTCTTGGTGGAAGCTGAGAAGAGTGGAGTGTTACCCGCCTACGTCACCGACGTGGACGTCGCGACAAATCCAGGAATACTCTCTGGGGCAACTGCGTATGTTTCTGGTGGGCATGATGAGTATTGGAGTGCGCAGGAACGAGGCGCGGTGATTAAGGCACGTAGCAAGGGAACAAACCTGCTTTTCTTTGGTGCGAATGTCGCCTATTGGCGAGTGCGTCTCTCATCTTCGCCACTTGGTGAAAATCGCCGCATGGAGATCTATAAATCATCAGCGGAAGATCCCAGTAAAGAAGAGAGCACAATTCGATTCAGAGATGCGAGTTATCCCGAAGCTGATCTCACGGGGCAGACGTACAACTGTTTCCCAGCGCAGGGAGTATTTACCGTCACCAAGCCAAATTCATTCATTTTTAAGGGCACTGGTGCAGTGGCGGGTACTCAATATGTAGGTATTTTGGGTCCAGAAGTTGATCGGGTGGCTCCTGTGAGTTCTAAGACAGGGCCACGAGAAATTTTAGCGAGTTCATCAGTGATTTGCGGGGTAGACAAAAAGTCGAAGTCCCACTTTATATATGCAGTTTCAAGTACCGGTGCCGGCACCATTTCCGTAGGGACGATGAGATGGATTACTCGTGGCTTCACTTCACGTGTTCCCGCTCGCACGAGATCTTTTGTTTCAAGGGTAACCACAAATATCTTGCTTGAGGCGGCCCAAGGACCACTAGGCCTACGCCACCCCGTTACCCAGGGATAATCTGATCTAGCGACCTCTCGCTTACATACCTCGTAGGTAGGGCCTTTTCTTGCTAGATACCAAAAGCATCAGTAAGAGTGACTGTAGAAAGTCCTCGACTATTCACGATCTCTAGTAACTGATCGAAATGATTTGAGGCCACCATATTATTTGCATGACCAAGCACAATTCCACGGTCCCGCATTGCTTGATGTGCCAAGTTCATAAATTTAGCAGATCCTACTTTTCCAGAATCAGCTAAGGTCCCTGACCATAACATGGGCTTTGTATAGCCAATGTCAGCGGCAGCATTGATTACGGCAGTATTGATGTCACCGTATGGGGGTCGAAAATAAGGTCTTGCATCAACTCCGTAGTTTCTTTCTATAAAATTATGACAACCCATTAACTCTTTCTGTACTTGTTTGGCAGTGAGTTTTGTGAGAAATGGATGACGCATTGTGTGATTTGCTAATTGAATCTGTCCGCTTTGCACCATGGGCTTAAGTATTTTTTGATTTGTTTGCCAAGGAGACATTCCCGCGTAAACGAAAAATGTCAACCTCAGATCATTGTCAGCCACGAAATTTATATAGTTTTTAACCGCATCATGGCTGCAACCATCATCCACAGTCCACGCAAAGCGCGCCGTATCACTTTTTGGCAATGTGGTAATCGCGTTAATAGATGAAGCATGAGCGCCATCTAGAAAAGATTGCGGCAGGGCATTAGATGCCACGGCGGCCATAGAGACACCCATCACTTTCAAAAAATCTCTACGCTCCAAGGCACTCTCCAATTTCTGATGGCTGTAGGGAAATCTACACGCACTGACTCAATTCGTGGCGAAGGTGATCGTGATCATTCCGCTTGAGGCGGCCTACGGACCACTCGGCGCGCGCTACCCCGTTACCTAGCGGTAATCTGTACACATGAGCCCATCGCTTCCACAGATCATGGGCAGGGATCTCTTGGGTGCAAAGAAAGAACTTCCAGGAGACCTTCCAGCCACACGTACCTACGTGATCGCGGCCTTTCTACGAGACCAACAAGGCGCGGTCGATCGATGGATTAGCGCACTAGCTGATCGAGGTGTGGCTGATTCTCCGCTGGATCCCACCTTCACGGGCGAAAATATAGTCTTGGAATTTCCGGTCCTTGGGAGTAAATGGTTCCTTTTCCAACGCCGTTTTGACGCATCGATGGCAGCGTATATCAAGAATCCTCGAGTGCTAGCGCGCACTTGGACTTTTTATACAAATGTAGATCACTTCTGCCGAAGCACACGTATCGAAACAATGAGTCAAGTATCTGCCATGGCACTCGATAAATCGGGGAACGTACTTTCCCTCGTTACTGGAGAAGTTGATGATTCAAGAATTGCGCAACTGATGGGTATATCGCATGAATAACCGTCTACTCCTGGTGACTGGTGCTACAGGATATGTAGGTGGCCGCTTAGTCCGCGAATTGGTGGCATCGGAGTCGCAAGTCCGCGTATTAGTGAGAGATGCTTCTAAGATTACCGACGCTACTTGGCACGATCAGGTAGATGTAATTGAAGGTGACGCCTTTAACATCTCAGACTTACGCAGGGCACTCACTGGAGTGCATACGGCCTACTACTTACTTCACTCGCTCAACTCTGGAAAGAATTTTGCTCAAACCGAAGAAGAGATGGCTACAGCTTTTGCAACTGCGGCACACGAATGTGGCGTTAAGCAAATCGTTTATCTTGGTGGCATAGCTAATGATAAAGCGACGAGCGCGCACCTCTCATCGCGTGTACAGGTAGGACATACGTTAGCTTCGTTAGGAACTCCCACAATCGAAATGCGAGCGGGCATCGTCATCGGCTCAGGATCAGCTTCATTTGAAATGTTGCGCCACCTCACCGAACGTTTACCCATCATGACGACTCCGAAGTGGGTAAAGAATCGCACTCATCCAATCGCCATTCGTGATGTCATCTGGTACCTCTCACAATCTGCAGAGCTGGAGAATCCAGTAAGTGGCATTTTCGATATCGGCGGCTTAGATGTGCTTACTTACGCCGAAATGATGCATACCTTCGCCAAGGTCGCCGGGTTGCGTAAGCGCATCATCATTCCAGTACCGGTGCTTTCGCCAGGGCTTTCAAGTCTGTGGGTAGGACTAGTTACTCCCGTACCAGCTTCTATCGCACGACCGTTGGTTGGATCTCTGATTAGTGAAGTCGTGGCAGATCCCGCCAAGAGCATTCATCAGATTATTAATCCACCGAAAGACGGTTTACATTCCGTCGATGATGCGATTGAACTTGCTCTCTCGCGCAGTAGCGAGGCTCTTACTTACACGCGGTGGTCAGATGCCACGAGCAACGCTTCCCCATGGGAGGCAAACCACACTGATCCAAGTTGGGCAGGAGCCACTGTATATAGCGATGTGCGCACCTTCACGACGACCGCATCGCCAGCGGCAGTATGGGAAGCGGTGGAGCGTATAGGCGGCACTCACGGCTGGTACGGGTCCGATTGGGCGTGGCACCTCAGAGGATTTCTTGACCGACTAGTGGGCGGGGTGGGCTTGCGTCGTGGTCGGCGCAATCCAGAGCATTTGCGGGTCGGTGAAAGCCTTGATTTCTGGCGAGTCGAGGGTCGAGTCGAAGGCGAAAAATTACGCTTGCTCGCTGAGATGAAACTTCCGGGGCTGGCCCACCTAGAGTTCACCATTACGCGAGACGGGGAGCGGTGCTCGCTTCGACAGGAAGCTTCTTTTCTGCCACGTGGACTCGGCGGTCATCTCTAT
>Ga0194051_1001796_pt1 | contig 10928 bp, 9 predicted proteins | sample SepL2320m_MetaG_FD_161275 | JGI IMG/M metagenome (GOLD analysis project Ga0194051, IMG submission 161275) | Anoxic zone freshwater microbial communities from boreal shield lake in IISD Experimental Lakes Area, Ontario, Canada - Sep2016-L239-20m | ecosystem: Environmental > Aquatic > Freshwater >...
GGCATGCGGTTAGATTGCGCTGCTTGTTCCGGGTTTCTTTTGCTTGAATGCATGCTCAAGTAAGTCTTGGCTAAAGCCTGCGGATGTCTCGCCAAACATGGCATATCGGTAGAGCGCAGTGCGGAACACTCCAGAGAGTGCCGAACAAAACAGGCCCACTACGAGAAGCCAGATCGCCATCATGATGAATCCGAACTGGGCCACTAGGTAGACTTCCGTTGATATCCCAATATAAATCATGCCGCCGAACAACAGGATGCCCGCAAACATCGCTAGGAACTGGATAATGCCGATCCCCCCAAGGCCGGTGAGTTCCTCGCCCCAAGTGCGCTTCAATGCCGCACCCGAGCGAGTAAACGCCTCTTTCACGCCGACTCCCTCGATGACCAAGATGGGCAAGACGAGCAACGTGACGATCGTCCAAGCGACGCCAACGAGTGCGACAACGAGCTTGCCGATAAACCCGGCACGCGCTGAGATTAAATTCAGCACTATCGAAACGGTGGCCGTGATGATTGCCCAAGGCAGAATGTGCCTCGCATTTTTCCAAGCATCCCGTAAAGCGGATTTAAGCGTTGGATTTCCACCAGTCATACGCTCATTCGCAAAGAGAATCAGGGCGCTCTGAAAAAAGATGGTGATGAACGCAAGGCCGAGATAAGTCAGGAACAGAGCGATGTAGCTGAGTATTACTTTGAAATCCATTACCTGGCTCGTGCCAATTTGGACCACTGGAACGGCAAGAAATAGGGCCAGGAAAATCAGAGATGTTACTGCAGACATTACTGGAAGGGCAATCAATTCCTTGTCCTCTCGCATGACCTGCCAAGAGGCCTTTGTGAGGCGCCAACCATGCACAAATCTACCCTTGACTGACATCTTCTAATTGTAGCCGCAACGTGAACGGATTTAGCGCAAGAAATCCGAGTAAACTCTGGCGCCTATGAGCATCGACACCCCTGACACGAGTCCCCTAGCGCCATTGGACCCTGCGTCTACTGAGTCGGTAAGTGCTTTGAGCGGCAGTACCGGCGATGTGGTGATGAGCGTGAGTGACGATGCCCTTGCAACAGTTCGAGATATTCGCTCTGCCGAACCAGACCCCTCGGCGCTTGCCTTGCGCGTCGCAATCACTGGAACAAAGGGCGTGGAATACACCTATGACCTGTCTTTTGAGGAGATCGACGCAGTCGATGAGGACCATGTTCGTTACACCGTTGAGGACCTGACCGTCGTGATTCCAACCGATTCGGTGGAACTGCTTCGGGGAGCAGAGCTCGACCTGCCGAAGTCTGCAGGCCAAGGTGGCTTAGTGATCCGCAACCCCAATCGCGCCGATCCTTTGGCAAATCTAAATATTGAGTTGACTGGCGATGTGGCAGACAAGGTTACGCAACTCCTAGAGGCCAGTATTAACCCAATGCTGGCCGCACACGGCGGGTTTGCCACGCTGGTTGGTGTCGACGAGAAGAACAACGTCTACCTGACTATGGGCGGAGGTTGCCAAGGTTGTTCTGCTAGTGCAGCGACGCTGACGGATGGCATTCAGCAGAGCATTAGAGAGAACATCCCTGAGGTGCTTGAAGTGATTGACGCAACAGATCACTCTTCAGGTGAGAACCCGTTCTATAGCTAACCCAGAAACCTCCGAATCAGCAGAGCGGTTAATCAGCAGAGCGGTTAATCAGCAGAGCGGTTAATCAGCAGAGCGGTTAATCAGCAGAGCGGGATTGTCCAGCGGCTGAGCGACTCCAAGCCGTAACTTCATCAACGATGCCGTCTGCATCCAAGCCAAGCTTGGCCAAGATGTTGTCGGGCTTGCCTTGGGGGAGGTGCACCGTGGGAATTCCGAGCACTCTGACTGCAGGCCCGTCTGTTGGGGCAAGCTGTGACAGCGAATCAGCTACAGATGCGCCGATTCCGCCATCTCGTAGACCGTCTTCGATAGTGACTACCAAACGGTAGCCAGCGGCGTCTTCGAGCATCTCCGGGTCGAGCGGCTTCACTACCCGAGGGTCCCAGACCGCGGCGCTGATGCCTTGTTGCTCGAGGCGCTCAGCGGCTTCCTCGGCTGCTGCCAACATCTTTCCAACGCCGATAAGGCACACGTCTTGGCCGGTACGAACCTGGCGTGCATGTAGCCCTGAACCGGTGGTGATGCGGCCCGCTGGCGGCATGGTCTTTGAGAACCGGATCGCTGCGGGCCCCTCGGTGCAGAACTCAAGGGCATCGTGAAGCATCTGGGCAACCTCTGCGTAATTTGAGGGCGCAAAGATGGTGCAGTCGGGCACCTTTGACAACAAGACCATATCGAGTATTCCGTGGTGCGAAGGCCCGTCATCTCCGGTGATTCCTGCACGATCAAGCACAAACACCACCGGTTGGTTATGCATGCCAACATCAAGATTGACTTGGTCAATGGCCCTAGTCAGGAACGTGGCGTAGAGGGCTACTACGGGTCGTAACCCGCCCATGGCCATCCCTGCAGCCGAGGTCACTGCGTGTTGCTCAGCGATACCCACGTCAAACATGCGGTCCGGGAAGGCTTCACTAAATGGCAGCAACCCAGTGGAATCGGGCATGGCTGCGGTAATCGCTACGAGCTCTGGGTGATTGGCACCCTCGACCAAGATGGCATCCGAAAATGCAGCGGTATAGGAGCCCTCTTTCAGCTCAGAAAGATCGTGCATGTTCTTGATCGGGTCGTTCTCTGCCGGTGCGTAGCCGCGACCTTTTTGGGTCAAGCAGTGCACCACCACAGGCCCGTCCATTTTGCTTGCATTTCTAAACGCTTCTTCGAGCGTTGCAAGATCGTGGCCATCGTAGGGGCCGAGATATTTCACGCCGAGTTGCTCAAAAAACGCCGGCGGTTCGAACATTTCACGGATGGCGGCTTTTGCTCCGTCTACGCCTTTTTCTAGGTATGCGCCCAGCGGAAGATCTGCGATCAGTCGCTCGACTCGAGCGCTATTTCTGCGATACGTGGTGGAGGAACGAAGCTTCGCCAGACTCTCGCTCAGACTCGATGCCGTGGGCGCATACGAGCGACCGTTGTCATTCAGAATGATGATTGCTTTGCGTCCAGAGTGACCGAGGTTATTGAGTCCCTCATATGCCATTCCGCCAGTCAGAGCACCGTCGCCGAGTACTCCGATGACTTGACGATGTTTCTCACCGTTGAGGTGCAATGCAGTTGCAAGACCGTGTGCGTACGACACCACGGTGGATGCATGGCTGTTCTCAATCCAGTCATGGTCAGATTCGGACCGGTTGGGGTAGCCCGAGAGGCCCCCTTCTTGACGCAGCGTGTCGAAATCCTCGCAGCGTCCTGTAAGCATTTTGTGCACATAGGCCTGGTGGCCGGTATCCCACAAGATGACGTCTTGCGGAGAGTGAAACACCCGGTGCAATGCAAGGGTGATTTCTACTGCTCCAAGGTTTGACCCGAGGTGGCCGCCGTGCGTATTGACACGGTCCACGATGAACTCACGAATCTCTGTGGCAAGCAATTCAAGTTGTTGCGCATCCAGAACCGTAAGGTCCGCCGGTCCATGAATAGAGTCCAGCAAGTGTGAAGAAGTATTTTCCATCAGCACCTCATAACTTACTGCCGAATTGCTGATGCGTCATGTCTCCCCTAAATCCTTGGTGGCGATGGCTCCGGTTCGGCCAAATGCAAAGCTTGGTGCGCCGGCTAAACTCGCTGCAACAAAGATCAGATAGACCAGCAGACCCAATGCAATTGCGGTTGCATCCGGCACTCCAATTGCGCCAAAAAACAGCACAAAAACGGCTTCTCTGATTCCGAGGCCGCCCAGAGCGAATGGCAGGTTTTGCGCAATAGCAGTCGGTGGGAAGAACGCAAGCGCCGCTAACAAGGTGACCTGCGGAATGTTGAGGGCCTTTCCAGCGGCGTATACAGAGACACATTGAAGGAACTGAAACCCCAAGCCGGCAGCAAGTACTTCGAACACTCTGCCTCGATGATGCTTGAAGGCTATGACACCAAGGTGCACGGCTGCGAGGTAGCGCTTCCACCCGCTTTGTCCGATCAACCGTCCGGCGCCGCGTTTATGCCCGGCCGCCCACAGAATCGCGATGAGCGCCACCACTGTGGAGACATTGATCGCCACCGCCACGAACGAGGCGGTCCCTAACTGCAAGAACTCTGGGTGAATCAACATCGCAGCGGTGGACAGAACCGGAAGAACTAGCCATCCCGTCAGTCGTTCGAGAGCAGTCCCAGCAAATGCGTCTGCGTAATCGCCGGTAGCTTGGCCTTGTCGCCGCACTCGAACCACATCACCCCCAAACGATGTGGGGAGGGCATTGGAGACGAACTCGCCGGCAAGTAGAAGAGAGAACATGCGCTTAAACGGCAGACCAATGCCGAGGGTGTTTGACACGGTGGACCAGCGCACCGTCTGCAGGGCATAGGCCACGAGGTGGACCAAGACTGCAACGAGTACCCAGAGGATTGCGGCACTCGTGATCTCGGGGATGACATCGCCCAGAGATACATCAGGAAGTCGCCAGAACAGCAGACCGAGAAAAACAAGACTGATGGCGAACCGCAGCAGCACACTTCGCCAGTTGTTCTTGGGGAGTTGTGCCGCGAGCCGGGTGCCGTCGATTTGCAGCAGAGCTGCCTCTCGCTCCTCCTCCTCCTCATCCATATAGCTCAGGACTCTATCTATTTCAGGACTCGGCCGGCGCAAGAGCGCCTGAGCCGTTAATGGGTTTTTTCTAAGAACCGCTCAATGTCGATCAGTACTCGCGTGACTTTGCCCGCAGCGATTAAGCCGCGTTCGTCTCTTGCCGAGACATGGAAGATGAGTCTGCGCCCTTCGACTTTTTCTAAGTGGGCCTCGGCAGTTATGTGGCCGCCTACTGGGGTGGGCGAGATGTGCTCGACCTGAACTCGTACCCCGACTGTTGAACTGCCGGGTGTGAGTTCATGACGCACGGCCATGACGGTTGCCTCTTCGAGCAGCGCGATCACTCGCGGGGTGGCCAGAACTGGAACATCTCCGGATCTAAACGCGATGGCTGTATCGCTTTCAGACACAGTGAGTTGAACGGTGGCGGACAGGCCGGGGCGTACAGGCACAACAGATACAGTAAACACTTAGTTGCGCTCAGGCACATCCGGAGTCGCAGTGCACTGATGTACCTGGCTGTCTGTAGGAGGACCCCTGATGCTCGAAGAGCCCACGATTCAAAGAGTGTTGGCTGCCGCTTCGTCTCGCGGAGCTGATTTTGCCGAGATATTTGCTGAGGAAAAACGCTCCTCCTCAGCACTTCTTGATGATGGCCGAATCGAGGAACTCACCTCGGGGAGAGATCGCGGTGCCGGAATTCGAGTCGTTGTTGGCGAGTCCACTGGCTTTGCCCACACATCGGACTTGTCTGAAGCCGGTTTGATCGCCGCTGCGGAAACCGCAGCGGCGGCAGCTCGGGGGACTGGGGAAGGCACCACAATTGTTGATCTTGACCGAGTCAATGCGCAGCGTCCGAACTTGGTTCGAATCATGCCGGGTGATGTACCCAAAGCTAAAAAGGTTGAACTGCTGCTCACGGCAAATGAGATGGCGAGAGCGGAAGGTGCTGCAATTACTCAGGTGTCAGCGCGCTATGCAGACTCACACCGACGGATCTTGGTGGCAAACACCGACGGGATTCTTGGAACCGACGATCAAGTGAAAACCTTGTTCTCGATTTCTGCAGTCGCATCAGGAGACACGGGCATGCAAACCGGCCGCGAGTCAATTGGCCGCACCGTGGGCTTTGAACTCTTTGATACCTACGAGGTTGGGGATCTTGCACGCACAGCAGCGCAGCGCGCCATCACGAAGTTGGCAGCACGACCAGCACCATCTGGCGAGATGACTGTGGTGATCGGCCCGGGCGGCGGGGGAGTCATGTTCCATGAGGCCTGTGGCCATGGACTCGAGGCAGACCTAGTAGGTAAGGGTGCATCGGTGTTTGCTGGACGGCTCGGCGAGCAAGTTGCGTCTTCCCTGGTGACCTTGGTTGACGATGGTACGATGGGTGGCGAGTGGGGGTGCTTCGCCATCGATGATGAGGGTCGGCCAGCGCAGCGCAATGTCTTGATTCAAGATGGAATTTTGGTTGACTACATGTGGGACGGACTGCGGGCCCGGGCCGAGGGCCGCGCATCCTCTGGTAACGGCCGGCGCCAGAGCTACCAGCACCTTCCCATGGTGCGAATGACGAACACGTACCTTCTCGGCGGTACGTCCACCCCCGATCAGATACTTTCCGACACTGAATCAGGTGTGTACATCTCGCATCTTGGTGGCGGTCAGGTCAACACCGCCACGGGCGATTTTGTCTTCGGCATGACCGAGGCCTACCTCATTGAGGGTGGTCGGATCACTGAACCGCTGCGTGAAGGCAACCTCATTGGCAATGGCCCCGGTGTGCTGACCGCCATAGATGCTGTTGGTAATGACTTTGCAATGGGCGGGCCCGGAACCTGTGGCAAAGACGGCCAAGGTGTTCCTGTCGGTGATGGTGTGCCCACGCTGCGAGTTGCGCGTGGCCTCACTATCGGTGGAACCGCAGCGTGAACCCAGATGAACTGCAACAGATTGCCGATCGTATTGTTGCGATGGCAGCACCAGGCGAACAAGTCGAGGCTGTTGTGGCTTGGAGTCGAGATACCGAGGTACGCGCCTTTGAGGGCGAGGTAGAGCACTTCGTTTCGGCCGACTCAGCAGGTGTCGGAATCCGGATGATCTCGCAAGGAAAGCAGGGGCTTTCTTGGGCCGGAGTGCTTGATGACGCTGCGCTCGAAGAGTGTCTTGCAGAGGCCCGCGACAATGCCAGCTTCGGTTCAGTAGATCCCAATGCGGGCCTAGCAGAACCCGACGGAGTGGAGCCCGAGGAATTGTCACTCTTCGATGAGCGGCTCGTGCATGCTGACACCGAAGAGAAGATTCGCTTGGCGATCGAACTCGAGGCGCAGGTCCGAGCGGGCGACCCAAGAATTTTTGGCATTGAGTCTGCGGATTATGCCGATTCTGTGATGGCTACAGCCCTTGCATCCACCACTGGCATCAGGCGCTCAAGCGCAGAAACCTCGGTGTATTTAGGGGTCTATGCGTTAGCTGGAGACGAGGAAGACACCACCACTGGTTTTGGGTTTTCGGTAGGCCGTGCCCTGCAAGATTTGGATCTGGCCTTTGCTGCACAGGAGGCAGTTCATCGCTGCGTGCGCCTGCTTGGCGCAACAAAACCGCCGAGCGAGCGTCTGACCGTTGTGCTGCACCCGTACGTCACTTCGCAGTTCCTCAGTCTGATTGCAGAGATGCTCTCTGGCGAGTCCGTGATTCGTGGGCGATCACCGTTTGCGGGCCGAGTCGGAGAAGAAATTGCGGCAACGAGTTTGACCATGTTTGACGATGCAACCGATCCACTCAGTCCTACAGCTTCTGATACCGACGGAGAGGGCCTGGCTTGCAGACGAGTCCCGCTCATTGATGCCGGCGTGCTGTCGGGCTACTTGCATAACGCTTACACCGCAAGGGTTGCCGGAACGAACTCCACAGGCTCCGCGCAGCGAGGGAGTCACCGTGCGGCGCCCGGAGTGGGGCCACATGTCATCAAGCTGATGCCTGGGGACCTCTCCGCAGAAGAGATTATTTCAAAGGTCGGAGACGGGTTCTTGGTACATGACATTGCGGGGCTTCATTCTGGAGTCAACCCAGTTTCGGGTGACTTGTCAGTGGGCGCTGATGGCGTACGTATTCGGGGCGGTGAACTTGCCGAGGGGATCCGCGAAGTAACCATCGGGTCGACTCTTCAGCGAATGCTCGGCGATGTGGTTGCCATCGGGTCGGACCTGACGTACTTCCCCTGGGAATCAACGGGAGTCACCTTGGCCATTGCTGACGTCACGATGTCTGGCCAATGACCGCCACGAATCTAGGGCTGCAGCCTGGGCTATCCGATGACCTCGTCGAACGAGCGCGCTCTTTGCTCAATCAGGCCACAGGCGCGGAACAGGTGGAAGTACTGCTGAGCCGAGCAAGTTCAACCACCGTCAAGGTCTATGAGGGCCAAGTTGAGTCGCTCACCTCAGCGGATTCATCGGGTGCTGGAATCCGCATCATTCGTGACGGCCGGCTCGGCTTTGCGCATTGCGGCGGCTTGGACCCAACCGTGTTGCTCGAGACCTTGCGAGAGGCCCGAGACAATCTTGAGTTTGGCGAGCCCGACGAGTTCAACGGCCTTGCCTTACCCGACGGTGTAGAGGTTGTTGCTCAAAATGGGTGGTCGGATTCGGTAGTTTCCTTTCCGGTAGAAAGAAAGATTGCACTTGCCCTAGAGCTTGAACAAAGGGTGCTTGCCGCAGATTCTCGGATCACGGGAATCCGGTCCACTGCCTATGGCGATGCGTGGGGTGAGTCGGTGATTTTGTCAACAGCGGGAATCGAAGCTGTAGACCGCGGTGCCTCCTGCTCCATCTCTACTCAGCCATTAGCCCGCGTGGGCGAAGAAACTCAGACCGGATTCGGCTATGACTCGGGTCGGGTCCCAGAGTCGCTCGACCTTGACCATGCAACTGCCGAGGCTGTTGATCGAGCCACCCGACTCCTTGGCGCTGTTAAGCCCCCTTCTGCTCGCATGACCATTTTGCTTGAGCCCCGCTTGGCAATCTCGTTGATGGGGATTGTCTCGGGAATGTTGTCAGGGGAGTCCGTCCTAAAGGGCCGCTCGCCGTTCGGTGAACGTCTAGGCGAGCAGATTGCATCCCCACTGCTCTCGCTGACCGATGACCCCACTCGATCAGAGTCAATTGGTGCTGAAGAGGTAGACGGCGAAGGGCTTGCATGTCGGTCCAATCTGCTGATCTCCGACGGTGTGCTGCAAGGATTTCTTCAGGATTCTTATTCGGGTCGGCGCAGCGGGTCGGCCTCTACGGGTTCAGCAGTGCGAGGAACACGAAGCCTGCCGGGCGTTGGAGCACAGCTGCTTGTGATGCAGCCGGGGACTCGCAGCTTTGAGCAGTTGGTGTCCTCAATCGACTTGGGCCTCTATGTCAATAGTCTGTCCGGGATGCACTCAGGGGTGAACTCCATCTCGGGTGATTTCTCAGTGGGCGCAGATGGCCTGATGATTCGAAACGGGTCGCTCGCCGAGCCTGTTCGAGAGCTCACATTGGCATCAACGCTCCAGCGACTCCTGCTTGATATTTCAGAAGTCGGCGGAGACTTTGAATGGTTGCGTGGCGGCGATGGGGCATGTTCCTTGGTCATCCAAGATGTTTCGCTCTCCGGAGCATAAGGAGCAGTCGAGGCCTAGGCAGTCGAGTCCTACCTCAGGATTATGAGACTGATCGGAAACGTAGAAGCCGCTCGCACCAGTTCATCGACCTGTCCCGTGCGCACAGCCAGAGTTGCCTGACCTTGGGTGACTTGAATGACCTGAGCGGCGGTGGCCACCCTGTCAGTTTCGACCTTGTCTCCTTGAGCTGCGCCGTAGTCAAGGCCTGTTGCAGCAGTCCTTACCGATATGACGTCCACAATGTCCCCGACCTGAACAGGGGCTGGGGCCTCACCAAGCGACAGGGTCACAGCTTGGGTTTCAGCTGTCAGCGTTGCGCCCAGAGCTCCTGCACCAACGGCCGAGACGCGACTCTGCAACAGAATCTCGCCTTTGGCGACTTCAATCCTGACGCGACGATCCAGCGGCAGTTCGACTAGCGCTCCATCGGGCAGCAGGCGTGTTGGAATCTGTTCGACTCGAACTGACGCGGAGTCAATGAGCTCGCCTGCCTTGAGCGATCGAGCAGCCATGACTACTGCAGTGCTGTTCCCCCAAGACTGCTGCGCGCGCTGAGCGGCCCTCAGCTGACCGGTGACTTGCCAACCAACAGTGACTGCCACCATGAGCACCAGCAACCGTCGAGACAGTACGCGTCGAGCTAGCGGGGACTGCTCCACTCGAGAGCGATACTGGCTGAGTCGGGCGCTGAGTGCTGCAGCGGCAGTGCGGTATCGCAGCGCCGTCGGCTGCGACGGCGCAGGGGTACGACTCACGGACTTCTCCTGGTTAAGTTCGACTAGACGGCAGGGGAAGTAAGAGGGGAGTGAGGGCTAACGCCGGCCCTACGGAGCGGGCTGCAACCCGAGTTTGACGTCGGCAAACAGCGCATCAGCCGGAGGGCCTTGCGCTGGAATGGTGAGCAGTTCGTAGCCAGACTCGGTGACCAAAACCGTGTGTTCAAACTGAGCGGATCGCTGCATGTCTCGAGTGGAAACGGTCCAACCATCATCCCACATCTCGAGCCGGTTCGATCCCAGATTGATCATCGGTTCGACGGTGAAGGTCATCCCCGGTAGGAGCACGGTGTCGTTGTGAGGATCGTAATAGTGCGGAATCTGAAGGCTGGTATGGAACTGATCGCCAATACCGTGTCCGATAAATTCCCGCACAACCCCGTAGTTGAACTCGGCCACTGATTGTTCGATCGCTCGGCCGATCTCATAGACGCGGGCATTCGGCTTCACCACCGAAATACCTGCGTGCATCGCAGCCCTAGTTTGGCGAACGAGTTGGGCAGAGCGGTCGTCAACCTCGCCCACCAAGAAGTTGCAAGAGGTGTCTCCGTGCACTCCCTCGATGTATGCCGTGATGTCAATGTTGACAATGTCTCCATCAGCGAGTTTGCGAGAATCGGGGATTCCGTGACAAACAATTTCGTTTGCCGAGGTACATAGAGACTTAGGAAACCCCCGGTAGTTGAGCGTTGAGGGATACGAGCCAGCAGCGACCATGTATTCATGCCCAATCCGGTCAAGCTCATCGTGAGTGATTCCTGGTCGAACATGGCGTCCCACCTCGATGAGTGCCTCAGCGGCAACTCGGCCCGCAACCCGCATAGCCGCGATCTCACCTGC
>Ga0194051_1001800_pt1 | contig 10922 bp, 12 predicted proteins | sample SepL2320m_MetaG_FD_161275 | JGI IMG/M metagenome (GOLD analysis project Ga0194051, IMG submission 161275) | Anoxic zone freshwater microbial communities from boreal shield lake in IISD Experimental Lakes Area, Ontario, Canada - Sep2016-L239-20m | ecosystem: Environmental > Aquatic > Freshwater >...
CGTAACAGCGCGGCATGACCCGCAAGCTCCTGCCTCTATTGCTTGTCCTCTCCGCTGCTGCCTGCACCAGGAGCGGCGACACGACCACCACCCCCGCCCCGGCCGCAGGCCCTGCCAGGACCTATACCGCAGAAGAAGACAGGGCCTATTGCGGCAAGCTCGCCGGCCTCTATCTCCGCTACGTCGGCAGCATCGGCTCCCGCGTCATGCCGAACGTCTATATAACCGGAGCGATCAACGAGTGCGCCCAGGGCAACTATGCCGCCGGTATCCCGGTACTCGAAAAGACCCTGCGCGAGTCCGACTTCACCCTGCCGAAGCGGTCATGACACGCCGCTGAAGGCGGCACCTATCAGCAGGCTGTTTGCCTATTCCGCGGCAGCCTCGACGACCTCGCCGGTCGTGATCTTGTTCAGGTCAGCGCCCCACAGCTTTCGCGTCGCCTTGAACCGCGACATCAGGAATTCGCCGGACTGGATCGGCGGGTATTGCGCCTCGGCATCGCCGACGCCGAGATCGCGCGGATCGACGATGGTGCGAAAGTTGGGATTGCAGAACAGCGGCATCGAGTAGCGCGACTTGTCCTGCAGATGCACGACGCGATGCACCGTCGCCTTGAAGCGCCCGTTGGTCCAGCGCTTCATCAATTCGCCGATGTTGATCACGTAGCTGCCGCGGAGCGGCGTCGCCGAAATCCACTGGCCATCCTTGCCCATGACCTCGAGGCCGCCCAGGCTGTCCTGCCACAGGATGGTGACGATGCCGTGGTCGGTGTGCGGACCCGAGGCCTGGTCCGAGACGTGCAGGCCGGCGGCGCCGAGATAGTGGTTGATCACCATGTCGGCGACCGGCTTGGTGAAGTGCTGAGTGAAGAAATCGTCGGGCTTATCGAGATAGATCGCGAAGCCTTCCAGGATCTTCATGCCAAGCTGGTAGGTCGCCATGTAGTAGGGCTCGACGGCCTCGCGAAAACCCGGCATGTCCGGCCACAGGTTGGGCGCGTAGAACGGCGTGCCGGCCTTGACCTCGGGATCGTCGGCGGTCACCGGAAATCCCAGATCGAAACTGTCCTTGGCGTTGGTCTTGCCGTTGCGGTGGACGCTGTCCCAGATGTCGCGATAGCCGCGGTTGTTGCTGTTGGCCTTGATCTTGAGCCTCTCGGCTTCGGGCAGGGCAAAGAACCTGTCGGCCTGGGCGACCGCGCGATCGATCGTCTCGACCGGTACGTTGTGGTTCACGGCATAGAAGAAGCCGATGTCGTCGCAGGCCGCGCCGAGCTTGGCGGCGACCGCCTTCCGGGCGGCCGGATCGCTCGAATAGAGTCCACCGATATCGATCACCGGGATGCTGGCGGGCATCGCCTGGGTTTGTGCCGAAAGACCTGCTGCCATGACCGCCTCCAACGCCTGAGAAATCTATCCGCGCCGCTGCTCGCCGGCCGCGCGCCAGTCCAGTCTCTTTCCCAGCGCGTGTACGAACGAATATATCAGAAAAGACAGGGCCGTCGCGAGCAGAGCGACGGCATAGACCTTGTCGCCCCGGTAGTTCTGCATTGCATGATTGATGACGTAACCGAGGCCAGTCGACGAGATCATCCACTCGGCGGCAATGGCCACGATGATCGATCCGCTGCCGGTGATCTCCTGCGCCGCCACGATGGAGGGCAGCGCATAGGGCAGGCGCACCTGGCTGAAAGTCTGCCACCAGCTCGCGTTCAGGATCCGCATGCGGTCGAGCTGGACCTCGTCGGCCGCCCGCAATCCATGCATGGTGTTGATCAGGACCGGGAAGAAGCCGGCCAGCGCCACGATCGTGGTCTTGCTCAGGATCGAATCGCCGAAAGCCAGCATCAGGACGGAAATCAGGGCGATGTAGGGCACGTTGCGCAGGGTAATGGCCGCCGGCATCAGCATGTGCCGCGTGGGCGGCAACAGGTCGAACAGCACGGCGAGCCCGATGCCCGCCACGTTCGCCCACAGGAAGCCGATCGCCGCCACCTGCAGGGTCGACAGCAGATGGCCGAAGATGAAGGCGCGTTCCTCCCACAGCACTTCCAGGACACGCTCGGGCAGCGGGATCACGAAGGCCGGAAGGCCGGAGAGCCAGATCGCGAGGTACCAGAGCAACATCACCGAAACGACCGGCATCGCCACCCGCATCGCCAACCACAGCACACGCCTGGCCAAGCGGACCGGCGATGTCGGCCGGAGCCTGGCGACCTTGGCACTTTGGTTCAGGGTGACGTCCGCCGGCATCAGGCGGTCGCCTGGTGCATCAGCAGGCCGCGCACGTGGGCCGCGATGGCAACGAAGCGTGGATCCTGGCGGAACGCGTGATTGCGCGGCCGCGGCACCGGCACCGACACGACCTCGATCACGCGGCCGGGCGCCGGCGAGAACACCAGCAGCCGGTCGGCCAGCATGACCGCCTCATCGATATGATGGGTGACGAACAGAACGGTCTTGGGTCGCACGCTGAGCTCGCGGTCGAACCACTCGCCGATTTCCTCGCGCTTCATCTCGTCGAGGGCGGCGAACGGCTCATCCATCAACAGCACGGAGGGATCGTGCGCCATGGCGCTGGCAATGTTGACCCGCTGCAGCATTCCGCCGGACAGCTCACGTGCCCGCTTGTTCTCGTGGCCGGCCAGGCCGAATTCGGCCAGCACCTTGGCCGGATCGAACCCGACGCGACCGGCGATCTTCTGCGTGAAGCGAACATCGTCGATGGCGCGCTTCCACGGCAGCACCGCCGGGCGCTGGGAGACGAGGCCGAGCAGGCGCTTGCGCCGCGCTTCGGCCGCCGAATCCTCGCCAATCCGGACCTCTCCGCTCGTCGGGTCCTGCAGGTCGGCGACGATCCGCAGCAACGTCGTCTTGCCGCATCCGGAAGGGCCGACCAGGGCGATGAACTCGCCGGCAGCGATCTCCAGATCAACCGGACGCAGCGCCCAGTTGTCGCCGAAGCGCCGCGAGACGTTTCGGATGGAGATCGGCGCGGCCATTACTTCTTGGGCAGGAAGGCGTCGGTCATGACCTCGGCCACCGGAATGGCGCGCGGGATCTGCTCGCCGTCCTTGAGGAACTCCACCATCTGCTCCCAGGTCGCCGGGTTCATCCAGAGCAGGCCGTTCTTCTTGGTGTCGTCGCTCTGGAACAGCGGGTTCTGCAGCTTGAAGCGCCAGGCGAGCTTCTTGGCGTCCTCGATTTGGCCCGGGAACTTGGCGAGGATGTCGACCGATTCATCGGGATGATCGATCACGTACTGCATGCCGCGCTGCACCGCCTTGAGGTAGCGCCGCACCAGTTCGGGGTTCTTCTTCAGCATATCGCCCGAGGTGAAGATCACGTCGGTGTAGGTCGGCACGCCCCACTCCGCGAGCCGGAGCGCCCGCCAGCTCTTGCCCTTGACCGTGGCCGGCGCGTCGGGTTTCGCCGCCTCGGTCTCGATCTGGAACGTCTGGTTGATCACCCACCCGGAGAAATAATCGATCTGGCCCGCCATCAGCGGTTCGACGGTCGCCTTGACGAAAGTGACCTTCACTTTCGAGAGATCGATGTTGTTCTTCTTGGCGAAGGCCTTGAAGACGAACTCCGTCTCGGCTTGCACGCCGACGTTCTTGCCTTCCATGTCCTTGGGCTTCGACGGCGGAGCATTGGCCTCTGTAATGCTGATGTAGGACGACGGCGCCTGCTGGAAGAGCGTGCCGATCGCCACGACGTTGACCGGATCGCGCGCCGCGCGCGCCGAGATGATCTGCATGCCCTGGGTGGCGAGGCCGAACTGCGCCTGGCCGACGGCGACGATGGGAATCGGGTTCTTGCCCGGACCACCATCGACCGTCTTGTGGTCGATCCCCTCGTCCTTGAAGAAGCCCTTGGCCTCCGCGACCAGGATCGGCGCGTATTCGCCGATGCGCAGCCAGCCGAGTTGGGTGACGGCGGTCATCTGCTGGGCCTCGGCGGCGGAAGCAGCAAGTCCTGCGATGCCGGCCGCGACGACGGCCAGATGGCTCATGATCCTCATGCCTGCGTTCCCCCAAGTCCCGTGTTCAAATCCCAGTGTTGCCGGCAAATCCTAGCATCGCCAGAGGTGCAAATGTCATGCCGGGGGTGTCGAATATCCCGGCCGATTCAGTCTGGAACGACGAGGTCGGCGCCGGTCAGCCGGCGATAGGCTTCCAGATAGCGTTGGCTCGTGGCCTCGACCACTTCCGGCGGCAGCTTGGGCGGCGGTGCCTCGCCGTTCCAGCGGCCGGCGTGGCGCTCGACGTCGAGCCAGTCGCGCAGCGGCTGCTTGTCGAAGCTGGGCTGCCCCCTGCCCTCGGCATAGCCGTCGGCCGGCCAGAAGCGCGAGCTGTCCGGCGTCATCACCTCGTCGATCAGCAGGATCTCGCCGGACGCGGTGCGGCCGAACTCGAACTTGGTATCGGCGATGATGATGCCGTTCTTCAGGGCCACGTCGCGCCCGCGCGTGTAGACGAGGCGCGACAGCCGCTCGAGCTCGCCCGTGACGTCGGCGCCCAGCACCTTCTTCATCTCGGAGATCGTGATGTTCTCGTCGTGGCCGCTCTCGGCCTTGGTCGCCGGGCTGAAGATCGGCGGATCGAGCCGGCCGCTTTCCCTGAGGCCGGCCGGCAGGCTTTCGCCCGCCAGCGTGCCGCCTTTGGCATACTCACGCCACGCCGAGCCGGTGATGTAGCCACGGATGACGCACTCGATCGGGAACACCGTGCCGCGCCGGCAGAGCATCGCCCGGCCGGCGATCGCGGCGCGGTGCGGTTTCAGCACCGGCACCGCTGCCGCGATCTCGTCGGCGTCGGCCGAGATCATGTGATGCTTCACCACATCGCCCAGCTGCTTGAACCACCAGGCGCTGACCTGCGTCAGCACCGCGCCCTTCTTCGGGATCGGCTCGGCCATGACCACGTCGTAGGCGCTGACCCGGTCGGTCGCCACCAGCAGCAGCCGGTCGGCGTCGACGGCGTAGACATCGCGCACCTTGCCCCGCGCGATCCGCTCCAGGGGCAGATCGCTGGTCGTCATCAACATCATGCTACTTCTTCTCGTTGTTCATCTCGTGAAAGACTTCCCTGGCGATCAGCAGCGCCTCGCGCACCGACGGCAGGCCGGTGTAGCCGCAGAGATGCATCAGCGCCTCGCTGAGTTCGTCCTCGGTCCAGCCCTGGTTGCGCGCCATGCGCAAGTGGATCGCGAGTTCCGGCCAGCGCGCCTGGGACGTGTCGGAGATGACGCAGATCAGGGCCCGTGTCTTCATGTCGAGGCCGGGCCGCGACCACAGCATGCCGAACACCGCCTCGCGGGCGTAGTCGCCGAACTTCTGCATCATCGGATCGTCGTAGACGCTCTTGTTCATCTTGTCGGCGTAGGCCTCGCCCATCAGCTTGCGGCGGATCTCGGTACCCTTCTTGTAGTTCTCGCTCTCGGCCATTCTTCCCTCCCTTTGCAATCAGAACTGCAGCGTCCCGGAATTCGCGTGTAGGATCAATCGTTCACACGGGCGTTCACGCGGGAAAAGGCGAGGCTTAGCCGGCATGACGGGCAGCAATTCCGCAAATGCACCGGCCGGCCGGACACGCACCGCCACCCTCACTCTGGCCGCCCTTGGCGTCGTCTTCGGCGATATCGGCACCAGCCCGCTTTATACCGTCCAGACCTGCTTCAGCGACTATACTGGCCTCAAGCCCACGCCCGAGAACGTGCTCGGCATGCTGTCGCTGATCACCTGGGCGCTGATCATCGTCGTCACCCTGAAGTACGTCGTGGTGGTGATGCGGGCCGACAACAACGGCGAGGGCGGCGTGCTGGCGCTGATGGCGCTGGTCTCGCAGGAGCCGGGCATCTCCGACAGGCGGCGGCGGATCTACATGATGTTGGGCATCGCGGGCGCGGCGCTGTTCTACGGCGACTGCCTGCTGACGCCGGCGATCTCGGTGCTGAGCGCGGTCGAGGGCCTCAACGTCGCCACGACCGAGTTCGAGACGCTGGTCGTGCCGATCTCGATCGGGCTGATCGTGGGGCTGTTCGCCGTCCAGCACTTCGGCACCAGCGGCGTTGCCCGCTGGTTCGGCCCGATCATGCTGCTGTGGTTCATCGCCCTGTTCGCGCTGGGCATCGTCCATGTCATCCATCATCCGCAAGTGCTGGCGGCACTGTCGCCCCTGCATGCCTTCGAGTTCACCATGCGCCACAAGGTCGTAGCCTTCGTGTCGATGGGCGCGGTGACGCTGGCCTTCACCGGCGCCGAGGCACTCTATGCCGACATGGGCCATTTCGGCCGCCTGCCGATCCGCATCGCCTGGCTGGCGCTGGTGTTTCCCGCGCTGCTGGTCAACTACTACGGCCAGGGCGCCCTGCTGCTCGACGATCCCTCCGCGCTGGCCAACCCGTTCTTCCGCCTGGCGCCCGGCTGGGCGCTCTACCCGCTGGTGGTGCTGGCGACGGCGGCCACGGTCATCGCCTCGCAGGCCACCATCTCCGGCGCCTTCTCCATGGCCCAGCAGGCAACGCTTCTTGGCCTCAGCCCGCGCGTGCGCATCCTGCACACATCGGCCAGTGAATACGGCCAGATATACGTGCCGTCGGTGAACTGGCTGCAGATGATCGGCGTCGTGGCCCTGATCCTGGGTTTCAGCACCTCCTCCAGCATCGCCTCGGCCTACGGCATTGCCGTCACCGGCACGATGCTGGTGACCAGCATCCTCGTCCTGGGCCTGGCGCGGCGGACATGGAAATGGAGCTGGCCGGCATCGATCCTGGTCTTCGGCTGTTTCCTCACCGTCGATGTCACGCTGTTCTCGTCCAACATGCTGAAGTTCTTCCACGGCGGCTGGGTGCCGCTGGCCATCGCCGCGGTGATCTTCATCTGCATGTGGACGTGGCTGCAGGGCCGGCTCGCTGTCTCGGTGCGCGAGAAGGAGAGGACCGTGCCGCTCGACGCGCTGCTGAACGGCTTCAACATCAGCGGCTGGCACCGGGCCACGGGCACGGCGGTCTATTTCACCGCCTTCTCCGACAATGCCTCGAACTGCATGCGGCGAAACCTCACGCACAACGAGGCGTTTCACGAGCATGTCGTGCTGCTCACCGTGCAGACCGTGGACGCGCCCTTCGTGGCGCCCGAGGCGCATCGCGAGGTGGCCGATCTCGGCAACGGCATCCACCGCGTGCTGCTGCGCTATGGCTTCATGGAAAAGCACGACGTGGCGCGCGCCATCGCAGGCCTTGCTGACAGCGGCATTCCGGTCGACCTCGAACACACGACCTATTTCATTGGCCGCAACACCATCGTCGGCGGCGACCATCCGCTGATGCCGCGCTGGCAGCAGAAGCTCTTCCTGATGCTTGCCCGGCTTGCCGCGAGTCCCGGCGACTTCTTCGGCCTGCCGGTCAATCGCGTGGTCGAACTCGGCGGCCGGCTCGAAATCTGAGTCGGCCACGCCTTCCTATCTTGCGCGGCCAATTCCGTCCCAAGCCACTGACTTATATGGATTTCCTTCGGCGTGCGTGAGACGCCAGATGTCGAATTTTCATCTTCCTCTCCACGGTTCAAATGCCGCCGGAACACAAGAAAATGGCTCTCCACCGGAGAGCCGCCCGGCAGGTCGATTGGATCAAACGACGGATAGAACGATTCATAGGATATAGGAATATATAGGAATTCGTCTAGGCCGCTGGGCCGCAGCTCCTACCATTCGCCGCAGCCGAACCGGAGCAGGTTGCCGTGCGGATCGTGGATGTAGAATTCCTTCATGTTCCACGGCCGCACCTCGAAGGGCGACAGCCGCGGCACGCGCTTCTGCGTGTACTCCTCGAACAGCGTCGTCACCTGGCCACCGCGTATGTAGCAGGAGGTGTTTTCGGGGAATTGGCTCTGGTCGGTCTTCCAGAAATGCAGCTCGATATCGTCGCGCTTGACGATGAGGTAGTGCGGTTCCTCATAGCCGACGGAGAAGCCGAGCTGCCAGACATAGAAATCGCGCGTCTCTGGAATGTCGAGCGACGCCAGGACCGGAATGGCGCGCGCCGGATCGGGAGTCACGCGTCGAAGCCCGTGAGGGCCACCGCATCGCCCTTCGCCGGCTGAATGCCCGACGACAGGAAATGGGCCAGACGGGCGAAGATGCGGCCCGCTTCGGCACAACCGACGTCCTGGGCGACTGCTTCGGCGGCGATGTTGAGCAGCGCATTGCCGGCGAGATCCCGGCACTGCAACGGCAAGGCTTCGACCGCATCCGTGATCAGACGCATGGCGAGATGCAGGTCGTCGACACGACCGGGGGCACGGGGCATCATGGTCAGTTGAGCCGCGCGCCGGCCGTGCCTGCCGCAGGTGCCAGCCGCAAGCCTGCGGTCGAGAGGGCAACGGCGAATGCCTTCAGCCGGATCGCCGCAACCCGCGAGGCGGTCGGCGCCATCATGAGATCGAGCGAGGCCAGCATCGGCCCGTCGAGGTCGCCTTGAGCCAGGCCGCAGAGGGCGACCAGCGTCGCCTCGTCGCGGCTCACTTTCGAGCAGGTCGGCAGGTGAATTTCCATCGCGCGCCGGGCGCCGAACAGAAACGCGTCCATGGCGATGGCGAAGTCGGGAAGCACCTCGAGGAGGCCCGCCATCTGGAAGCCGCGATGGAGCGTCGAGCCTTCCGCCGGCAACGCCCGGTCCTGTTGCCATTGGCGCAACGCCCAAAGCACGAAGCGTTCGCCGACCGGCCCGGCGTCACGGTCGGCAACAATCCCAATCGCGCCGGCTTCCAGAACTTCCTGATCCGCGGTATCGGCGGCAATCGCGTTCTGGTCATTGTCGACGGTATGCGCGTGCCCGACTTCCCGGAATCCAACCAGGGCGCCGGCACCTACAGCCGCGAGCAGCCCGACCTCGAGGACATCAAGCGCGTCGAGATCATCCGCGGCCCGGCCTCGGCCCTCTACGGCTCGGACGCGATCGGCGGCGTGGTCGCCTACACCACCAAGGATCCGGGCGAATACGTCAGGGAAGGCGAGAACGTCTACGGCAGCGTCAAGAGCGCCTACAGCGGCGCTAACCAGATGTTCGCCGAGACATTCACCGGCGCGGTGAAGACCGGCAAGCTCGAGTTCCTCGGCATCTACACGCGCCGCGACGGTCAGCAGTTCACCCCGGCGCAGTCCTCGCTCGGCCCCAATCCGACGACCTGGTTCAACAACAATTTCCTGGCCAAGATCGTGATCCGGCCGACGGAAGTCGACGTCATCCGCATCACCGGCGGCTACAGCCAGGGCCAGCAGACCACCCAGGCGCTGTCCGGCGTCGGCGTCTTCCCGAGCCTGGTCACGCGCGTCTACGACGAATGGGGCAAGGACTACACCAACACCTACCGGCTGAGCGGCCAGTGGGAGCACACGGCGCCGATCGCCTTCATCGATCGCATCAACCTGCTGGTCTACTACAACTCGACCAACACGCAGGCCGATACCTATACGCTGCGCGGCGCCACCCTGGGCATCATCCCGACCAACGCCCGGGCGTCGACATTCCTGTTCAACCAGTCCGTCTCCGGCGCCGAACTGCAGATGAACACCGACGCGACGTTCTTCGGGTTGCGCAATTTCCTGACGTATGGCCTGAGTTTCACCTATACGGACACGACCCGACCGCGCAACCGCGCGCAGATCACGCTGGCGACCGGTGCCACGACCCAGGTGGTGGGCGGCGAAACCTATCCCAACAAGAACTTCCCCGACACCACCACCGTCCAGGGCGGCGCCTACATCCAGGACGAGATCACCGCGCTCGACGGCAAGCTCGTCGTCACGCCGGCGGTGCGGCTCGACTACTACAGTCTCACGCCGAACCCGGACAAATATTTCTGGAATTCGACCGGCGCCACACTTGGTATCGTCCCGAGCGCCAGCACCTATGTCTCGGCGTCGCCGAAGCTGGGCGTCCTCTATCACTTCAACGACAGGTACTCGAGCTACTTCCAGTACGCGACCGGCTTCCGCGCACCCCCCTACGACAACGCCAACTTCGGCTTCACCAATACGGCGTCGTTCTATCAGATCCTGCCCAACGCCAACCTGAAGCCGGAAACGGCAAACAGCTTCGAAGTCGGCTTTCGCGGCAAGTATCCCACCGGGTCGAGCTGGCAGCTCACCGGCTTTTACAATCTCTACAACAACTTCATCGAAACGGTGGTCGTCAACCAGGTCGGACCGGTCACGCAGTTCCAGTACGTCAACCTGACCAACGTCACGATCTGGGGTGTCGAAGCACGCGGCGAATATCGCTTCACGCCGGAGTGGGCGGTTCTCGGCTGGACGGCGTTCGCCCAGGGCACCGATCAGCGGACCGGCCTGGCGGTGGATTCGGTCGCCCCGTGGGCCTCGCAGGCGCGCGTTCGCTACGGCGGCGAAACGGGCGTCAACGCCCAGATCATCGGCACGATGGTCGCGCAGCACAACATGGTGAGCAACCCGACCTACTTCCAGGCGCCGGCGTACTTCAACCTCGATGCCACCGTTGGCTACACCTTTGGCAATCACATCAAGCTCAACGCCGGTGTCTTCAACGTCACCAACGCGAAGTACTGGAACTCGGCGGACGTGATCGGCATCCAGACCACGAACCGGCAGCTCGATCTCTACGCCCAGCCCGCGCGCTATTTCGGCGCCAACCTCACGGCAAGATGGTAGTCCCGGCAGCCCTCTCCGCCGGACGACTGCCGGCGCCATCGGCACGCGCACCCCGCGTGCCGATGGCGTTGTCGCTGACGTTGCATGGGCTCGCCGTTCTTCCACTTTTCCTGATTGCCGGAACCCTGGGCAGCACGTCGTCCCAGGAGCCTGCCCTCATCGTCGAATTCGCCGTTGCCGCACCGACCGTGGGACCCGACGCTGAACCTGACGGTGCGGCAACGGCGAATTC
>Ga0194051_1001804_pt1 | contig 10909 bp, 9 predicted proteins | sample SepL2320m_MetaG_FD_161275 | JGI IMG/M metagenome (GOLD analysis project Ga0194051, IMG submission 161275) | Anoxic zone freshwater microbial communities from boreal shield lake in IISD Experimental Lakes Area, Ontario, Canada - Sep2016-L239-20m | ecosystem: Environmental > Aquatic > Freshwater >...
CTCCAGAACCGTGCCATCGGTTTTGAGGATCTGGTAGGTGACGTTGGGAGCAGTTTGCACAAGGTCCAGATCCGCTTCCTTCTCCAGTCGCTGCTGGATGATCTCCATGTGCAAGAGCCCGAGAAACCCGCAGCGAAATCCAAACCCAAGGGCCTCGCTGCTTTCGGGCGAGTAGTCAAACGAAGGATCATTGATGGAAAGTTTTTCCAGCGAATCGCGCAGCTCTTCGAAATTCTCTCCCTCAGAAGGATAGAGTCCGCAGTAGACCATCCGTTGCGGACGCTTGTAGCCGGGCAGCGGGGCAGCGATTGTGTCGCCAGGACAGATAACGGTGTCGCCGATGTGCACCTGCTTGACATCCTTGATGTTGCAGACCAAATAACCAACCTGCCCGGCCACGAGTTCCTCGCAGGCCCGGCGCTGCGGCACAAATTGGCCAATCTCCAACACCTCATGCGTGGTGCCTGTTTCGAGAAAGCGCACCTTCTGCCCGCGTTTGATCGTGCCGTCTACCAAGCGAACATACGTGATGGCCCCGCGGTAGCTGTCGTAGTGGCTGTCAAAGATCATGGCGCGAAGCACACCATTCGGATCGCCGGTGGGGGCCGGCACACGCTCGATGATCGCCGCCAATAGTTCATCAACCCCAAGCCCCGTCTTGCCACTCGTCAGCACCACTTCCGCAGCGTCGATGGCAAGGCTCTGCTCCATCTCAGCGAGCACCTCGTCCACCCGAGCGTGTACCAGATCGATCTTATTCACCACCGGTACAATTGTCAGATTCTGATTGATCGCCGCATAGGCGTTGGCCACGGTCTGTGCCTCAACGCCCTGAAAGGCATCGACCAGCAGCACGGCCCCTTCGCAGCAGGCCAAACTCCGCGAAACCTCGTAGTGAAAATCGACGTGGCCGGGGGTATCGATCAGGTTGAGTTCGTAAAGTTCGCCTTTGTAGTGGTAGCCCATGCGAACGGCGCGGGCCTTAATCGTGATGCCCCTCTGCCGCTCCAGCTCCATGTCGTCGAGCATCTGCTCTTTGAGCTGCCTTTTTTCAACCGTCCCGGTGCGTTCCAGCAAACGATCAGCCAGCGTGCTCTTGCCGTGGTCGATATGGGCGATGATCGAGAAGTTGCGAATGTGGGCAGAGTCAATGGACATGGAAGAAGTGTACTGCAAAAACGGCACGCAATTTTTCGGCCTCTCGAGCCGTTGAATCCCCGCCTCAGACTGCCACTTTTTGCTCGAGGCGGGCCAGACCGGCAGCGCCAATGCAGCCCGCTAAACCCCCCAAGCTGGCGAAGCAGAGGACTGTCGAGGCCGCTAAAATAGGCAGAGCGCGGCTGCGCACTTCGGTACGGATCCGCTCAATAAACGCACTGCCGATGGGCGAGGCTTCGCCGCCAAACGTCATGGCACCGCCGAGCACAACCGCAGCCGGATCGATGGTGTGCATGAGCGTGACGATGCCGATCCCGAGCCAGCGGGCAGTTTCCAGCACAAGCAAGAGCGCCACACCATCACCTGCCTCTGCTGCACGGGCGACCAGAATGGGGGTCATCGCTTCACCGGCCGCAATGGCCTCGGCAAGTGGACCGGTCGGAGATTGTCCGCCGCTGATATTTCCTAAAGCGAGCGTTTCACTGGCCCGCAGGATGAGGGCCGTGGCACTGGCATAGGCCTCCAGATGGCCCCGCTTGCCGCAGGGGCAAAGCCGGGCGGTCTCGGCGGAATCAACAATGATGTGGCCACACTCTGAGCCATTGCTGTGGGCGCCCTCGACCGACACATTGCCGATGATGATGCCGCCCCCAACACCCGTGCCGAGCGTGAGCAATACCAGGCTCGAAAAAGACCGCGCCGATCCGACCCAGAACTCACCGTAAGCCGCGGCATTGCCATCATTGGCATACGTGATCGCGTGACCGCAATGGGCCGCCACTCGATCGCGGATGGGAAAATGATCCCAGCCCGGAAGATTGCCAGCCTTGAGGATGACCCCAGCTTTCAAATCGAGTGGTCCGGGCGTGCCGAGACCGACCCGGGCAATGTCGTTGGCATGGATGCCGACCATGTCTGTCAGCAGATGCACTGCCTGACCCATGCGCTGCGCCGCCTGCTCTGGGCCACGCGCAGCGTGTGTGGGCTCAGTGTGAAAGGCCAGCATTCGCCCCTGGTCATCGACGATGGCAGCCTTGATGTGAGTGCCACCGAGATCGATGCCGGCATAGAAGGGCCGCTGCGCCTGTGCCACAGGCAACCAGTCGGATCGATCGCTCATAGAGTCAATATCCAACGCGTGAAAAATTAGTTGTCGGTGGGCAAGCGGTCCACCGCAACCGAAGGTGTCGGTCCCGTACAGGCTTTCATGAACGCCACTAGGTCAGATTTTTCTTCAGGAGTCAACTTGAGTGGCCGGATTTTATCACTCAGATTGGGATTTGGATGGCCGCCCTTGTCGTACCACTCAACCACTTCTTCCAGCGTGGCGATTGAACCATCGTGCATGTAGGGGGCCGTCAGCGTCACATTGCGAACGGTTGGGGTTTTGAATGCGCCCTTATCGAGAGCATCTTGGGTCACAGTAAACCGGCCCAGATCGGCAGCGGGCTTGTCCATCCCGATGCCAATATTGTGGTAGCGTTCATCGGCAAGATTGGCCCCAACGTGGCAGGCCGTGCAGTTACCCTTTGCGGTAAAAAATATTTCCCGGCCCCGCAGCGCGTCAGCTGAAAGTGGTTGGGCGGCAACGCTGGCCTGCGCGGCTGCAAAACGAGCCGATAGTTCGGGATCCTCTGCGATGTCATCGGCATCGAGGGCCGCGAAGCTGCGCAATTGTTCGTTGAAGTCGTAGGGCGACGGTGCCGTGACGAGCACGCGTTCAAAGGCGGCAATGGCCTGCGCAATGCCATCGATTGTGAGGCTGCCAAAGATGGCATCGAATTGTCGCTTGTAAACCGGTATGGCTTGGAGGCGTTTCACGACACCCTCATGCGTAAAGCCCATCTCGATTGGATTAGCAATCGGTCCCACGGCTTGCGCCTCAAGCGAATCGGCGCGTCCGTCCCAAAATTGTGCGCCGGAGAGAATGCGGTTGAAAGAGACGGGTGAATGACGATTGCCAAGTTGGCCACGGATACCAACGCCTGTTTTGGTATGCGCCGAATAACCCTCGGTGGGATTGTGGCAGCTGGCACAACTCACGGTTGAGTCGGCCGATAGACGGGTGTCGAAGTAGAGCTGTCGCCCCAGTTCAATTTTGGCTCGCGTCAACGGATTGCGTTCCAGACCTTGTATCTGCCCGGCCCCCTGCGAGAGCCCCAGCGGTAAAACGGGCTCGAGCACGAGAGAGTTTTTAGGATGAGCCAGCCACTCATCGATCTGCTCCAGCGTGATCGCTCCGCTTCCCGGCACACCGGCGGTTAAGGCGGGCTCGCCCAGTGCCACCCGCTCTTGTGCCCGATCGCCAACAGTCGCCACACGTGCGGCCGCCTGAGGTGCTGCGCTGCTGGCAGCATCCGGCGCAGCAGCACCTTCAACCTTTGGCAGACTTTCCGCGCCGGTCTTTTCTGTAGCGTCCGCATCGGTGTTTTTAAGAGGCTCGATTGTTTTAGCCGCTTCGTTGATCGCCTCATCAGCATCGGCTTTTGCTTTATCAGCTGCCTGTTTCGTTGCCGATACGTCGTCGTCAATCACGTTTGTGGCAGTGTCAACACCGGCCGGTGCCTTGCCGCCGTCAGCAGGAATGACCTCAATGGTTTCTATTTCAACGACCTCCCCGCTGGGGCCATTGGCGTTTGGAGGTCCGGACGGAGCGCAGCCGCAAAGGGTAGCCACAAGCAGGAAACACGAAAGAAAAAGCACCAGTGGGCCGCTGTGAACGGTCACCAGTTTGAGAGGCAGTGTGAATTGAGATGGCACGGAACCGACTCCTTTTCAGCAATGAGACAGGGAAAGCAATGCAGAGCCATGACCCTTGACGACCCTCACGCCACACGCTCTGCCAGACATCTTAGGCGTTTTTTCGGTCCGACAAAACGCAAGTATTTATAGTGGCACGTCCGGCAGGGATGGGGGGCCCGCAGGTCAGGCTGAACGCTGAAAGCAGCGTGCTTAACACTTCGCTATGTCGGCTGTGGCGAGCCATTCCAGCTCACCTGGATGGCCAGGGCCATCGTCCAGACAGATCGACGCCACGGCACCTTTTTGCATGCGGACAGCCGAAGAACCGTCGCCGATGGTGAGCGCTACCAACCGTCCTACGCAGGGCATGTGTCCGACCCAAGCCACGCGTTTGGCGTCTTGCTCGATCGTCCACTCCACGAGATGTTGCCAATTAGCAGGGGGAGCGAGGGCTTCGATGATGGCCACCGGCGGTGAGTTGGTGAGCACAGTGGCCATGATCTCCGCTGTCTGCCGCGCCCGCACCAGCGGACTGGTTGCCACACAATCGATCTGCATGCCGGCGGCCTGTAAGCGTTCAACAAATTTGGCAAATCGCTTACACCCCTTTTTTGTCAACGGCCGTGCAGCGTCGGTTTGACCGTCAACCGCGTCCTCGGCCCAAGCGTGTCGTACGATGTAGAGATGAGTGGTGAGTGTGGACATAGTACCGATTGTGCTTGCTGCCGGTACAACCGGCAAGTTCAAACGCTGCGCCACAACTGTTCCGCAGATATTCCCAACGATTGGATCGTGTCCTGCGCGTCTCGACGCCAGCGTTTGGCGTCGAGAGGATAGCCAGCCGTTGGACGCAGGCCCGGCACGTGTGACGACCAAAAGGCGTTAAAGGCCCACATGGAGATCTCGCGCAGGTATTTGGCTGTCATGCTTGCCAACGCTACCGGCACACGCGATTCGCCGGCAACGCAAAACTCGATCCGTCCGGTGCTGCCGGGTAGGGCGTAGACCGAACGCGTGGCTGTTTCCTCCAGCGGCTGGATGAGCGGAGTGTCGAACGAACGGGCCACCAGCGCCGCATAGCTCTTGCGGCCACCGTGACGGTCGCACCACACCAGGACCGGCTCGGTAGGAGCGAAAGTGCGCAGAGCAGCTGCTAGTTCGAGCGTGGTGCGGGAGAGAATGTCAGATTTATTGAGGCCCGTCGCTAACAGTAAGTTGAAAGCCTGCGGCTGAATCGTGCGGCAGGCCATGCGCAGTAGCGCCACACCTTCGCTCGCCAGAGTGTCGCGCACAATCGCGGCCACAGCGTGGCAATCCTGCGACTGGGCTGTGCGTGGCAACGAAAGCGAATCCAAAACAAGAGTCTCCGGCGCGATTGAGTCGCTCTGCGCAATGCCAAGCGCGGCGGCGAGTTGCTGCCAGTTGGTCGGCACCGCACCGCTTGCCACTACGAGGCCGGCGAGCACGCCCCGTTCCAGCGCTCCAAATCCCGCACCGGCGCGATACACGAGCTTTGAATCGGCCCACAATGGGCCGGACAGGGCCGGTCTGGCGACTGCTGCCAACGCTGCGGCAATCGATCGGCTCAGCACCACTTCGGCATCGTGAATCTCTGCAGCCACTCGATACACCGAGGCCGCCACCACCAACGGCCCGAGGTTGGGCCCGTAGCCAGCCTCGTCGGTGCCGATCACAAGCGTCATCACAATTCCCTGTTAGCAGTCGGAGCCACTCCCGCTGACCGGAGCGGAAACTGCCGACAGTATTCGTAGATGGCAATGGCTGCCGAGGTGGCAGCGTTGAGACTGTGCGGCATTCCGGCCATGGGAATTTCAGCAACGCGGTCAATTTTTGTTAGCACGTCTGCTTCGAGTCCAGCGCGTTCGTTGCCAATCACGAGTACTGTTTTTGGCAGAAAGGAAAAGTTGAAGAGTGATTCGGAGTGGGTCGTCTGTTCCAGAGCCACCAGCTGAAACCCCTCGCTGCGGAGCCTGTCGAGGAGTGGCGGTAGGCTGCGATGAATCGACAAATCGACCGATTCGGCCCCATCGCGTGCGATGCGGCTGTGCAGCCGGGCGGCGCCGCAGGCGATGACGCGGCGGATGCCAAAACAGCCGCAGGTGCGTACGATGTGCGAAAGGTTGACGTGGCTGCGTAACGGCGCACAGGCCACAATCAATTCGCGCGGTGCCACGAGCACCTCAGGAGGCTTGTGGCGAATGTGCTCAAAGCGATCGGTCATGGGTTGTGCTGCCAAGCCATTGGCAGGGATCAGAAAAAAGTTTTTCGGCGGCCGCCGGTGGCCCACGGCACGGGCTTTTAAAAAGCTCCGCACCGCCGGCTCATTCTCCGTTGATTATGCACCGGCTGGAATCCATCCGATTTGTCCGCTGGTTGGAGCGCTTTTATGGGCGTTGGGCTGCGGCATTCAGCCCGCCCCCCACCTGCCGCCTCCCGTCGCTGCGCCAGCCGTTACCATCCAATTGGTCGACCACAAGGCTCTTATAAAGTTGATCGCTGCCCAGCGCGGCAAGGTCGTGGTGCTCGACTGCTGGAGCACGTCTTGCCCGCCGTGCGTGAAAGATTTTCCCCGGTTGGTTGCGCTCCAGAAAAAATGGGGCCCGGCCGTGGTGTGCCTATCGCTCTCCTTCGATTACGAAGGCATCGGCACTCCCGAGGAATCACTGCCGCGCGTGCAGACATTTTTAACGACCGTCGGCGCCGAGCAACTGATCAATCTCCTCAGCCATCAGGACGCCGACACTCTCTACCGCCAACTCGATTTAGTCAGCGTTCCGGCGATCTACGTGTACAGGGCCGATGGCACTCTGGCACAGCGTTTCGACGAGGACGACGCTGCCAAACGGCTCGGCCGCCCATTTCACTATGGCGACGTGGAGGAGGTCGTGCAATCGTTGCTTTCCTCGCTGACGCAGCCTGCGATTGCGCGTTAGAATCTTGGCCAGTGCGTTGGCGGCTCCGACAGGCTACTCTCTAGGCACAGCAGCAGTCTTTCCGATGGGGCATACTTTTTATGAGACTCGTTTGACATGAACGTGGGAAAACAACGCAGCGGTCCGGCAGGGCGGTCGGTGATGGCCCTCAGTAGCAATGGTTACAAGCCCCAGCCGGGCGATGTTGTCAAAAGTCCCTTGGGCTACGGTCGCGAAACAGTCGAGTCGATCGTGGTGGCCTTTACGCTGGCGCTGCTCTTTCGCGCGTTTGAAGCGGAGGCCTTTGTGATTCCGACGGGATCGATGGCGCCGACTCTTATGGGTCGCCACAAGGATGTGGTTTGCGAGAAGTGCGACCGCGATTACCGTGTCGGCTGCAGCGCCGAAGAAGACGATCAGTCGCAGAGCCTGCGCAGCCAACAATCGCAGCTCACGCGTGAATTGGCAGACCTGCGAACGCAGGCCAAAAACGCTCAAAGCCCCCAGCAGCGTGAGGCAGCCCAGCGGCGGGTTGAGATTTTAGAGAGCGATCGCGGGCCGCTCGCCCAGATTCGCACCCGTTTGGGAAGCAAGCTTGTGCCGGCCACCCGCTGTCCCAGTTGTGGCTATGCGATGCGGCTTATAGAGGATGCCAAGGGGGTGGATCAGCCACTGCATTACCTCCCGCAATACCCCTCCTTTAATGGCGACCGCATTCTTGTCAATAAATTTATCTACGATTTCGTTGAACCCAACCGCTGGGACGTTGTCGTTTTCAGGTATCCCGAGGATGCAAAAACCAATTACATCAAACGGCTGATCGGGCTCCCCAACGAAACGGTTTCAATTGTTGGCGGTGACATCTGGATGAGCCAAAACGCCGAGCCGCCCCGCATCGCACGCAAGCCAGTCACCCAGTTGCTGGCAATGCTGCAATGCGTTTTTGATAGCCGCTATCTTTCCCCAGAACTGCATCAGGCCGGCTGGCCTCTGGGCTGGATTCCTTGGTCGCCGCCAGCGGAATCGGCCACGGGTCGCTGGACGACTGCGGACAGCGGCCGGTCGTTTGCCTGCTCGCCAGCAGCAGAGGCCGCAACGCTGCGTTACCGGCATTTTTTCCCGACCGCCCAAGATTGGGAGGCCGTGAATGCTGTGCTCAAAAAAGAACCGGCGGGCGCGCTGCCGTTTTCAACAGAGATTCAGCCAGCCCTCGTCGATGATTTTCAGCCCTACAACGCACTCGCCACGCGCTCGCACTGGGTAGGGGATTTAGCTGTGGAGATGCAACTCGAAAATCGGTCGGCAGCCGGCACGTTCAGCATCGATCTTGTCGAAGCGGGTCAGGCGCACCGGTGCACGATCGATCTGGCGATCGGTGCTGTGCAGTTGGCCATCGCCGGTCAACCGGCCGAAGATAGCCCCCAGGCCCGCACGCCGCTGCACGGTCTGGGATCGTGGCGGATTCTATTTGCAAACGTTGACGATGAATTATCGCTCTTCATTGATGGAGTGAAGGTGGAGTTTGACCGCCCCACCGCTTGGAGTCGGTCGATTGAAGCGGCCCAGGCCATTCGGCCGACTGAAGTGGCAATCGCGCCTGGCACAATGCAGTCGAGTGATCTTTCACCGGTCGGCGTGACGGCTGTTGGAGCCGACCTGCGAATCGATACCATGCGCGTGCTGCGAGACATTTTTTACATAGGAGCGCACGACATTGGCGCGCGGCCGGGCGAGTTGATCGAACGGCAGCTATTGGAGTTTCCGCTCGAAGAAGATCAGTTCTTCGTACTCGGCGATAACTCAGCAGCCAGCAAGGATAGTCGCCTCTGGGTGGAAGGCTACCACGTCAACCGAGAGTTACTGGTCGGTAAGGCCCTTGTGATTTTCTGGCCGCATGCAGTGCCAGCACAGTGGAGTATTCCGCTGACAATTGGTGGTTCCCAAGTGCGATTGCCAGCATGGCCAAACTTCGCGAGGATGGGCTACGTGCGTTAGGCCAACGGCCACGGCCGGATCGATTGTCACCGGCAGTTTTTCGGCAGCAGGACTCTAGGGAAGCGCAGATGCCGCTCTTATCTGTTCAAGGTCTGGTTAAAAATTACGGTCGCCGTCGCGTTGTAGACGGGGTCGATTTTACAGTCGATACCGGCGAGATCGTCGGGTTGCTGGGGCCCAACGGTGCCGGCAAGACAACCAGCTTTCGTATGACATGCGGGATGGTGCTGCCCGATTCTGGCAAGGTGCTGCTCGACGACGAAGAGATCACGCATTGGCCGATGTTCAAGCGAGCGCGGGACGGCGGCATGGGGTATCTTGCCCAGGAACAAAGCGTGTTTCGCAAGCTGACAGTCGAGCAGAATCTGCTGGCAATCATGGAACTCGTCGGCATGGATCGCAAGGAGCGCCGCCGCCGCTGCGAAGAGCTGCTCGAGCAATTTGACATCGCGAGGATCCGCCGGTCGAAGGCGCATTACATTTCTGGTGGTGAAAAAAGGCGGCTTGAGATCGCACGCTGTCTCGTTACCGAGCCACGCATTATTCTGCTCGATGAACCGTTCACCGGCATCGACCCGGTCACGATCCACTCAATTCAGAAGATCATTGTCGGTCTCCGCGACGACGGCATCTCGATTCTGATCACCGACCACCGCGAACGCGAGACGCTGGCCATCACCGACCGCAGTTACGTGATTCGTGCTGGCAAGGTGCTCTGCCACGGCACAGCGCAGGAAGTGCTTTCTAATCCCGATGCCAAGAAGTATTACTTTGGCGAGAGTGCAGGCGTAGAAGCGGCCTAAATCCGACGAGCAGAGTCGAGGGAATCCAGCCGCGGCTCTTTGCGGTAGACTCTTTGCGGTAGATATAGTTTTTTTGCAGTCCGTCTCCGCTTCGGTACACGCTTGAGAGGAAATCTCTATATGGTCCATGCTGCCCGGCGAGTTCAAAATTATGCATGGCCGCTGCAGGCCTGTGCGCACCCGGTGTGCGCGATCGTGGTGGTTGCCAGTGGCCTGTTGCTGGCTGTGAATAGCTGGGCCGACGAAGCCACCACTGACTCGCGGCGTGTGCTTGTCTGCGGCGCTCGGACGGCGATTGTGAAAATCACATCAGAGGTTGCCAATGGCTCACCAGTCTCACAAGAAACAGTTGAGTGGAGTTATCCAGCCAGCTCGCGTGAGGGCTGGGTGCTCCCGGACGGCAATCTGCTGCTGGCGCTTTCAAAAGGTGGGCCGACACCCAAAGGGGCAGCCGTTGAGATCAAACGAGGCGAGAACGTTCCCGATGAAATTGTCTGGCGTTACGACGGTGTGCAGGACGAGATCAACAGCATTCAAAAAACACCGCAGGGAACCTACGTGCTGACCGAGGCCGGCCCCCAGCCACGGTTGTTAGAAATTGACGCCGCTGGCAAGGTGCAAGTTGAGTTTCCGCTGCTCTGCCAAAAACAAAATCCACACATGCAAACTCGCATGTCGCGCAAGCAACTCGACGGCACCTACCTTGCGCCGCACCTGCTCGACTTTGCGATCATCCGCTACGACGCGGCCGGAAAAGAACTCTCTCGAATCGACACGCATGTGCCCGGCGAGCCGGGCATAAATAGTTGGCCGTTTACGGCAATTGCACTTCCCGACGGCGGCATTTTGGCGGGGCTTACCAACGGCAATCGGGTGGTGGAATTTGACAAGGCAGGTGCGTTGCGTTGGCAGGTAACGGCCGCCGAAACAGATGGAGCGATTGCCGATGCCTGCGGAGTGCAGCGTTTGCCAAACGGCAATACCATGATTGCCAGCTATCACATTGGGAAGGATGGCGTGAGGTTGCTGGAAGTTTCCCCAGAAAAAAAGATTGTTTGGGCGTGGAAAGCCAATGTGCCAGCCGTGCATCACTTTCATCTGCTGACCGTGAATGGAGCGGAAATTGCGGCACCGGCCATGCGTTGAACCAGCCGGCAAACCGTTCTTAAGGTCGTTTTTTAACATTTTTTTCTTTCCCCCACCGCTGACGCAGCGGTGTAGAATTGGTGAGCCAACAGCCAGAGTTTCCTCACTTTTTTCAACATGAGTGCAGCGGGA